>ENA-OUNI01000248-OUNI01000248.1-human-gut-metagenome-genome-assembly--contig:-NODE-248-length-25060-cov-11.471504_pt1 | contig 25060 bp, 37 predicted proteins | sample MGYA00242499_ERZ504580 | MGnify/ENA primary metagenome ERZ504580 (study PRJEB26092, sample SAMD00036315) | human gut metagenome | host: Homo sapiens | study: EMG produced TPA metagenomics assembly of... | reverse complement strand
TTGAGAAGCGAAGTCCCGGATGGATAGAAAATTTTCAAGAAGTGAAAGTTTGTGGCCACGGGACGGTTCTTGCCCTCTACCGCTGCGCTCAAAACGCATTTCAACAAATGTTTCCGAATTGTTAAGACGCAAAAAATAAGTAGAGGTGATTCTGCTCATGTAATGGGGTCGCCGTTTGGCCCGAACGAAGTTCCTGCCCTTGTTTTGTAGCGGCGTTGTCTGGCTCGCTCACGGAAAGTGTGAGGTTATGGCACAGTATCACGTTCAGACGGCTCATGAAATTTTCAAGGTATGGCTTCCCAGAAAAGAAAAATACCGCCCACGCAGCGCAGCGATGATTTTGTCGGGTGAATCGGCGGCAAAATGAATCGGGTGTGTTGCGGGGCGGTTAATCTTTCAGGGATAATCCACGGTGAGGCAGTGTTCAAAATGAACACGACCACATCTTGTGGATGGCTTGTAACCAATCCACAAGAGCAGTGGGATTTACAAGAAAAATACCACTGTATGTGGAAATCGTCAAGAGGATTTTGAAAGATTTATGGAAATAAAGTAGAGAGAGTAGGACTTCTTACGGCCTACTTTGGATTCAAATGGATAAAAACTGTGTCAGGACTTTTTCTTCGTTCAGGTCGGTGTCGATAAAACAAATACAGCTGCCCTCCACGGAGATTGGTCGATTTTCAATTCTCCAAGCACATATTGAACGAGCCGCAATCCATCCGCTGTTCGGACGATGCCCTGTAACCAGTGCCACCGGAACTTCTCTCGACGACATAACAATAATCCTTTCTTTGCTGTGAAAAAATAAAAACAGGACCGTTCTAATCGTAGGGGAACCTCAATTCAACGGGTGAATGCGATTCTTCGGATTTCTTTAGAGGGTCAGTTGCAGGATGTTTTTGAGATAGAAAAAATTTTACTTGCAATCTTCTACAAAATGTGGTATATCCATTATACGAAACATTGCTTTGAAAGAACGCTCCACCGTTCAATGATGTATAAATAGGAGGTGCTTGCCGTGACCGCCGTAATCTACGCCCGTTATTCCACTGACAGTCAGCGCGAAGAATCCATTGAAGGTCAGATCCGGGAATGCACCGCCTATGCGGAAAAGAACGGCTTCACGGTGGTGAAGCATTACATTGACCGTGCCATCTCCGCCAAGACCGATAACCGCCCGCAGTTCCAGCAGATGATCAAGGACAGTGAGCGTGGAATCTTTGATGTCATCATTGTCTGGAAGCTGGACCGCTTTGCTCGAAACCGCTACGACAGTGCCCGGTACAAGACTCAGCTGAAGCGAAACGGCGTGAAACTGGTGTCGGCAACGGAAGTCATTTCGACTGGCCCGGAGGGCATTATTCTGGAATCGGTGCTGGAAGGCTACGCCGAATACTACTCGGCTGACCTGTCTGAAAAGGTCGTGCGCGGCATGACCGAGAATGCTCTCAAGGGCATTTATAACGGTGGCACGATTCCGTTCGGCTACATGATCGATGAGACCCGGCATTACCAGCCCGACCCGTTGTTGGCTCCGTATGTGGAGCAGACGTTCCAGAAGTATGCGGACGGTGCGACCATGACTGACCTGCGGGATTGGTTAAAGGCACACAACATCAAAAATTCAATGGGCGGGGAGATGTCCTACAATACGATTCAGCGGATGCTGAGTAATCGCCGGTACATCGGCGAATTGCGTTTGCGGGATGTGGTACAGCCCAATGCGATCCCGGCGTTGGTATCGGAGGACTTGTTCAACAAGGTGCAGGAAAAGCTGGCGAAAAACAAAAAAGCCCCTGCCCGTCATAAGGCAGAGGAAAGCTATCTGCTCACCACCAAGCTGTACTGCGGTAAGTGCGGAGCGCTGATGTTCGGGGAAAGCGGTGTTAGCCACACCGGGAAAATGTACACCTATTACAAGTGTGCTGCTGCCAAGAAGAAAAAGACCTGTGATAAAAAGGCCGTGCGGAAACAGTGGTTGGAAGATCTGGTGGTCAACGAAACCATGAAGCTGGTGGAAGATGACGCTTCCATGAATGCCATCATCGCCAAGGTTATGGAACTGCAAAATCAGGAAAGCACGGATTTGCCCATCTACGAAAAGCAGCTGAAGGAAACGAAAGTCGGCATTACCAATATGCTGAATGCCATCCAGATGGGCATTCTGACCAGTTCCACCAAGGAGCGGCTGGAAGCGCTGGAAGAACAGCGGAAGGAGTTGCAAGCCCGCATTGCAGAGGAACGGCTGGCTAAGCCAAAGATGAAAGAGGAGTTCGTCCGCTTTTGGCTGCTTCGCTTCCGCAAGCTGGATATGACCCAGCCGGAGCAGCGGCAGGCACTGGTGGATACCTTCATCAATGCCATCTATCTCTACGATGATAAGGTGCTTATTACCTTTAACTATAAGGAAGGTACAGAAACGGTCGCTTTCGGGGAAGCCGTGAAAGCGGAGAAAAGTTCGGATATGAGTGCGCGAGGTGCACCAGATATTGAACGTCAAATCGTAAGATTTGGCGTTCTTTTTTGTTATGTAACCCCGAAAAATCGGGGCTTGCACGGTCAATGCACGGTTTTTGCACGGTTGGTGTTTTCGTGGGAATCCTCTGCATGGGCTGGAATTACTTTGAAATGCGTGGTAAATTTTGCATTAGGTCAGCAGAGCCAGACGGAGCTGCGCCTTTACTTCGGGGTCTGCATTCTTCAGCAGTTCCAGCAGAGCGGTCATAGAAGCTGAAAAAGTCCATCGGTCATGTAACTCAGAAGGTTCTGACCGCTCAGCTGCGGCAGATGGAGGAAAGCGGGCTGCTGACCCGGAAGGTTTACGCTGAAGTGCCACCCCGGGTGGAATATACGCTGACGGAACTGGGGTATAGCCTGAAACCGGTTCTGGATGCCATGTGGGCATGAGACGAAGGGTATAAAAGCAGACTGGAAGGGAAAGCAGAATAAGTAAAAGACGGGGTGCTGTGCATTTGTGCAGCACCCCGTCTTTTATTTGTGTTCATCTGCGCCCGGCTCATAGAGCAGCTCCAAATAGGGGTGCTTCCGGATGGCGGCAACCACCTCATCCAGGCGGGTCGCGCAGAAATTCTGGCAGCATAGAGTTTGTGCCGATAGAAATTTTGCGTACAGTAGATTTTGGAAATCTTCTTTGATGCCGCAAATCGTAGGCGGTGCCCATGGTTAGATAGATCTCGTCCTGCGGCAGAAGATCAATAAAATTGCGATAATAAACTATTTGCCCAGATGCCAGATGTCGCGGTCGTACTCGGCAATGGTGCGGTCGGAGGAGAACATGCCCGCTTTGGCAATGTTCACCAGACACTTGCGCCGCCAGCCCTTCGGGTCGCAGGCGTAATCGCTGAGGGCCTGCCCCTTGCGCACAACGTAGGCGTTGAAGTCCGGCAGGGTCTGGAACCAGTCTTTATGGATCAGCTCGTTGTGCAGGCGGGTCAGGTTTTCGGCGTGACCGGCGGCCAGCATCTCCGGGCCGGTGAGGAAGTTGATGGCGCGGCGGATGTTGGCATCCCCCTCCACCCACTGGGCGGGGTCGTAGTCGCCCACGGCGTAGCGGTGGATGACCTGATCGGAGGTCTGGCCGAAGATATAGATGTTCTCCTCGCCCACCTGCTGGCTGATCTCCACATTGGCACCGTCCATGGTGCCCAGCGTCAGCGCGCCGTTCAGCATGAACTTCATGTTGCGGTGCCGGAAGCTTCCTTGGAGGCAAGGCTGATCTGCTCGGACAGGTCGCAGGCGGGGATCAGCTTTTCGGCGGCGGTAACGTTGTAGTTCTCCACGAACACCACCTGCAGCCACTTGGACACTTCCGGGTCTGCGGCAATGACCTTGGACAGGGTCAGCAGCGCATGGATGATGTCCTTTGCAATGGTGTAGGCAGGTGCCGCCTTGGCACCGAAGATGCTCACCAGCGGAGCAGCGGCAGGTGCCCGGCCTTGATCTCGTAGTACTGATGGATGAGGTACAGCAGGTTCAGCTGCTGGCGCTTGTACTCGTGCAGGCGCTTGGACTGGATATCGAACACGGCATCGGTGTTCACGCTCACCTTCTGGGTGCGCAGCAGCCAGTCTGCCAGAGCTTCCTTGTTGGCCTTTTTCACGGCGGTCAGCTGATCCAGCACAGCTTCGTCGTCAGCAAAAGCCAGCAGCTTTTCCAGCTCGGTGGCATCCTTACGGAAGCCGGAGCCGATGTGCTGTTCCAGCGCGGCGGTCAGGCGGGGGTCGCATTCCAGCAGCCAGCGGCGGAAGGTGATGCCGTTGGTCTTATTGTTGAACTTTTCCGGGTACAGCTCGTAAAAGCCGTGCAGCTCGGAATTTTTCAAAATCTCGGTGTGCAGCGCTGCAACGCCGTTGGTGGAGTGGGTGAAGTGGATGTCCATGTGGCCATGTGCACCCGGTCGTCCTTGTCGATGATGGCAAGGCTCTCGTCCTTGGTGCGGGTGCGGGCCAGTGCGTCCAGCTTTTCGATAATGGGCATCAGCTGGGGCACCACGGTATCCAGATAGGCGCGGGGCCACTTTTCCAGCGCTTCGGCCAGAATGGTGTGGTTGGTGTAGGCGCAGGTCTTTGTGACGATCTTTACGGCTTCCTCAAATTCGATGCCCTTTTCGCCCAGCAGCCGGATCAGCTCCGGGATGACCATGCTGGGGTGGGTGTCGTTGATCTGGATGGCGGCGTAGTCGGCCAGATCATGGTAATCGCAGCCCCGGGCGGCACACTCGGCCAGAATGAGCTGGGCACCGGCAGAGACCATCAGGTACTGCTGGTACACCCGCAGGCGGCGGCCTGCCTCATCGGAATCGTCCGGGTAGAGGAAGAGGGTCAGGTTCTTGTCGATGGCAGTTTTATCGAAGGCAATGCGTCATGGACGATGCTCTCATCGATGGTGTCAAGGTCAAACAGGTTCAGGGTGTTGGTGCGGCCCTCGTAGCCGGTGACCGCCAGCTTGTACAGTCGGGCAGTGTACTCCTTGCCCGCCAGCTCCACCGGGTAGGTGATGTCGGTCTTTTCTGCCCAGCTGTGGGCGGTGAGCCACGGGTCGGGCTTTTCGTTCTGCACGCCGTCCTCAAAGGACTGGTGGAACAGGCCGAAGTGATACCGCAGGCCCACGCCGTCGCCGGGCAGGTTCAGCGTTGCCAGAGAGTCGAGGAAGCAGGCAGCCAGACGGCCCAGACCGCCGTTGCCCAGAGAAGGTTCCGGCTCCACCTCTTCGATATCGGAAAGGCTCTTGCGACGGCAGCCAGTGCATCGCGGGCTTCATCGTACAGTCCCAGATTGATGAGGTTGTTGGACAGCAGCTTGCCGATGAGAAATTCGGCGCTGATATAGTACAGCTTGCGGCCGGTGACCGGCTGCACACGGTCGGCGCTCTTCTGCCGGACGAGTTCCAGCAGCGCGAGATACAGCTCCTGATTCGTGCAGTCTGCCAGCGGCTTGCCCGTGAGACCCTGTAACGTTTCGGTAAAGCTCATAAATGCATCCTCCTTTGTTAGGGTGTATCTGAAAAGTCGAAAATTTAGTCTATTTCTACAAGCACAGCCGGATCTTGCGTGAAACAGCCTTGGATCCCGTTTGTGCTTGCGAAATATTCGTCATTTTCTTTGTTTTCAAATACACCTTGCGGAAAACAGGTTTGACATCTGTACTTCCAGATATACCACATAAAACAATCAAAATCTTGCCTAAAAAGCGCAGACTGTGGTACAATCCTATCATCGGGAGGTGAAACAATGCAAAATCAGGCATCTTTGCAGGAGACCAAGCAGCATGGTGCCGTGCGGTTTCCCTTCAATCTGTATCCCTGCACCATTCCGGGGGACTTTCCGCAGGTGGCGCTCCACTGGCAGGAGAGCATGGAGCTGGTCTTTGTCAAGCGGGGCACAGGACTGGTGCAGGTGGGCGCTGAGAGCTGCCCGGCCCGCATGGGGGACATCTTTATTTTTACGCCCGGCACCCTCCATGCCCTGCGGCAGGCCGAAGGGCAGTGCATGGAATACGAAAATATCATTTTTGAGCTGGAGCTTCTGGGCGGCGCAGAGGACCTTTGTGCCGAGAAATATCTGCTTCCGCTGCAAAGCGGGCGCTTGTCGCTGCCTGCGCGGCTGACCCCGAACGATTTGTGCTATCTGCAGGCCGCCGCCTGCCTGCGGGAGGTGGAGGATGCCAACCGCGCCAAGCTCCCCGGCTACGAGCTGCAGGTCAAGGGGGCATTGCTGCGGTTTCTTGCCCTGCTCCTTGCACAGGGCCGGCAGCGGCTTGCCGCCGAGACAGCCGACACCCAGCGGCTGAAAACGCTCCTGCAATGGCTCTCGGCCCATTATACCGAGGAACTCCGGGTCGCCGATGCCGCCGGGGTCTGCTCCTTCAGTGCCAGCCACTTCATGCGGTGGTTCCGGCAGATGACCGGGCAGAGCTTTGTGGCCTTTCTGAACGAGTATCGGCTCAACGCCGCCGCCGAAGCGCTGCAGGCCACGGATGAGACGGTTCTGACCATCGCTTCCCGGTGCGGGTTTGAGAACCTCTCCTATTTTAACCGGGCGTTCAAGGCGCACTTCGGCATGACACCCCGGGAGTACCGGAAAAAATAAGCAAAACGAGGCCGTTCTGCCTCTCTGGAAAAGAGAGGGAACGGCCTCGTTTTTTGCACATCAGATCTCCGGCGGCGGGCAGCAGCTCTCCCGTGGGATGAGCTTATGCGGCACGATGATCTTGGTTGCCAGAAGATTCGGGTTTTCGATGTGGTTGATCGAGCTGTTCCGCGCCGTGGAGCAGGCATTGGGCAAGCGGGAGATCATTGCGGAGGATCTTGGTTATATGAGTGAGACGGTTCGTCAGCTGGTGCGGGACAGCGGTTTCCCCGGCATGAAGGTACTGGAATTTGCCTTTGACTCCCGCGACACCGGCAGCGCCAGCGACTATCTGCCCACAACTACCCGGTGAACAGCGTGGCCTATACCGGCACCCACGACAACGAGACGCTGGTATCGTGGTATCAGACTGTCACCGATGCCGAGCGCGCCATGGTGCGGGACTATCTGTACGACTACGCCACCCCGGAGGAGCAGCTCTATAAAAGCATGATCGCACTGATCCTGCGCAGCGCAGCGGCGACCTGCATCGTTCCCATGCAGGACTGGCTGGGGCTGGACAACTCTGCCCGCATCAACAAACCCTCCACCGTGGGCCAGAACTGGCGCTGGCGGCTGAAAAAGACCCAGCTGACAAAGAAGCTTCAAAAGGAGATCTGCCAGCTGACCACCCGCTACGGCCGGATGAACTGGGCGTGACAGTATAGTGTTCTGGACTTGATTTTGGAAAGTTTATTGCAGAATAGTGGAAGAAGTAATACTTGTTCAAAAATAAAAATGACAAAGAGCAAATAAAAAAGTACAGAATATGGATCGGCCCGGTCGAACAGCTGGTTCACATAGTCCTTCTGGGGGATGCCGATGGTCCACAGGCTGTACTTGTCGTCCATAGGGAGGATGCCCTTTGCCATCATGGTATTCACCACCGGGATGTGCAGCCGGTCGGTGCCCACTTGGCCGGTGATGGCCACCAGCGGCGCACCGTCCGGATAGGAGTGCGCGAGGCGCACCACAAAAAAGCACGAAGCAGCAATGCTTGGTGCTTTTTCTTTTTGACATGTGCCGCGGGATGCTTTATAATAAGAATGATTTCAGATGTCTGCGGGGCGGTGCGCCCTGCGGTAAAATTACGGCAAGCAAAAAAGGGAACTGCTATGAGAGAAGAAAAGGCCAGCGCATTGCCGCTGCTGCTGGACGTGCGCAGAATGGACGAAAATAACCGGGCTTACGCCTACCGTAGCTGCGCAAAAATATTATGACCTTGCAGCTGCAGCCAGGCTGTCAGCTGAGCGAGGCCGAACTGTGCGAACAGCTGGCCATGAGCCGCACACCGGTACACGAAGCGCTGATGATGCTGAAAAGCGAGTGGCTTGTGGATGTTCTGCCGCAGCGCGGCAGCATTGTGTCCAAGATCAGCGTTCCATACCTGAACGAAGGCTTTGCTATGCGCCGCATTCTGGAACCGGCGCTGCTGCGCGGGCTGGCCGGAAAGCTGACAAGGGAACAGCTGAACGAATTTCAGGAACTGCTGAACCGGCAGAACGAAGACCTTTATCTGGATCAGGATGCAGCAGATGACTTCTTCATCTCGCTGGATAACGACTTCCACAGGCTTTTGTACCACGATTCCGGCTACGACCGCATCTGGGAGGCCATGCACAACGTTACTTCCCATATGGACCGTGTGCGGTATCTGGACTCGGCCCTTTGCCGGGGAAATATTGCCTCGGTGCAGAAAGAGCACGAGCAGATCTTTGGCTACCTGCGGGACGGCCTGCCGCTGGACGTGGACGTAGAAGCCCTGTTTGAGCATCACCTTGGCATGTACCGTGAGAATTTCCAGAAGATATTGGAACGGTTCCCGGATTTCTTTGTACGGACATAAACCAGAAAGAGCGCCCGCTGCTGACCCTTACAAGGCCATGGCAGGGGGTGCTTTTTTGGTTCAATACGGATACGGCTTTACGCCGGGCTGCGGATATCAATTTACGACGGCAGTGTTTCTGATGGATTTTGCACCAGAAATGCTGCTTTTTCTGTTCAAAACCCGGAAAAACAGCAGTTTGTGCTCTTGAATTGCCCGAAAAGCTTGCAGGAATGCAGGTTTTTGTGGTAATATTTAAGATATGTTCCGTTGAGGGGAAGAAAGAGAGGGGTAATCAAATGATCAATATCTGCATCATTGCCACCATTGTGATCTATCTGGTGGGAATGCTGCTGGTTGGCTTTGTCTACAGCAAATCCAACGAGGACAGCAGCGATTTCTACCTCGGCGGCCGTACGATGGGCCCGCTGGTCACGGCTATGAGCGCCGAAGCCAGCGATATGTCCAGCTGGCTGCTGATGGGTATGCCGGGCCTTGCATATCTCACCGGCATCGCGTCGCCGGGCTGGACGGCCATCGGCCTTGCTGTGGGCACATGGCTCAACTGGCTCATCGTGGCCCGCCGCCTGCGCCGCTACTCGGCCAATCTGGATGCCATCACAGTGCCGCAGTTCCTTTCCCTGCGGTTCCATGACCAGCGCAACCTGCTCAACGCGCTGGGCGCGGTCATTATCATCGTGTTCTTCATCCCGTACACCGCTTCCGGCTTTGCCGCCTGCGGCAAGCTGTTCAACAGCCTGTTTGGCGTGGATTACATGGCGGCCATGATTCTGTCCGCTGTGGTCATTGTGGGCTACACCATCATGGGCGGCTTCCGCGCGGTGTCTACCACCGACCTGATCCAGTCCGTTGTCATGAGCATGGCGCTGATCGCAGTGCTGGTGTATGGTGTCAGCGTGGCAGGCGGCTGGGACGTGGTTCTGGACAACGCCCGCAGCCTGCCCGGCTACCTGACCATGGCTGCAAGCCACAATGCGGCAGACAACACCGCTACCTCCTACAGTCTGCTGGACATCGCGTCCACGCTGGCATGGGGTCTGGGCTACTTCGGCATGCCCCACATCCTGCTGCGCTTCATGGCCATTGAGGACGAAAAGAAGCTGGTGCTCAGCCGCCGCATTGCAAGCGTGTGGGTGGTCATTGCCATGACCGCTTCCATCGTCATCGGCATGGTGGGCCTGGGCATGACCAAGGCGGGCGCGCTGGAGTTCCTGAGCGGCTCTTCCAGCGAGACCCTGATCGTGCGGGTGCCAGCCTGATCGCTCAGCACGGCGTGCTGGCAGCCATTCTGGCAGGTCTGATCCTTGCCGGCATCCTTGCCGCTACCATGTCCACCGCCGACAGCCAGATGCTGGCAGCAGCCTCCAGCGTATCCCAGAACATCCTGCAGGAGTTCGGCCACATGAAGCTGACCGAGAAGCAGAGCCTGTTCGCTGCCCGCCTGACCATCATCTGCATCAGCGTGGTGGGCGTGGTGCTGGCCCGCGACCCCAACTCCAGCGTGTTCGGCATCGTCAGCTTTGCATGGGCCGGCTTTGGCGGCTCCTTTGGCGCAGTGGTGCTGTGCTCCCTGTTCTGGAAGCGCTGCAACTGGCAGGGCGCACTGGCCGGTATGCTCTCCGGCGGCCTGATGGTCTTTGTATGGAAGTACATCATCAGCCCGCTGGGCGGCGTGTTTGGCATCTACGAGCTGCTGCCTGCCTTCCTGATGTCTCTGCTGGTCTGTGTTGTGGTGAGTCTTATTACCCCGGCACCCTCGGCAGAGATCGAGGCAGAGTTCGACGCTGCCAAGTAAAAACGATTTAAAATGCCCTCCGCTGTGCTCTGGGCATAGCAGCGGAAAATGATTGATCCTTATGCAAAAGAGCAAAGCCGGCGGGCTTTGCTCTTTTGCTTTTTCACGGGTGGGGACGCAGAGGAAAGCGGCATTTAATTCAAAAGGATCAGCCATGCTTCGCAGCATGGAAGCAGAAATCCAAAACAGAAAAAGAACAGAAGATCCAGCACGAGCCGCATCAGACGGGTAAGCGGCGTGCCGAAAGACATGGCGTGAATGATAAAAAGATTCACCTCACCCCAGCGCCGGTAGTAACCAGTTTGCTCAAAATTGTTCCAGAGCTCAAGAGATAGAAATTCAAATCCGGCAAACAATGGAAAAATGACCAGGGAGGACATCCAGCCGTCGGCCTGAAGCGAACCATCGCTGAGAGTCTGCCAGTGCACAGCCAATCTGCCTGGACAGGCAAAAATTCCCCACAGGGCAAGTGCAATGCTTAGTGCAAGAAGAGCAGTACGCACAGAATGCCAGTCTACAGTGTGTTGGCGGCGCAGCATGGTGAAAAAATCTTCCAGAGGAACGGGAGGAGTGTCATCTTTTTGATGGGAGCCATGACAGTGCATCAGGTCTGCAAGGGTCAGGCCAAGGGCATCGGCCAGCGGCTCCAGCGTGTTGATGTCTGGCAGCCCGATGCCGCGTTCCCAGCGGCTGACGGCTTTATCCGTAACGTGAAGCTGCTGAGCCAGTTCGGCCTGCGTCATGTTCCGCTCCCGGCGCACTTGTGCAAGGAATGCACCAAATTCTTTTGCATCCATTCTGCTCACATCCTTTTCCACAGGATAACACAGGAATGTGGAAAATACAACCGACGGAACGTTTACCTGCCGGTCTGCAGAACAAAAAGGACGTGCTCCCTTGCGGGAACACGTCCTTTTTTATCGCTTCAGTATCAGGCGGAGATCAGCTTACAGCTGGGGGCCGGCAGAGACCAGAGCCTTACCGTGCTCGTTGCCCTCGTACTTCTTGAAGTTCTTGATGAAGCGGCTTGCCAGATCCTTGGCCTTCTCTTCCCACTGGGAAGCATCAGCATAGGTGTCGCGAGGATCCAGAATGCCGGTGTCCACGCCGTTCAGCACGGTGGGAACCTCGAAGTCGAAGTAGGGGATCTTCTTGGTGGGCACATTGTTGATGTCGCCGTTCAGGATGCATCGATGATGCCGCGGGTATCCTTGATGGAGATGCGCTTGCCGGTGCCGTTCCAGCCGGTGTTGACCAGATAAGCCTTGGCGCCGCTCTTCTGCATCTTCTTGACCAGCTCCTCAGCATACTTGGTGGGGTGCAGCTCCAGGAAGGCCTGGCCGAAGCAGGCAGAGAAGGTGGGGGTGGGCTCGGTGATGCCGCGCTCGGTGCCTGCCAGCTTTGCAGTGAAGCCGGACAGGAAGTAGTACTGGGTCTGCTCGGGGCTCAGGATGGAGACCGGGGGCAGAACGCCGAATGCGTCAGCAGACAGGAAGATGACGTTCTTTGCAGCGGGTGCAGAAGAAATGGGGCGGACGATGTTCTTGATGTGGTTGATGGGGTAGGACACACGGGTGTTCTCGGTGACGCTCTTGTCGGCGAAATCGATGTGGCCCTCGGCATCCAGAGAGACGTTCTCCAGCAGAGCGTTGCGCTTGATGGCGTTGTAGATATCGGGCTCGGAGTCCTTATCCAGGTTGATGACCTTTGCGTAGCAGCCGCCCTCGAAGTTGAACACGCCATTGTCGTCCCAGCCGTGCTCGTCATCGCCGATCAGCAGACGCTTGGGATCGGTGGACAGGGTGGTCTTGCCGGTGCCGGACAGACCGAAGAAGATAGCGGTGTTCTCGCCGTTCAGGTCGGTGTTGGCAGAGCAGTGCATGGAAGCCATGCCCTTCAGCGGCAGGAAGTAGTTCATCATGGAGAACATGCCCTTCTTCATCTCGCCGCCGTACCAGGTGTTCACGATGACCTGCTCCTTGCTGGTGATGTTGAACACAACAGCAGTCTCAGAGTTCAGGCCCAGCTCCTTGTAGTTCTCAACCTTGGCCTTGGATGCGTTGTAGACAACGAAATCGGGCTCAAAGTTCTCCAGCTCCTCAGCGGTGGGCTTGATGAACATGTTGGTGACGAAGTGTGCCTGCCATGCAACTTCCATGACAAAGCGGATGGCCATGCGGGTATCCTTGTTGGCACCGCAGAATGCATCCACCACGTACAGGCGCTTGTTGGACAGCTCCTTCTGAGCAATAGCTTCACAGCAGCCCATGCTTCCTGAGAAGCGGGGTGGTTGTCGTTCTTGTACTCGTCGGAAGTCCACCACACGGTGTCCTTGGAGTTCTCGTCCATAACGATGAACTTGTCCTTGGGAGAACGGCCGGTGTAGATGCCGGTCATAACGTTCACAGCACCCAGCTCGCTGACCTGGCCTTTTCGTAGCCTTCCAGACCGGGCTTGGTCTCTTCCTCGAACAGCTGCTCGTAGGAGGGGTTGTACACGATCTCAGTCGTGCCGGTAATGCCATACTTGGTAAGATCCAACTTTGCCATATTCGCTATACCTCTACTTTCGTTTGATCCATACGTCCTGTATAGGGCACAGCGTTTCCCGGCGGGCCGGGCGCTGCGCAGAAGGCTTGCAGTTTGTAAATGCAAATTCTCCTGTATACCATTATACATAAAAGTATCCCGAAATCAATAAACGAATCGTGCTATTTGCAGAAAAGAAACAAATTTCATTAAGAAATTTAACTGCCTGAAACAATTTCAGGAAACAAAAGCAGGGGGCGAAACCTGAAAAAATAAGGTGGAAAGGCAGAAAAACAATTTTTTGGTAAAATTTTAACAAGCTGGGATGCATGAAAAACCGAGCACAAAAACGGCCCTTCCCGCAAAACGGCGCGGCAGGGAAGAGCGGAACAGGATCCACAGCCCGATTTGTGCAAAATTTACGAGATTTTGACGATTTTTATGACAAAGAAGCTTTGCCTGTGGTATACTGTATCTGACAAAAGGACAGCCCCGCTTTTTCTGTGTGCTACATATAAAAAGGAAAAAGATTATGAAGACCATCTACATCCTGCTCACCCGGTCGGGTACCCTGCTTTCAAACCTTGTTTACGCTGTTACCGGTGCAAATTATACCCACGCTTCGCTGGCTTTTGACGAAGACCTGAGCTGCCTGTACAGCTCTACCCGCAAAAACGGCTATACCATGTTCCCGGCAGCCCAGCAGGGAATACCTGAACCGGGGTGTGTTCCGTCTGCGGGAGAACGTGCCCTGCGCACTGTATGCGCTGGATGTGAGCGATGAAGCCTACACCCGTGCCCGCCGCCGTGCCGAGCACATGATGGCCCACGGCAGCCTTTACCAGTTCAACGTTATCGGTCTTGCGCTCTGCGGGATGCATATCCGCTGGAAGCGCCGCCGGCACTATTTCTGCTCCCAGTTCGTCAGCGAGGTGCTGGAAAAGAGCGGTGCCATGGAGCTGCCCAAGCACAGCACCCTGATGCACCCGAACGACTACACCCGGCTGGAAGAGCTGCGGTGCGTATACAAGGGTACACTGGCCGGCCTGCCGCAGCGCCAGCAGATGGAATTTGACCAGAACGATACGGTGATCGGCGTATATCTGGGGCTGGCGCTGGGCCTGTTCCACACCGGCGCGGCCCGAGTGCGGAAGATTTTTTGAAAAATTGAATTTTTGTGTTGACAAAGCAGGCGTGCTATGCTAAAATAGCCAAGTCGGGAGCGAACACCCGATGCAAAATGGACGTATGGCCCGTTGGTCAAGCGGTTAAGACAGAGGCCTCTCACGCCTTTAACATCGGTTCGATTCCGGTACGGGTCACCATTTTATAGTAGTAAAACGGTTATGTGCCGTTTTATATAGATGCCTCTTTAGCTCAGTCGGTTAGAGCACCTGACTGTTAATCAGGGTGTCGCCTGTTCGAGTCAGGCAAGAGGCGCCAGCAAAGCGATGGAAGTTTTCCATCGCTTTTTTCTTTTTCTCCGGCCGCTTTTGTTGACAGAAAATGCGAGGCGGGATATACTTAAAATAATAAGCGAAACAAGAGGAAACTCCTTCCGTCATTGCCTGTGGCAATGCCACTGCTCCCCTTTTTGTCACTTGCGTGACATCTTCCCCCGGCCGGGGGAAGTCTTTCTCATTGAGGGAGGCTTTGGCAAAACCGGAAACTTTGCCGCACCGCCAAAGGCCCCATCTCCGAGGGGGCTGGCACGGCGTAAGCCGTGACTGGGGGAGTTTGCCCTTTAAAAAAGGAGAACATCATGAAAAAGATCATTCTGACCGGCGACCGTCCCACCGGCCGCCTGCATGTGGGCCACTATGTCGGTTCCCTGAAGGAGCGGGTGCGCCTGCAGAACTCCGGCGAGTACGATGAGATCTACGTTATGATCGCCGATGCACAGGCCCTGACCGATAACGCCGACAACCCGGAAAAGGTGCGCCAGAACATCCTGCAGGTGGCGCTGGATTATCTGGCCTGCGGCATCGACCCCGCCAAGACCCATATTTTCATCCAGTCCATGGTGCCGGAATTGACTGAGCTGAGCTTCTACTATATGAACCTCGTCACCGTGAGCCGCCTGCAGCGCAACCCCACCGTCAAGAGCGAGATCCATATGCGCAACTTTGAGACCAGCATCCCGGTGGGCTTCTTCTGCTACCCCATCAGTCAGGCTGCGGACATCACCGCCTTCCACGCCACCACCGTGCCTGCCGGTGAGGACCAGAAGCCCATGATCGAGCAGTGCTGCGAGATCGTGCGCAAATTCAACGCTGTTTACGGCGATACCCTGACCGAGCCGGAGATCGTGCTGCCCCAGAACGCCGCCTGCCTGCGCCTGCCCGGCACCGACGGCAAGGCCAAGATGAGCAAGAGCCTCGGCAACTGCATCTACCTCTCCGAGGAACCGGAGGACATCAAAAAGAAGGTCATGTCCATGTACACCGACCCCAACCACCTGCGGGTGCAGGATCCCGGCAAGGTGGAGGGCAACCCGGTGTTCATTTATCTGGACGCCTTCTGCCGCCCGGAGCACTTTGCCGAGTTCTGGCCGGAATACCAGAATCTCGACGAGGTAAAGGCGCACTACCAGCGCGGCGGTCTGGGCGACGTGAAGGTGAAAAAGTTCCTGAACAGCGTCATGCAGGCCGAGCTGGAGCCCATCCGCACCCGCCGCAAGGAGTGGGAGCAGCGCCTGCCCGAGGTGGTGGAGATCCTGAAAGAGGGCAGCGCCTACGCGGAAAAGACTGCCGCTGCTACGCTGGCCGAGGTGCGCAAGTCCATGCGGATCGATTACTTCGACAACGACAACCTGTTGAAATAAAATCTATGAGAGTGTCCGGGATGCCGCAGGTGTTCCGGACACTCTTTTTATAGTTTACGAAAATTGCATAGAAAATGCGGTCAAACTGTGTTAAAATAGGGGCAATAAGTACAGAAAGCCCCCGCTCTGGGGGCGAGAGGAAAAAGGAAAATCACCATGCAAAAGACCATCTGGATCACTGGCGCAAGCTCCGGCATCGGGCAGGAGTTTGCACGCCGCTATGCAAAGCTGGGCTGCCGGCTCATCCTGACCGCCCGCCGCACCGACCGGCTGGAAGCGCTGGCCGCAAAACTGGGCACGCCCTGCCGCATCCTGCCTGCCGATCTTGCAAAGGAAGAGGACTGCCAGCGCTTTTCAAGGAGCTGGAGGGGGAGACCATTGATATCTTTATCAACAACGCGGGCTTTGGCGTGTGCGGCAGCTATCTGGAGACCGACGACGCCCGGGAAGAGGAAATGATCCGGGTGAATGTGGAAGCCATGGCGCGGCTGTTCCGCTTTGCGGTGCGCAGGATGCACGCGGCAGGCGGCGGCACCATCCTGAACGTGGCGTCCTCGGCGGGGCTGCTGCCCGGCGGGCCCTATATGGCGGGCTACTATGCCAGCAAGGCCTATGTGGTCAGCCTGACCCGGGGCGTTGCCCGGGAGCTGCAGGAGCTGCACAGCCCGGTCTACGTGTGTGCGCTCTGCCCGGGGCCGGTGGATACCGAGTTCAACGACCGGGCAGGGGTGGTGTTTGCCCTCAAGGGCATTACGCCGGAGTTCTGCGTACAGGAAGCCATGCACGGCATGATGCACCGCAGGACCATCATCGTGCCCTCGGCCTTTATGCGGGCATGCACCACGGCGCAGAAGCTGCTGCCTGCCTCCCTGCTGATGCCCATTGTGGCACGGCAGCAGAAAAAGAAGCTGGGATGATATTCTGGATGGCTTAAGATGGCTCTTGTCAACAAGCCCAAATTTTTCCGCCGAAATTGTGCGCACCGCTAATGACTGAAACCGTGTATACAAGAAAAACCCGGGCTTTTGCAGCTTTGCACGACTTTTCACGAAAAATTTCCCGGAAAATTAAAAATACAGCAAAAATGCAGAAGAAAATGCCTTGACAGAGCCCAAAAAGAATGTTACCCTGTATACAAGAAGGATGCTGAAATCGAGAGTTCGGCTTTTTGAGCGTCCTGCAGAGCAAAAACGGGGCTTCCCCGCAAAGGAACAATTTGATTGGAGGACTCTATTATGGCACAGTGCACTCCCAAATCTTTTGATCTGACCGGCAAGGTCGCGCTGATCACCGGCGCATCTTATGGCATCGGCATGGCTATTGCAAAGGCAATGGCAGCCAACGGTGCAACCATCGTGTTCAACGACATCAAGCAGGAGCTGGTGGATAAGGGCATCGCTGCTTACACAGAAGCAGGCATCAAGGCTCACGGCTACGTCTGCGACGTGACCGATGAGGATGCCGTCAACGCCATGGTGGCAAAGATCACCGAGGAAGTTGGCCACATCAACATTCTGGTCAACAACGCCGGTATCATCAAGCGCATCCCCATGACCGAGATGAGCGCTGCTCAGTTCCGTCAGGTCATCGATGTTGACCTGAACGCTCCCTTCATCGTGCAAAGGCCATCATCCCGACATGATCGCACAGGCGGCGGCAAGATCATCAACATCTGCTCCATGATGAGTGAGCTGGGCCGTGAGACCGTCTCCGCCTACGCTGCAGCCAAGGGCGGCCTGAAGATGCTCACCAAGAACATCGCTTCTGAGTACGGCGCATACAACATCCAGTGCAACGGCATTGGACCCGGCTACATCGCTACCCCGCAGACCGCACCTCTGCGCGAGATCCAGCCCGACGCAGCCGTCATCCCTTCGACCAGTTCATCGTTGCCAAGACCCCCGCAGGCCGCTGGGGCGAGGCAGAGGATCTGGGCGGACCTGCTGTCTTCCTGGCATCCGAGCTTCTGACTTTGTCAATGCCTGATCCTGTACGTCGATGGCGGCATTCTGGCTTACATCGGCAAGCAGCCCCAGTAATGGCTGAGGATATCCCAAAGGACTGAGCACGGCGCAGCCGGGCAGGCTTTGCCTGCTGGCTGCCGCTTTTTGTGTTTGTATGGGAAAGGATGTTGTGTTATAATGGAAAAACAGCATAAAGACGCAGTATGGGTGCCCCATGCCGAGATCGAGCCGGAGGTGTGCGGCAAGGGCGTAAAGCGCCGCATTCTGGCCTACAGCAAGGATGCCATGTGCGTGGAAAATACCTTTGAGACCGGCGGTGTGGGTGCCATGCACTGCCACCCGCACACGCAGGTCACCTACATCGTCTCCGGCCGCTACCGCTTTACCATCGGGGACGAGACCCGCGAGGTGGGCCCCGGCGACACCCTGCTCAAGCAGGACGGCGTGATGCACGGCTGCGTCTGTCTGGAAGGCGGCGTGATGCTGGACTTCTTTACCCCCATGCGCGAGGACTTTGTATAACACCTGCACCTGCAGGAGAAGATCATAAAAGGAGAAGAAACTACTATGAAGATTGCACTCATCAACGAGAACAGCCAGGCCGCCAAGAACGGCATCATTGAAACTGCCCTGAAAAAGGTGGTGGAGCCCATGGGTCACGAGGTGGTCAACTACGGCATGTACGCTGCCGACGATGCTGCCCAGCTGACCTATGTGCAGTGTGGCATTCTGGCTGCCATCCTGCTGAACAGCGGCGCAGCCGATTACGTCATCACCGGCTGCGGCACCGGCGAGGGTGCCATGCTGGCTCTGAACAGCTTCCCCGGCGTGATCTGCGGCCATGTGGAGGACCTGTGGATGCCTACACCTTTGCCCACGTGAACGACGCAACGCCGTTGCCATGCCGTTTGCCAAGGGCTTCGGCTGGGGCGGTGAGCTGAACCTTGAGTACTGCTTCGAGAAACTGTTCGGCTTCGGCCACGGTCAGGGCTACCCCAAGGAGCGCGTGGAGCCTGAGCAGCGCAACAAGAAGATCCTGGACGGCGTGCGTGCCGCTACCTTCAAGCCGCTGATCGAGTGCCTGAAGAGCATCGATCAGGACCTGCTGAAGGGCGCTGTGGCCGGTGCAAAGTTCAGCGAGCTGTTCTTCGCCTCCTGCAAGGACGAGGAGCTGGCAGCATACGTCAAGACGCTGCTGTAAGAGGATGCTGCTATGGGCTGGCTTTATCATCTGACGCAGGCGTTACCCATGGACTGGAAGGCTTTCTGGAGACCGCAGTGCCTATGATCGCGGGCCTTGCCGAAGTGATCGGTCTGTTCATCATCGTCACCAGTCTTATCAAGGCCACCTACACTATGTGCGGGCGACCTTCTTCCATGACCACCATGATTTCCACCACGAGATGAGCAGCGGCCTGACCACGGCGCTGGAATTCCTGATGTCGGCGGAGATCGCAAAGACCTTCCTTTTGCAGAATCTGGAGTCGGTGGTGCCGCTGGCTGCTACCTTTGCACTGCGCGCCATGATGAGCCTGATGCTGCACTGGGAAATGCAGGGCGGACACCGCTCCGGCCGCAAAAAAGCGGAAAACGACACAGAAGCGGAAAAGAATGACTAGTGCGCAGCTGAAAACAGAGTTTTGCCAAACTTTTGCCGTGATAACTTTCTTTGCGTTGTGAAAAACGTAAAACCTTGACATGAGCCCTTGACACTTTTGCACAAAGGGACTATACTCTTGCCATCGAAAGCAAAGGCGCTGACGGAAGAGATTCCGCCAGCGCCTTTTGTGTTTTCGGGGATATTGCCGCTCGGGGGAAAATAGAGGGTCTCCTGAGTGCAAATGAAGCGTTCCTGCGTGCGATCGGCACGGGGAATACCGCACACGCCAAAAGGTTCTGGTGGCCTTGCGGCATCACATTCGTGGAGGTATGAAAAGTTATGTTCAGCTCCATCAACACCTGTTGGACGCTCGTGGGAGCGTTCCTCGTCTACTTTATGCAGGCGGGCTTCGCCTTGTGCGAAGCCGGTTTCACCCGTGCCAAGAACACCGGTAATATTCTGATGAAGAATATGATGGACTTCTGCATCGGCACCCCGTGCTACTGGATCATCGGCTTTGGCCTGATGTTCGGCGGCACCGGCGCCTGATCGGCGGCTTCGACCCGTTCATTCAGGCGATTACAGCCATCTGGGTCTGGATATCCCGCTGTGGGTCTACATCGTGTTCCAGACCGTGTTCTGCGCAACGGCTGCCACCATCGTTTCCGGCTCCATGGCTGAGCGCACCAACTTCAAGGCTTACTGCGTTTATTCTGCTGCGATCTCGCTGGTGGTCTACCCCATCTGTGGCCACTGGATGTGGGGCGGCGGCTGGCTGCAGAGCATGGGCTTCCATGACTTTGCAGGCTCCGCAGCAGTCCACAACGTGGGCGGCGTCATCGCTCTGCTGGGCGCATGGATGCTGGGTCCCCGCATCGGCAAGTACGACAAGAACGGCAAGCCTCACGCCATTCCCGGCCACAACCTGACCGCCGGTGCTCTGGGCGTGTTCATCCTGTGGTTCTGCTGGTTCGGCTTCAACGGCGGTTCTTCTCTGAGCCTTGCCACCGACGAGGCCATGACCATGACCGGTCTGGTCTGCTTCAATACCAACCTTGCTGCAGCCGTTGCCACCTGTGTGACCATGATTTTTACCTGGCTGCGCTACGGAAAGCCCGATGTCTCCATGACCCTGAACGGTTCTCTGGCCGGTCTGGTGGCGATCACTGCAGGCTGCGATACCGTTTCTCCCTTCGGCGCATTCTTCATCGGCTTTGTGGCCGGCTTGCTCGTTGTTCTGAGCGTTGAGTTTTTCGATAACATCGCCAAGGTGGATGACCCTGTTGGTGCAGTTTCCGTCCACTTTGCAAACGGCGTGTGGGGCACCATTGCGGTGGGCCTGTTTTCCACCGGTGCCAACACCGAGCACGCAGGTCTCTTCTACGGCGGCGGTCTGGCACAGCTGCACCCAGCTGCTGGGCCTCGTGACCGTTGACATCTACGTTGTCGTTGTGATGTTCATTATCTTCAAGCTCATCGATAAGTTCATCGGCCTGCGCGTTCCCGCAGAGGTGGAGATCGACGGTCTGGATATCCACGAGCATGGTCTGGCATCCGCTTACGCTGGTTTCTCCATCTCCGATGCAAACTCTGCTGCCATGGTGCCCAACGAGAACACCGACCTCGGCGAGGACGATGTGACCAAGGCCACCGACAAGCAGATCAGTGCTGCCGTTCCTGTGGTGCGCGAGCCTTCGCCCGTGATCCACGATGGCGTGTACGACACCGGTATGCACAAGGTGTCCATCATTGCAAAGCTTTCCAAGTTCGATCAGCTCAAGACTGCCCTCAACGATCTGGGCGTTACCGGCATGACCGTCACGCAGGTGATGGGCTGCGGCATCCAGAAGGGCACTTCCGAAAAGTACGCGGCGTGCCTGTGGATACCACCCTGCTGCCCAAGATCAAGGTGGAGGTGATCGTCTCCAAGATCAGCGTGGACGCGGTGGTGGAGGCTGCCAAGAAGGCACTGTACACCGGCCATATCGGCGACGGCAAGATCTTTGTGTACAACGTGACCCGCGTGGTCAAGATCCGCACCGGCGAAGAGGACTTTGCCGCCCTGCAGGATGTGGAGTAAAGCTCCAAAATCTCTAATGGCAACCAAATCAAAAGCCCCGCTTCTGCGCACAAAGAAGCGGGGCTTTTGGCATTTGTTTTACCGGGTATGTAAAAGTTGTATAATATCCTTTGCCGTTCTTTGGTTGACATTGATAGAAAAACATGTTATGTTTTGGAGCATATAGACAAAATCAGATCGAAAATAAGAGAGGTGCGGGGAAGAAACATGTGGAAAATAAAGGAATGGTTCCTGCATTATAAGGAAGCGATCCGGGTCTCGCTTCTGGCACTGTTCCGCTGGACGCTTCTGGCTGTGTGCACCGGCGTGCTGTGCGGCGGCATCGGAACGCTGTTCCATCTGGCAGTGGAATGGGTGACCGAGCAGCGCACGGAGCATGTCTGGCTGCTATGCTTCTGCCTGCGGCGGGCATCGCCATCACGGCTCTGTATAAGGCGACGGGCTGTGTCGGCAAGGGCACCAACGATGTGCTGCGGGCCGTGCAGGACGCAGCTCGGTGACGCCGTGGCTGGTCCCGGCCATCTTTCTGGGCACTGTGCTCACCCATCTGTGCGGCGGCTCGGCCGGCCGCGAGGGCGCAGCGCTGCAGATGGGCGGCAGCATCGGCTGGAATATCGGCCGGGTGCTGCACTTCAACAATCATGACTGCCGCACGGCTACCGTGTGCGGCATGGCGGCATTTTTTTCGGCGCTGTTCGGTACACCGCTGACCGCGACCCTGTTTGCGATGATGGTGGTGGATGTGGGTCTGATGCTGACCGTGGCCTTCGTGCCGGGCTTTCTGGCGGCGCTCATTGCATACAGCATCTCGCTGAAGGCCGGCATTGCGCCCACACGGTTTGTGATGGAAGCGCCGCCGCTGGATGCCCGGACGGTGGTGCGCACCGCCGTGCTGGCCATGTGCTGCGCGGTGGTGGCGGTGATTTTCTGCCAGATGCTGCACTTTTTGAGCATGAGATCCCCAAACTGCTGCCGAATCCGTGGGTGCGGGCTGCTGCAGGCGGTGCGGCTGTGGTGGCACTGTCCTACCTGATGGGGGTGGGCCGCTATAACGGTGCCGGCATGGATGTCATTATGGATGCCGTTGAGCTGGAGCAGGCTCTGCCGTGGGACTTTGTGTGCAAATGGTGCTTACAGTGCTGACCCTGAGTGTGGGCTTCAAGGGCGGCGAAGTGGTGCCGAGTTTTTATATCGGCGCAACGTTTGGCTGCGTGGTGGGGCCGCTGCTGGGGCTCCCGGCGGGCTTTTCTGCTGCAGTGGGTCTGGTGTGCGTGTTCTGCGGGGCGACCAATACGCTGGTGGCTTCCATTGTACTGGCGGCTGAGCTGTTCAGCGGGGCCGGGTTTGAGCTGATGGCGCTGGCCTGCGGCCTGAGCTATATGTTCTCCGGCTATCACAGCCTGTATTCCAGTCAGGGATTCCGCACCAGCAAGCTTTTTTCGGAATTCCTGCAGCCGAAGGAAGAAAAATGAAGAAAAAATTTCATGGCTGCGTCTCTTGATTTTTTCGGCGGGACGTGCTACAATCAGCGTAGTTTCATCCTGTAAAAGCGATGATGCGGACAAACTGAGTTCCCGTTTCTCCATGACCCAGAGAGGGCTGCCCCGCAAGTGCTGCAAGCGGCCTGCCATGTGCCGGAGCTCTACCACCGCAGAGCGCAGAGGAGAACCTCTGCCGGGTGCGCCCGTTACAGCACAGCGAGTGGCACGCAGAGGCGTGCAATTCGGGTGGAACCGTGGAACGTTTCTGACTTTTTCAGGCGCTTCATCCCGTGAGTAAGTGTGCGGGATGAAGCGCTTTTTTGTTTTACTTTATCTGTCAAAGGAGCAAACATTATGAAGATCATCTATAAGGACGGTCATGTGGACGAGTGCCCGCAGGATCAGGAACTGCACGTTATCCGCCACACCGCAGCCCACATCATGCGCAGGCCATCAAGCGCTTGTATCCGCAGGCTGATTTCGCCTTCGGCCCCGCTACCGAGAACGGCTTCTACTATGACGTCGATCTGGCGACCAGAAGCTCAGCGACGAGGATCTGGCAAACATCGAAAAAGAGATGCGCAAGATCGTCAAGGAGAATTTGCCCATCAAGCCCTTCATCCTGCCCCGCGCCGAGGCCGTGAAGCTGATGGAAGAGCGCAAGGAGAACTACAAGATCGAGCACATGGCGGATCTGGCCGATGAGACCGAGTTCAGCTTCTTCCAGCAGGGCGAGTACGTGGATATGTGCATCGGACCCCACCTGACCTACACCAAGGCGCTGAAGGCCTTCAAGATCACCCAGCAGTCCGGCGCATACTGGAAGAACGACAAGGAAAACAAGATGCTCACCCGCATCAATGGCGTGGCCTTCCGCAATCAGGAGAGCTGGATGCATGGGAGAAGGAGCAGCAGGAGGCCCGTGAGCGCGATCACCGCAAGATCGGCAAGGAAATGGGCCTGTTCATGACCGACGATCTGGTTGGCCGCGGCTGCCCATGTTCCTGCCCGCAGGCTACACCGTCTGGCAGGAGCTGGAGAACTATATCAAGGAGAAGGAGCGTGCACGCGGCTACCTGCACGTTATGACTCCCTGCATCGGCACTGTGAACCTGTATAAGACCTCCGGTCACTGGGATCACTACCGTGAGAACATGTTCCCCGCCATGGAGATGGAGGGCGAGAGCTATGTTCTGCGCCCGATGAACTGCCCCCACCACATGATGATCTACGCAAATCGTCCCCATTCTTACCGTGACCTGCCCATGCGCATCGGTGAGATCGCCCACGATTTCCGTTACGAGTCCTCCGGCACCCTGAAGGGCATCGAGCGCGGCCGTCACTTCTGCCAGAACGATGCTCACCTGTTCTGCACCCCGGAGCAGATCAAGAGCGAGGTCGCAAACGTGTGCGACCTGATCTTTGAGGTGTACAAGGACTTCAACATTACCGATTACCGCTGCGTGCTGAGCCTGCGTGATCCTGCCGATAAGAAGAAATACCACGACGATGATGCCATGTGGAACCATGCAGAGCAGGCCCTGCGCGAAGTGCTGACCGAGCTGGGCATCCACTTCACCGAGGAGATCGGCGAGGCTGCCTTCTACGGCCCCAAGCTGGACGTGAACGTCAAGCCCGCCGTGGGTGCCGAGTACACCCTGTCCACCTGCCAGCTGGACTTCTGCCTGCCCGCAAAGTTCCACCTGACCTACGTGGACAAGGACGGCACCGAAAAGACCCCCGTGGTGCTGCACCGCGCCATCCTGGGCTCTCTGGACCGCTTCATGGCTTACCTGATCGAAGAGACCAAGGGCAAGTTCCCCACCTGGCTGGCTCCCACGCAGGTCAAGGTGCTGCCCGTCTCCGAAAAGACGCTGGACTACGCCGAGGGCGTGACCGAAAAGCTGGTGGAAGCCGGTGTCCGTGTTGTGCTGGACGACGACAACCAGAAGATCGGCTACAAGATCCGCGAGGCACAGCAGGTGGACCGTGTGCCTTATATGCTGGTTCTGGGTGCCAAGGAAGCCGAGGCAGGCAACATCTCGGTGCGTGACCGCAAGGGCGAGACCACCACGATGGAGCTGGATGCGTTCATCGCAAAGGTGACTGCGAGATCCGCAACCGCAGCCTGTAAGCAGACACTGCAAACACAAAGCGCCGCTTTCCCGGCAGGAGAGCGGCGCTTTTTGCATGGCAACAACGAATGTAAGGATCCGTATGGATGCCGCAAACTGAAAAAAATACCGCCGCCTTGACTTTTTTGCAAGGATGCATATAATAAGGGTAGAGAAAG
>ENA-OUNI01000247-OUNI01000247.1-human-gut-metagenome-genome-assembly--contig:-NODE-247-length-25065-cov-3.886478_pt1 | contig 25065 bp, 26 predicted proteins | sample MGYA00242499_ERZ504580 | MGnify/ENA primary metagenome ERZ504580 (study PRJEB26092, sample SAMD00036315) | human gut metagenome | host: Homo sapiens | study: EMG produced TPA metagenomics assembly of... | reverse complement strand
GGTCCTCGTTCAGTGGGTCTAATTGGCGGTTGAATTCGTAGTTTTTGCGTAACCCCACTTAGTAAAATTAACCGTTCTCCTAAAAGGCAGCCGATCGCAGGCTGTCTTTTTTAATTTCTATATTATAGCTACAAAGTAAGGGATTGTGTGGCCCGGATGGTGCTTGGTGGGGGATTGATGCCCTTACTGGAGCGCATAGAGAAGTTGCTTAGAGTCTGTCAGAATTATGCTTAGAGGAGCAGAAATGCCCGGCCATGGACGGCTGGGCAAGGCGTTATGCGCCATGGACGGCGCATAAAAGCCGGTTTCGTCTGTCATAGAAAGATTAAAAGCATAATTCCTACAGACTCTTAGCAGCGTAGCGTAGCGAAAGCGAGGGCATCAATCCCCCACCAAAGTATCGTCCCAGGCGCGCAATCCACGTATTAAAGAAAATAATTTGGTTACGATAAAATATGCTTGCATAATCACATCTATTGTGATAAACTATGCAAGTATCGTAATTGAATACATGGGCAGATTCCCGAGTGGCCAAAGGGGACAGACTGTAAATCTGCTGCAACTTGCTTCGATGGTTCGAATCCATCTCTGCCCATTAAAAAACCTCAAGTCGTATGACTTGAGGTTTTTGTGTTATTCTGAAATTATCATTTAATCGGCCTGCGTCCCGGTGTCGGTAAGCACAGACTCCCATGCCATCGTATCAGGCCAGTCCTTTGTATCAAAGCCATCACGGATACATCTGCTGTAGTAGTCCAGCTTGTTTCGTATCGGCGAATCATCTGTGAATCTTGCATCATCATAGATGCCGTTAATATAATCATCTATCGCGGTTCCGAATATTTCAGAGCGGTCCTCTGTTGCAAAGGTCATGCCGTAGGAATCAATGAAATACCCGGATATGTGGCTCGATGGATCATCCGGATTGTAGTTTGCGTAGCTATCATCATAAGAGAAGCTGTCAGGGTTAAAGCTGTTCCATTTCTCCTCGGAAAACTCGCTCTTGTCATCATAGGTGTGTATGAATGTAAGCCTCTGGTCAATCAGATGGGAAATCTCATGGCCTACAGTGTAGCTGAAATCCCAGCTGTAGTTGCAGTTTAGAACCATCACATTGTGGTTGTTTATTATATTTACGAAGCCACTTGGCTCATTTATCATATCTGAGTGGCCTGATGAAATATCACCGCACAGATAGATTCGCATGCCTCTTACATCGCCATAACACAGCTGTGTGAAAAAGTCATCAGGGAAACAGCCAAGTATTTCCTCAAGCGAATCCAGAGCGACCGACAGCTTATCCTTATTCTTGAATTGATGGATATCGTAGTAATCAATTCTCTTTGGCACCTCAGGCCCGAAATATATGGAAAAACCGTATTTCTGTTCAAGGGCTGTGATACGTGCATTTATGTCGGATAAATCACCCCAGTCATATGACGCGGTGTCAGGTATCAGAGTGACCTCGTCGCCGTATGTATTGTAGTCAGAATCCTTCCCGGCCTCCTCCGTAGCTCCTGATTTTCATCGGTACTGTCAGAGGAGTCTATGGCAGAATATGGGGATACATATGAGCATCATCGCGTAAGGCCTGTAGCAGTGTATCACAGTCATTGTATGACGTGATTTCGGCTTTGCTGTCATTCTTGCCCTTGTCGAGTGACCAGATGAGAATTTCCGGGTTGCACTGCGCTGTGTACAAAAGCATCATCACACAGTTTGCATCAGGCAGATATACCGAGTTGGCAGAACAGTAGGTCTTGGTATCGGCTGCCGCAGAGTCGGATGAGCTGTCGGACATTTTGCCTGTGTTTCGAGTCGCCAGGTTGTATGAAAAGGATGAACTGACACCGGTGGCGGGTGAATATTTATAGTAACTGATGATGTTGTCCGAGGATAAATCCTGGCATCGTATGAGCATGTCACCATCCTCTGCCAAAGTCACATCCACCACATCCGGCAGTGAAAAAAAGCTGTTTTCTCCATCGGATGAATGATAGTTCCAAATATTGTTGGCCGTATCTGCTCGATTACAAAGCCATTTGAGTCGACACATGACATGGAAAAACTTTGTCCTTCGTAGGTTGAAAGCACTGTGTTATCGTCAAGCCTTATATCAGAGACTGCATATTTGTAGGTATCGGGTGTGACACCTGACACGAGAGCGTATTTTCCGTCAGCGGAGGTGGCAATCTGTGAGACATCATAATAATTGCCGGGATTCGGCACATCGCCACCAGCAGAATCTGATGTATCGTAATTGCCATCATAGTCATCAGGATTATATTTGCAGGTTTTTATCTCCTTTAAATCTTTATCATAGATTGTTGCCCTGCCGGCATCGGAATTGATGAGCCAGAGTCGGTCACCTTTTATCATGTAGTCATCACAGTCGGTTTTGTCGTGAGTGAGGCTTGCCGTGATTTCATTGGACCAGGGATTATATACATCAAATGAATACTTAACGGATTGATCATCGGTCTCTATGATGGAATTATTGTAGCTGCCCTGTCCTACCATAAGGATGTTATCACCAAACTGTCTTGTATCATTGTATGGCTGCCCCTCAAAGGCGACATTGTGCAGGATAGACAGGTTGCTGCTTCCTTTAACACTTGTGGTATCCTCCCAAAACGCAGGTGATTTGTGCAGAATAGCCTGCTTTTGTGCGGGACTCTTGAATAGATAAGAGACATCCGAAAAAGAGCAGGCTGTCATGGAGATTGCACTGAAAAATACCAGCGAATATGTAATTAAAGTGGTTACATGTTTGCGTTTGAACAATTTTGCCTCCTTTGGAAGGTGGTATATATGCAGGCTATTCCTCAGCAGCATGTGCGGTGGAAACTCGTGCAGTAGATTCTCTTTCAATCAGCCTTGGACGTAGCTGTGTGCGGCTGATTGGAATATGGTGAATGAGCGAATTCAATATAATATATGCACAGCGGCCCAGATCATTACACTCCTGTCTGACAGTGGTAAGAGGAGGGGTAAGGGCTGCGGCAAACTTGACATCGTCAAATCCGACCACACTTATATCATTTGGCACATTGAAGCCGTGCAGCTGGCACTCGGAGATAACACCCTTTGCTATAGTGTCGCTTCCGCAGAGGATAGCGGTGGCACCTGCTGCAATAAAATTTGAAACGTAATACTGTGCGGTTTCAGGAATATAGTAGCCGTGTCCCATGAGCTCCGGGTAGATTTCAAGACCGGCATTGCGCATAGAGTTTTCAAAGGCTTCCTGACGCTGATCCGAAACCAGGGAAAAAAGAGAACCATTGATAAAGGCAATCTTTTTATGGCCCAGATTGTGCAGATGCTTTACAGCCATGTCAATGCCCTCGTAGCTGTCGGTGCCTACATAGCTACATTGGGATTGTTTTCTATATAGTTATCAAACAAAACGGTAGGCATTGTAGTATTTTTGAGCTGCTGCATCCATTCATCGTGAAGAGCAAAACCTACCAGAAATGCGCCACAATAGCCATTCTTTAATATATATGTATCATATTTTTCTTCTGCCTGAAGCTGAGGTGTGACAGGGATGATGTCCACGTCCCATTTGTGCTTAAAAGCATTCTGTTTGAAACCAAGCACTACATCATATCCGAACTCATCGATAGACTCGTAGTTCATATTTTCAATAAACAGAGCCAGCTTGCGGTTTTCTACCTTTCTGGAGCGCTTTGTGCTGTAGCCCATTTCGACAGCAGTGTCTAAAACTGTCTGACGAAGCTCCTCACTTATATCGCTGGCACCATTTAATCCCTTTGAAACAGTGCTGATTGACACGCCCAGCCGGGCGGCAATATCCTTAATAGTAGCCATAGTATTTGTCCTTTCTTATGTGATAATTAAATTATACATTTACTATCAGAAATAGGCAATATTTTCTGTAATAAATTTTTCGAAAAAAATCTTTGAAACTGTGGTAATAACTACCAAAAAATGAATGTAAATTACGTGAAAAATGGCAAAAATGAGTTTGAAACCACTAAAAAGATTGACAAATCCGACAATAGGAAATAAAATAATCTCAGATACGAAAAAAACAGAAAATTTTAGGAAAGAGGAATGGTAATTTGGAGGCCAAAGAAAATCTCAGAGGCTCCGGAATACTTCTTTCAATCTCGAGTCTGCCGTCACCATATGGTATAGGTACTCTTGGGAGAGAGGCTTACAATTTTGTTGATCTCCTTGGTGATTTGAAACAGAAGTACTGGCAGGTTCTTCCGGTAGGCCCCACCATATTTGGCGATAGTCCATATCAGCATCATCAGGCTGTGCGGGCAATATCTATTTCATAGATTTAGATAAGCTGGTAGATGAGGGGTTGTTAGAGAAGGAAGAGATCCTGGGGTATAACTGGGGCACAGACGAATCAGAAATTGATTATGCAGCATTGCATCAGAACAGATGCAAGATTTTACAAAAAGCGTTTGAAAGATTTGATACAAATGCACAAGAGTTTCAGGATTTTGTAAAAAAACAGTCGGAGTGGCTTGAACAATATGCACTATTTATGACACTGAAAGCCGACAATTTATACAAAAATTGGAGCGAGTGGCCAAGCGAGTATAGAAACCCGCAAACGGTTGCGCTTGAAAAGTACCAAAAAAAGAATTATAATACAATTACTTTTTGGAAGTTCTGTCAATATAAATTCTTCGAGCAATGGGAGGATTTAAAAAATTATGCTAACTCAAAAGGTGTCTACATAATAGGTGATATCTCATTCTATGTAGGATATGACAGTGTGGATGTGTGGGCAGAGAGACAACTCTTTATGATGAGCGCAAACGATACACCAGAGTATGTTGCAGCTGCCGGCCCTGATAAGTATTCAGAGAGCGGACAGGTGTGGGGCAATCCGATGTATGACTGGGATGCATGAAGGAGGACAACTTCTCATGGTGGAGAAAGCGAATGCGTGTATGCAGAGAGCTTTTTGATATTGTCAGGATTGATCATTTCGCAGGAATTGTGAAAGCATATGCGGTACCGTACGGACAGGATAAGAGCCTATCCGGGAAATGGTTCAAGGGACCGGGACGCAGGCTTGTCAATGCAATTAACGAAGAGCTTGAAGGGGTTAATGTAGTGGCTGATGATTATACATCAGCAAGCCTTTTACCGGGAGTGAAAAAGCTCCTTGCAAAATCGGGCTGGATGGGAACTAAGGTCATGATGTTCGCTTTTGATGGTGATCCGACAAACGAATATCTGCCACACAATTATACCGATTCACATGTAGTTGCATATATTGGCACACATGACAATGAGACGATAGTTGGTTCATTCAGTGACAAGACAGATTATGAGCTTGCTTATCTGTATGAGTATCTGAATATTGAAAATAAATCACAGGTTCCAAATGCTCTTATCAGGGAGCTGTATCACAGCACCGCAGAGCTGGCGATAGTCCAGATGCAGGATATATTAGAGCTTGGAAATGAGGCAAGGATGAATTATCCTTCGACAGTCGGACATAACTGGAGATGGCGCATGACAAGTAAGCCGCACAGATTGGACAACGAAAAGATAGCCTGGATTAGAAACATTGCGGTGGTTTACCGCAGATAATTAATTTGATATAAGTTGCACGGCAATTTATATATATACTTTTTTTACATTTTATATTCAAAAAGGAGAGGAAGATATGAAGAAGAAAGTATTAGCATCTTTACTTTGCGCATCTATGGTAGCAACAATGTTTGCAGGATGCGGAAGCAGCAATGGAAATGGAACAGAGAAAGCCGACAAGAAGGCCGGCGGCAAGGAGACCATTACAGTAATGGGACCTGCAGAGGATTTAGACGATGCACAGGGCGCTTGGCTTAAGACAGAGTGCGAGGCATTCGCTAAGGCAAATCCTGATTTCAACATCGAGTTCAAGTATGTTACATCATCTGAGTCAGACGCAAAGGATGTTGTTACAAAGGATCCTAAGGCAGCAGCTGATGTTTACATGTTTGCAAACGATCAGCTTGAGCATTAATTAAGGCAGATGCTATTGCCAAGTTAGGTGGAGAGGCAGCAGATTATGTTAAGTCATCTAACTCAGAGGCTATGGCTGCAACAGTTACATATGATGGAGACATCTACGCAGTTCCTTATACATCAAACACATGGTTCATGTACTATGACAAGAGAGTCTTCTCTGAGGATGATGTAAAGAGCCTTGATACAATGCTTACAAAGGGTAAGGTTTCATTCCCATTTGATAATGGCTGGTATCTCAATGCATTCTATGCAGCAAACGGATGTACAATCTTTGGAGATGGAACAGACAAGGCTGCCGGATATGACTTTGGCGGAGATAAGGGTACAGCAGTTACAAACTACATCGTAGATTTATTTGCAAATCCAAACTTTGTAATGGATAACAATGAGGGATCACTTGGTCTTGCTGGACTTAAAGATGGTTCTATCAATGCTTACTTCAATGGTAACTGGAACTATGACAAAGTTAAAGAGGCACTTGGTGAGGAGAACGTTGGTGTTGCAGCTCTTCCTACAATCAATATTGGTGGAAAAGACTGCCAGTTAAAGGCATTCTTAGGATCTAAGCTATCGGTGTTAACCCTAACTGCAAGAACCAGGAAGTAGCAGTTAAGCTTGCAGCATTCCTTGGCAGCGAGGACGCACAGCTTGCTCACTTCAAGTTAAGAGCACAGGCTCCTGTAAACAAAGATCTTGCAACAAACGAGGAAATCGCAGCAGATCCTGTAGCAGCAGCTATGGCTAAGGTTTCAACTGATTGTTCAGTAGCACAGCCTATCATTGATATGTCAGGTTACTGGGATGCAGCTACACCATTCGGTGATGCTTTCCAGAACGGTGCAGAAGGCCAGATTACAAAGGACAATGCAGCTCAGAAGACAGAGGACTTCAATACTCAGCTTAATGATTCTCTTAAATAATTAAGTAGATCAGAATATGATTCCAAGGTTCCGGGCGACCGGAATCTTGGAATAAATTAGTTTAAAGGATTGGCATATATAATGCATGCCAGGAGGAAAAGTATGATAGGAGCAAACAAAAAGAAAAAAGTTTCGGAATTTGCTACTCCGTATACTGTTGGCAATGCCTCACAAAAGGCGGAGCTACAGTTAAGCTATCGGCACTCGTAATGGGTCTTGCCAATATGGCTCATAAGCAGATCATAAAGGGTCTGATTTTTCTTGCTATAGAGATTGCATATATAGCATATATGGTTAACGCTGGTGCTTATTACATTTCCATGCTGCCTTCACTTGGCTGGAGAAAGCAGGAAGAGGTATTTAATGAGCAGAAGCAGATTTATGAATATGTTGCGGGCGACCAGTCAGTATTATTACTGTTATATGGCGTCATAACAATTGCCATCACAGTATTATTTATTTACATGTGGTGCGAGAATTTAAAGAGCGGATATAAGGCAGAATGCCTTTCAAAAGCTGGAAAAGAAATCAATTCTTTTGGCAAAGATGTCAAGGATTTATTTGATAAAAACCTACATAAGACACTTATGTTTCTCCACTTATGGGAATATTTATTTTTACAGTTTTACCATTGCTGTTCATGATTCCAATGCCTTTACAAATTATTCGGTAAAGGGTGATCATCTGGTATTGTTCGACTGGACAGCTTCGCCTCATTCGGACAGGTGCTTGGACTTGGTGGTAAGCTTGGTAAGATATTCTGGAGAGTACTTGGATGGACAATCTGCTGGGCTGTATTTGCAACCTTCCTTTGTAACTTCCTTGGACTCATTCTTGCTATCGTTATCAATCGTAAAGAGACACATTGCAAGGCTTTTTGGCGTACATGCTTTGTTATCTCAATTGCGGTACCGCAGTTCGTATCACTCCTTGTAATGAGACAGATGTTCCAGCCACAGGGTGCTGTTAATAACCTGCTTTTGGAGTGGGGCTGGATAGATAACCCACTTCCATTCTGGACCAATACGATGTGGGCGAGAGTTTCTGTTATTCTCATCAACTGCTGGGTAGGTATTCCGTATACTATGCTTCAGGTTACAGGTGTATTACAGAATGTGCCTTCAGAGCTTTATGAGGCTGCAAAGATTGATGGTGCAAACGCAGCACAGATCTTCTTTAAGATCACACTCCCATATATCATGTTTATCATGGGACCATATATCATCACACAGTTTACCGGAAATATCAACAACTTCAACGTTATCTACCTGTTATCAGCAGGAAAGCCTACACCTGTCGGAGACAGTGCAGGAAAGACGGACCTTCTGGTTACGTGGTTGTACAAGCTGACTATTGATAATCAGGAGTACAATATCGGTGCCGTTATCGGTATCCTCACATTCATTGTACTTTTTATCGTAGCGCTTGTTACATACAGAAATACAAAATCATACAAGGATGAGGAGGGATTCATGTAATGAGTAAGTGTAGCAAAAGCAAAAAAGACCTATGTCTGCCGGACGTGCTAAGAAAGTAGCAAAGAATTCCCTTGTTCATATCATTCTTGGAATACTTGCTGTAGTATGGCTGTTCCCGATTTTCTGGATTATTATGACAAGCTTTAGAGCTGAGAGTGGTGCTTATACAAAGTACTTCTTCCCACATAGCCTTACATTTAGCAACTATACGAGACTGTTCACAGAGACTACACTGTTGAACTTCCCGAGAGCATTTTTTAATACACTGTTTATATCAGTGTTCTCATGCATCATTTCAACAGTATTTGTACTTTCTGTTGCGTATTGTATGTCACGACTGAGATTTAAGCTGCGTAAGCCTTTCATGAATCTGGCTATGATTCTTGGATTGTTCCCGGCTTTCATGTCAATGGTTGCCGTATACTTTATCTTAAAAGCTATCGGACTTACAGAGGGTAGCGTACTTCGTCTTTCACTGATCCTCATATACTCAGCAGGATCGGGAGTAGGCTTCTATATCGCAAAGGGATTCTTTGATACTGTGCCTAAGTCTCTTACAGAGGCTGCCATCCTTGACGGATGTACACAGTTCCAGGTATTTTACAAGGTTATCCTGCCACTCAGTAAGCCAATCGTAGTATATACAGTGCTTACAGCATTCCTTGCTCCATGGCTCGATTTCGTATTTGTAAAGGTTATCGTTGGTCCAAACGACAAGTATTGGACAGTATCTCTTCTCCTTTACAACATGCTTGAGAAAGAGTTTATAAACGGATGGTTCACAAGATGGGCTGCTGCTGCAGTTATTGTATCAATACCTATCTCAATACTTTTCGTCATCATGCAGAGATTCTACGTGGATGGACTTACAGGAGCTGTCAAAGGCTAATTTGGTTTTATTTAGGCCGCTGCACTTTTGTGCGGCGGCTTTTGGTTTATATTGGGTTGTGGCAAACTTTGGGGGTGTGTGGCAAACTTAGCACTTTCAGGTTGTGTGGTGCCGGTGTGGCACACAGTGCTAAGTTTGTTGCTACTTTGTGGAAGATGTGAGAATATGTGTAGTGATTTTGTAGATACAAATTTGCTCAGAATTTAGTTAAGAAAAGGAGTGCGTATGATTAATAATAAAATAGGCGGCCGCAATATGGTCGGCAGGGCTGTGAATAGATTGGCGGGCAGGCTGACTGCTGTGGCATTGACGGCAGCTATGGCGGTGTCGATGCTTGCGGGGTGTGCTGCGGGTGGAAAGAATACCGAGACGGCAGCAAAGAAGGAGTACAAGCCTTCTGCTATGGAGCAGATGAATGCGAAAAATGATCCTAATGTGATTCAGGACAATTACAGGACCTGCTATGAGGTGTTCGTATACAGCTTTTTTGACAGTGACGGTGACGGCATTGGGGATTTAAAGGGACTTACAGAGAAGCTTGACTATATCGAGGGACTTGGCTGCAATGAAATCTGGATGATGCCTATTATGCCTTCACCTTCATACCACAAGTATGATATTACGGATTATATGAATATTGACAAACAGTATGGTACTTTGGATGATTTTGATGCGCTCATTACGGAGTGTCACAAGCGAAACATCAATGTGATTATTGACTTTGTAATAAATCACACATCTAACGAGCATCCGTGGTTTAAGGCGGCTGCTGATTATATCAAGTCGCTTCCTGATGGGGCAGAGCCGGATTCTTCGGAATGTCCTTATGTTGATTACTATAATTTTAGCAAAACCAATACCGGAGGCTACAACCAGCTGCCGGGCACGAATTGGTATTACGAGTCACAGTTTGTAGACAGCATGCCTGACCTTAACCTGCAGAGCGAAGCTGTAAGAGGGGAGATTGACAAGGTTACATCCTTCTGGCTTGACCGCGGCGTAGATGGCTTTAGACTGGATGCTGTGATTTATTACAATAATAATAACCAGACTGAGACTATAGATGACCTCACATGGCTTGTGAACAATGTGAAGAGCAAAAAGGCCGATGCTTATATGGTTGGTGAGGGCTGGACTACATACAGAGAGTATGCGAAGTACTATAAGAGTGGAATTGACAGTATGTTCAACTTTGATTTTTCACAGCAGGATGGATATATTGGAAAGGTGTTAAATGGTGCAGCAAATCATGGTGCCAGCACATACGGCAATGCTTTGGTTGATGTGGAAAATGAGATAAAGAAGTATACAGACTCATACATTGATGCACCTTTTTATACAAATCATGATATGGGACGCAGCGCAGGATACTACAACGGAGATAATGCCGAGGAGAAAACCAAGATGGCGCAGGCTATGAATCTTCTTATGCCCGGAAATGCTTTTTTGTATTATGGAGAGGAAATCGGCATGAGAGGCACAGCCAATGATGAGACGAAGCGTCTTGCCATGAGATGGAGCGGGGATTCAAAAGCTAAGGGAATGTGTGTGGGACCTCAGAATGCAGAAGAAACCGAGCAGACATATGATACCCTGGATAAGCAGATGGAGGATCCATACTCTATTTACAACTTTGTGAAGCAGACAATATCAATAAGAAATGCTTTCCCGGAGATAGCACGAGGTACAAATACCTTTGAAAAGGATCTGTCAAATGATAATGTGTGTATATTCACAAGAGAGTACAATGGTGAGAAAGCAGTGCTTATATTTAATCCATCAAAGGATGAAGCAAGTGTGGATGTGTCATCGCTTGGAGTAAATGATGCTGTTGCAATGCTTCAGACTACGAAGAAAGCACCATCATATAAGGATGGAACGGCAAAGCTGCCGGCGTATTCGGTGCTTGTTTTGAAGTAAACTATATTTGATGAGAATAAAATTTAATAGTTTAAAGGAATTTGAAGAAGAAATATGAAAAACCGCCCGACTGGGCGGTTTTTCAGCTATACCATTTCTTTAAGCATATCCACGATCACTTCTCTGCAATGAGCTCCGAGATGCTTTTGTTCCTCTTTACTGAGTGATGCCGGATCAATAGGAGTGCCGTATCGGATAACCACATGCCTCTTTTTGACCCATGGAAGGTGATCCTCGAATATTTCATTTGTTCCCATGATTGCCATTGGCACTATCTTGCATTTGCTCTTTGTGGCAATCTTGAAAGTACCTTCTTTGAAAGACTGTACATCTGTCAGGTCATCTTTGTTTTTGCAGCGTGTGCCCTCAGGAAATACACATATGCTGATGCCGGATTTGACCTGATCTATGGCTGCAAGCACAACCTTTAGTCCCTGCTTGATGTCATCGCGGTCCAAAAACAGGCAGTGCAGGCGCTTCATCCAAAGACCCAGCACCGGTATTTTTGTGATGCTCTGCTTTGAGATGTAGCCGGTCAGGCGTGGACATCTGGAGTAGGTGATTATGATGTCAAAGAAACTACGGTGATTTCCTATATATAGTACAGCCTCGTCCTTTGGCACATTTTCCTCCCCTATAAATTCAATGTCTGCTCCGCTTAGGAATATGATGACACGGAAAGCCCACTGTACCAGGCGAAGCTGTGTCATATCGGCCCATGCCGGGGCAAATTTGTGTATTATCCACATGGCTCCGAGCACCGGAAGACCGAGCAACAGATAGAAAAATACGAATATTACGATTAAAACTGAACGCATATTTGACCTCTCTTTTCATACTCTATATAAATTGTAGTTCAATATTTGATATTATATCATATCATAAGCGATATGATAAGAAAGAGAGGAAAAAATGTCAGAAAAATTGAGAAAAATTCTGGTGGTGGCTGCAGGTGTGCTTGTTATATTGGAAACGACAGTGATTTCGGGCTGCCGCGCAAATATTTCAGGCACGGAGAGTGACAGGATGGTTGAGTACACGGTGATCTGCGGGGATGAAATCCCGGAGGAGTTTAAAAAGCAGATAAATGAAAACAAGGCAAAGGCGATGAAGCTGACGTACAAGGATGATGAATATTTATACATAGCGGAAGGCTTGGCACAAAGGAGACAGGTGGCTACAGTATTACGGTTAACCAGTTTTATGTTAAGGATAAGGCAATGTATTTTGATACGCGTCTGATAGCCCCGGATAAGGGCGAGAAGGTCAGCAATCAGGCGAGTTATCCGTATATAGTAATAAAGACGGAATTGAGTGAAATGCCTGTTGTGTTTGAGTGAAAATTTCGTAAATTGTGTTAAAAGTTGCGAAAAAACTGACAATCAGTACTAATGCCCTATTGCTATCACTGCGATACTTTGCTATAGTAAAGTTACTAGATATTGTGGTGACATATTTATATATTCAAATATATTGATTGATATAATTGTTGATTAATTTGACCTGTTTTATATTTATACAGAGATTGATTTCATATATATGACACCGTCGTTACAATACTGGTTACCATGAGGACTATAGTTATGTGCCAGTGGGCATATCCACAATAAGGAGGCTTAAAATGGAACAGACAGAAATTAGAAAAGTCAGAGCATCGATTCACCAGCAGTGTGGCAACAGGGTAAAAATCCAGCAGGATCTCGGCCGCAACAAGGTTGACATTCAGGAGGGTGTTATTCAGCAGGCATACCCAAGTGTGTTTACGGTTCTGATAGATGATGAGTTTGAGCAGAATCCGCCACAGCTCTTATCTTTCTCCTACACTGATGTGATTACAAAAGATATAAGGATGCAGCTTTGCTAGTATCATGATGTAAAGATGTTACATCTTTTATAATGATCATGAATTTAAATATTTGCATCTGCATAAAGTTACTCCATCTTGAATATGTATTTTATATACATATTTGAAGTGGGGTATTTTTATGGAATTAATTACACAAAAAATCAGACAATGCATAGAAAAGGTAAAGGATATGTCGCAGGTTGGCTTCGACAGGGATTATGTCATAAAGGACAACAAGCCTGATGTTTCCAAAGTGGTTTGTCAGAACGGGCAGGTAAAGATTGACGAGATAAAAGCGTCAGGCGAGAATATCTGGATAAGTGGAAGCATTGAATTTGAAGTGCTGTATACGAGAGAGGAAGTTTTTGAAGGCGATGAGCCGGATGAAAATATCGGCGGAAACAGAGTGGAGCATATAAAGGATGCAATACCGTTTCAGGAGAAGCTTGTTCTTCAAGGAGTCTGCGAGAAGGATACGGTTCGTGTGTATACCGGGCTTGATGAGCTTACGGTTGGGGTTATTAATTCGCGAAAGCTCTCGGTCAGAGGCATTATAAGCGCGGAGCTTTATGGAGAGAGGGAAGAAAATCTTGAGGTTGCACAAAGGATTGATGACAAGGACGTGGAGCAGCTTATGGGGCAGATGAAGGTGCTTAAGCTTGACAGTGTTGTAAGGGATATTGTCAGAATTAAAAATGTGGTCACCTTGCCAAAGACCAAGCCGAATATATGCAAGCTCATATCAAGTCTTGTTGATATGAGAAATCTGGAGTATACATACGAGCGTGACCATATTACACTGACAGGCGAGTGCCATGCGTGTATAGTGTATCTGAGCGAAGAACAGGAAATTTGCTGCTTTGAGGTGCAGGAGGGATTTTCAAATGAAATACGCTGCGAGGGTGATAATGCCGGAAATATTGCCTGGCTTCGCACACAGCCTGCCATGCATCAGGTTGAGGCGGAAAATGATTACGACGGAGAGCTCAGGCAGCTTTCGATTGAGGCAGCGCTTGCGGTGGATGGAAAGGTCTGGAGTGAGGAAACAGTAGAGGTGCTCAATGACATGTACAGCGTATCATGTCCGGTAAAACCTGTATTTGAAAATATGAAGGTATGCAGCCTTCTTATGAAAAATGACACAAAATGCCGTATTTTGGAGCAGTTGTACAGAGAAAACAGCAAAAAGAGAATTTTAAGAATATGCGGTACAAAGACGCAGGCCGCTATTGCACAGATAAAAAATGCAGACACAGGAATTATTGTGTCAGGTGTATTGCAGGTGAACTGTGTGAATATTGTGGAGGATGATGGCTGTCCGATAGAGATGCATACAGACTCTGTGCCGTTTGAACAGTTTGTTGAGATACCCGGCATGGATGCCAACACCTGCTGCGAGGTAAATCTGCAGGTAGACCAGGTGCAGGTCAATCTGCTCGACAACAGCGAATATGAAATTAAGGGTGTTGTCAGCATAAACGCTATTGCCCTGCAGCAGGATGAAGTGTCAGTCATAATATCGGTGGAGCAGGAAAAAACAGCGTCTGATACTGAAGAGGAAGCAGCTCTGGTTGGCTATATAGTGCAGAAGGATGATAAAATGTGGGACATTGCAAAAAGATACCGCACCACTGTTGAAAACATAATGGAAATAAATGCTCTGACATCAGATAGCATCAAACCTGATGATAGACTTATAATAGCGCGTATGTGAATCATAAATTAGGGGCAAGATACCTTTTGACCTTTTAATCATATCATTATATAAAATGTGGAAAATTCTGTAAATTTACAAAAAGATGTGGAAAAAAGATTCATTTTGTGCGATAATACAACCGAATGTATATTGATCATAAATTGTGGAAGGAAAGGTCAATCTGACCGTCGTATTACAGGAGGAATAAAATGAATCAGAAATGGACACGTGCTATATGTACTGTGTTAACATCGGCACTCGTTTTTACAGGACCGGCAGTAGAGGGCACTACATTTAGCGGATACATAAACAGTGGACTTGAGAAGGTATATGCCAAGACACAGAAGCAGAAGGATGCAGAGAAGAAGAAGTCACAGGCTGAGAAGGATCTCAAGGATAAGAAGAATGAGATTAATGGTCTAAAGGATCAGCAGCAGATACTGCTGATGATATAAAGAATAAATCTGCAAAGCTTGATGAGATTCTTGCAGCACAAAAGAAGCTTCAGACAGATATCACAAATAAACAGGCAGAGATAGAGCAGAATCAGAAGGATCTTGCAGCTGCTCAGGAAAAGCAGCAGGAGCAGTATGACGCCATGAAGAAGCGTATACAGTTCATGTATGAAAATAGCGCTGAGGACAATATCTGGACAGCAATTATTGAGTCAAATGGTATCACAGATATGCTCAATCGTATAGAGTACGTGTCAGATGTATATGATTCGGATCGTGCTCTTATGGATTCTTATCAGGCAGCAGTTGAGCAGGTGAAGGAGATTGGTACTAAGCTTGACAACGACATGAATGAGCTCACAGCCATGCAGGATGACTATGAGAAGCAGCAGGCAGATGTCGAGGCGGCTATAGTAGCTCTTGAAAACCAGAAGGAGCAGTATGCAAGCCAGATAGCTCAGGCACAGCAGCAGGCAGATAATTATCAGAATATCATTACGGCACAGGCAAAATCATTCAGGAGCAGGAAGCAGCGGCAGCAGCTGCAGCCGCTGCCAGAGCGAACAGCTCATCAAGCAGTCCAAGCTATGATGGTGGTGGAGCCGGTAAGGGCGGAAGTATTGCCAGTGACTATGCAGCAGGCGGTGGAAAGAACCCGGGTGCTTCAACAGGAGTTTCAGGAAGCTCTGTAGTATCATACGCTATGCAGTTTGTGGGCAATCCATATGTATGGGCTGGAAACAGTCTTACAAACGGTGTAGACTGTTCAGGCTTTGTACATGAGGTATATGCACATTTTGGTATCAGCACACCGAGATATTCACAGGCATTTAAGTCTGTGGGACAGGCCGTATCCTTCGATAATATACAGCCGGGAGACGTAGTGGTATATCCGGGACATGTAGCTATATATGCAGGTGGTGGTGTTATAGTGGAGGCACAGTCCACAAAGGCAGGAATCACAGCAAACAGAAGCGTACAGTGTCATACAATACTTGCTATACGGCGTCTTGTATAGGATGGTTAGGAGCCGATAAGTATATTTATTATACTTACCGGCTCTTTTTTATCACAAAGAGCTGAATGGTTACCAATAAAGTAAGGGGCGTAAGACGCGGACATGCCTCCAGATGCAAGGGGCTCTCAATAAGCGACTAGCGGAGCTGTTTAGAGTCTGTAGAATTATGCACATGGAACACAGAAATGTCCTGCCATGGACGGCAGGGCAAGGTGTTATGCGCCATGGTCGGCGCATAAAAGCCGGTTTCGTCGAGCATAGAAAACCATACAGGCATAATTCGTACAGCCTCTTGACAGCATAGCGTTAGCGCATTGAGAGCCCATTGCGGCTGGAGACATGTCCGTGTCTTACGCCACGAACCAATGTTAGTAACCGGCAACAAACTCATTGTAATAAATAATAGCAATTTTCGCATATAAGGTGTATTATAGAAGCAGACGGCACCAATCGCACAAAACGAACTAGCAAGCCTGTAAATAAAGTAAGAAAAGCAGGAGGAACAAGCCATGCAGATGGAACAATTACAAAAAGACATGATTGCAGCAATGAAAGCAAGAGACAAGGTAAGAAAGGATGCTATATCCTCACTTGTATCGGCAGCCAAAAAGGCGGCAATAGATGAGGGCTGCAGAGACAATATACCGGAGGAGCTTGTCAACAAGGTCATCCTTAAGGAAATGAAGTCTGTGAAGGAGCAGATTGACACATGCCCTGCAACAAGAACAGATCTGCTTGATGAGTATAATACCAGATATGCAATCTTTGAGGAGTACGCTCCTGCAATGATGTCGGCAGAAGAGGTAGAAAAGGAGCTCACAGAGCAGTTCTCAGATGTAATCGCAACAGGAAACAAAGGACAGATAATGAAGCAGTCATGCCGCATTTCAAGGGCAAGGCTGACGGAAAGGTCATAAATCAGGTGGTTGCAAAGCTTTGCGCAAAATAAGAAAACACATCACAACAATTATACTTGCAGTGCTGGCTGTCATAGCCGGCGTGTATGCATATAATTATCATGATATGAAGCAGAATATTGTATACAATGAGCATCTGGAAGACGTGGCTGTTACCGTGAATGGGAAAGAGCTGACATTGCGCAATATGGCATTTTATGTGGCATATGAGGAGATGAATGTCGAGAAGCAGGCTCTTGTGTATGATTCCGATAATCCAAACAAGTATTGGAATATCCACACAATGGTGAATTTGTCCGTGTTACAGCGCGTAAAGCAGCTATGTCCATGGCCATTCACGATGAGATTTTTATGAGATGGCCAAAAAAGAGAGCATTACACTTACTGACGACGAGAAAGCAGCTTTGAAAAATTCCGAGAAGGACTTCTGGTATGATTTGTCTGATATAGATGGTGCAAAGAAGCTTGGAGTCGAAAAAAAGGATATTTATTCGTCCATGGAAAAGTCTGCAATAGCCCGGAAATATCAGGAAATATATGCAGGGCTTGACAATGCCGATATAACGGATTATGATTTCTCGGGAGGCAGATATAAGAAGTTGCTGGAGAAAAATAACTATAAAATAAAAGAAAAAGTGTGGAAAAGAGTCGATATGGGAAACGTTACTCTTGATCACTAGAAAGAAGATTTTATGTCAACAAAAATTGGAAGAAATGACCCTTGCTGGTGTGGCAGCGGAAAGAAATATAAGACCTGTCATGCGGCATTTGATATGAAGCTTGAAAAGCTTGCTGAGGCACATCATAAGATACCGAGCCATTCAATCATCAAGACACCTGACCAGATAGCGGGAATCAAGGAGAGTGCCAAGATAAATGTCGCAGTGCTCGACTACATAGGAGAACATATCCACGAGGGTATGAACACAGCAGAGATTGATAAAATAGTCTATGATATGACCACCAGCATGGGCGGCATCCCTGCACCGCTCAACTATGAGGGTTATCCTTACAGCGTATGTACATCGGTAAATGAGCAGGTTTGTCACGGATTTCCTTCAAAGGACGTCATCTTAAAGGATGGTGACATCATAAATGTAGACTGTTCTACAATTTTAAACGGATATTTTTCGGATTCATCAAGAATGTACTGTATCGGAAATGTAAGCCCTGAGAAGAAAAAGCTCGTTGAAGTCACAAAGGAGTGTGTGGAGCTTGGACTCAAAGAGGTAAAGCCGTGGGGCTTCCTCGGAGATATGGGACAGGCGGTGCACGACCATGCATTTGCAAACGGTTACACAGTAGTGCGTGAAATCGGTGGACACGGAGTTGGACTTGAATTTCACGAGGATCCGTGGGTAGGCTACAACACCAAGCGCGGCACCGACATGGTCATGGCACCCGGCATGATATTTACCATTGAGCCAATGGTTAACATGGGCAAGGCCGATATCTACGTAGATGACAAGAACAACTGGAAGTATACACCGACGACGGACTTCCATCAGCCCAGTGGGAAATCATGGTACTCGTCACAGAGGATGGTCATGAGGTGCTGACTGGTAAACCGGTAAGTATTATCAGAGTGCTATTATTAGCAGACATTATTTCATAGGTGACAACATTATGAAGGGCGTGTGAAAAACGAAGGTTTTTCATACGCCCTTTTATATAACAATAAGATAAGCAACTTGATGGTTAAAGCCTGTCCGGGCGCAGAAACGCCCTCTCGGAAGCGTTAGCTCGGGAGAGCATTTCTGCATCCACGGACATGTTTATAAACTCATCGTTAATTGCTTCGCATAAGTACCCTAAATTTACCGGAGAGTATGCGGTGTGTTCCGAAGAAATATAAACTGCCACGGCGTTCCATAAAATGTGGATGCGACAATTCATAGCAAACTATCAATAAACTATCCGCAAATGCTGCCGTGGCTGATTTTATATTTTTCTGAGGAATATACTGCATGCTAGGCCGGTCTTCACAGCCTGAATATGCGAAGCACCATGATAGCGAAGCCCCTATAAACTTGTATTCACCCCATTTATGGTCGCATTCTCATTCTCCCTCATAGGAATGACGAGACACTTCTCCCCATTGATGACCTGCGCATGAATCTGTGAAGCCTTCTCCGGCTTTACATGAAGCACCACATCATAGGTCTTAATTTGGGCAGTGTAATTATCAATCTCTTCCTGCTTCTCAAGAAGCTGTGAAGTGCGCTCCTCAATCTGATTATTTTTCTCCTGGATAACAGAATCCTTCTCCTCAAGCTGTGCATTTTTTTCATTGAGCTCGAGAGTTAAATCGCCGACCTGGCTCTCAAGAGCAAGCTTTTCCACGCGGATTTCATTAGCTGCAAGAGCCTTTGAATCAATGACATTGGCTGCGATAGGCGGCTTGTCACCGAAGGCCTCATTGACGGATTTTTCAATGCGTGAAATCTTTTCCTCAGAGACATGGCAGTCACTAAGCACCTTGTTCATAGCCTCGCTGTCGAGAATGAACGGATCATCGTCATCATCGTGAGTCTCAGCGTAGTCATCGGCCATCTCGGACAGATTCTGCTGGATATCAAGCAGCTTGTCATCAGTGCTCTCGTCCTCGGCACCTAGCACGTTTCTGACGATTGAATGGAAAGCCATCTTCTGCTCAGTAGCTGTGCGCTCCACACCGCAGCCGAGACCGTTTGTCATAAACTCAGAGTGAGGCTCCTTGGTGTTTTTCGTATAGAAAGAGTGGAGTGTATGTCAGTGCTCCTATCGTTGAAAGCAGGGAATAAAAAGCCTGTCTCAGGTGCACCGACCACCCAGTCCCTTATGCGGGCTCCGATACGCTGCTCCTTTTCCAGATAGCCAAGGCCCGGCTTTGAAAGTGTGACAGGGCAGATGGCGCAGAGCATGTATTTGTACACCTCCTCGGACTCATCCACGTTGATGTTGTCCTTTGTGCGTGTCATGACATCGTAGCTGTCGAGATACAAAAGAATCAGATAGTTCCCGGCCTCATCGTAGGTGTCGATGACCAGGTCATAGTATGTATCGAGCAGAGTCTCATCATTAAGCTCGCTGTCGCGAAGCGCCATGAGAATCTGCTGGCGGCCTCCGACCTCTTCCTCCTCAAGCGGAAACTGCAGATTGAGCAGGTTGTTTCCGAGAGTGCCGGAAAGCACCTTGTTTGAAATCTCGAGATATTTGTAGTATTCATCCTCCTCCAGAGTGAGAAATTTGCCACCGAATTTGCAGACCTTTTCATGGTTGCAGTCCACGTAGCAGCCGACCAGACGACTGAAGGTTGCCTGGTCTTTTTTTAATCTTCGTTTTAGTTCCAATACTTCTTTTTTGTTCATATTATCCTCGCATTATTTCCATGAAAGCTGGAGTTCTCTTTTTTGTGTGACACAATCTGATAGATATAAATTAATAAGTGTCTGGTAAGGAATTCCCGAATTTTCAGCTTGCACTTTAAAATAATCTATTGTATTTTCATCAATATTAATTGTAATTTGTTTTTTTAGTTTTTTTGCGTAAGGATTGCGTTTTGCGTTGGAAAAGTCGTATTCATCTCTCATGATTGATCCTCCTAAAAATCAAAACACTTCTATAATTATATTCTCCATAATTACATTATAAGTACGAAATAATTATTTGTCAATCAAGAAAAAAGATGACAGAGCAACCACAAAATGCTATAATTTAGGAAATCGACGGATTATGATATAAAGGCTGACACAGAGACATCCACAGGTGTCTCTGTTCTTGGATTGAGGCATAAATGGAGCAGAAAATGACAAACAATCACATTACAATAGGCATTCTCGCACATGTAGATGCGGGAAAGACAACCCTGTCTGAGGCCATGCTTTACAGCACCGGGCAGATTCGCTCACTCGGGAGAGTGGATCATCAGGACGCGTATTTGGACAACGATGCGCAGGAGCGAGAGCGTGGAATAACCATTTTTTCAAAGCAGGCAAGGCTTGATATTTCGCGTGGCACAAATGCGGCAGATACATCAGATACAGCACGTACAGCAGATGTAGCACGTACGGCAGATACAGCTCGTACATGGCATGTAGTCATGCTTGATACACCGGGGCATGTGGATTTTTCGGCAGAGATGGAGCGTACCCTTCAGGTGCTCGACTATGCAATACTTGTAATCAGCGCAACTGATGGAGTGCAGGGGCACACGCGCACACTGTGGAGACTTTTAAAGCACTATAACGTGCCGACATTTATTTTTGTAAACAAGATGGATATGCAGGGCACGGATGCGGAGAAAGTGCAGGCAGAGCTAAAGAGCGAGCTGAGTGATGGCTGCGTGGATTTTTCTTCACAGGATTTATTTGAGGAGCTTGCCATGTGCAGCGAGCCTCTTTTAGATGAATTTATGGAATCGGGAGAGCTTGCGGATGCACATATTGCGCAGGCGGTGGCTCAAAGGGAGGTGTTCCCCTGCTTTTACGGCTCGGCACTTAAGCTTGACAGAGTGGATACGCTGATTCAGGGGCTTTCGAGGTTTATGTGTGAAAGAAATTACCCTGACGAATTTTCTGCCGCGTATACAAGATAGGCAGGGATGACAGAGGCAGCAGGCTGACATTTTTAAAGGTTACCGGAGGCTGTCTTAGGGTCAGGGACAAAATAGAGTACAAAGCGCATGGCAGTGACGAGGCGAAAGGCCTTTTGATTGAGAAAATTGATCAGATAAGAAAGTATTCCGGCGAAAAATATGAGATAGCTGATGTGGCAGAGGCGGGGGAGATAGTTGCTGTCACAGGTCTTAGCTCGACATTTCCGGGGCAGGGGCTCGGGTTTGAGCAGCAGTCCAATATGCCAATCCTTGAACCGGTACTAAACTATAGGATGATTCTGCCGGATGATGTAAATCCGGCGGCATTTATGGAAAAGCTAAAGCAGCTTGAGGAGGAAGACCCACAGCTTTACATAGTGTGGGTGGAGGAGTTTAAGGAAATCCATGTGCAGCTCATGGGACAGGTGCAGATGGAGGTGCTTGTGCGTCTCATAAAGGACAGGTTTGGTGTTGTTGTCACGTTCGGACCGGGCAGCATTGTATATAAGGAAACGATAGCGAGGGCTGTCGAGGGAGTAGGACATTTTGAGCCGTTGCGCCACTATGCAGAGGTGCATCTGCTTTTGTCGCCGGCGGAGCGTGGCAGCGGAATCACAGTTACATCCACCTGCAGTGAGGATGTGCTTGACAAAAACTGGCAGCGCCTCATAGCCACACACGTTGAGGAAAAGGAGCACAGGGGTGTGCTCACAGGCTCAGCGCTTACCGATGTGAAGGTCACTATTCTTACAGGAAGAGCACATGTAAAGCACACGGAGGGAGGCGATTTCCGCCAGGCTACATACAGAGCAATCCGCCAGGGACTTAAATCCACAGAGAGCGTGCTGCTGGAGCCATACTACAGCTTTATCCTACAGGTGCCGATGGAGTATGTCGGCCGTGCAATGACAGATCTGGAGCAGAGATTTGCAAGAGCCGAGAGCCCGCAGTTTGCCACAACCGCTGCGAGGGAGATGGCAACAATTACAGGAAAGGCACCGGTTGCGACAATGCAGGATTATGTGAGTCTGGTGCACGCGTATACAAAGGGGCTCGGGCACCTGACACTGGAGCTGTGGGGTTATGATGAGTGTCACAATCCTGCGGAGGTGATTGCGCAGATGCACTATGACAGCGAGGAGGATTTCCGCAATCCGACAGGCTCGGTATTTTGTGCGCACGGCTCAGGCTACGTTGTGCCGTGGGATGAGGTCCCGGAGCATATGCACCTGCCGTATGTCTACCACGGAGATGAGTCTGAGGAGGCACTTGCAGCGAGTGCCCGCATGCAGAATGCATTTTCAGCGGAAGATGCGCAGGCGCTTGCCGGAAACCGCCGCAGGACGAGCTTTGAGAAAGCTGTTTCAGGTATGTCATCGGTGGAGCTTGATGCGCAGCTTGCAGATGTTTATGCCAGGGAGTTTGGCATGGGCAAAAACGATATCGCAGAGGATCAGAGGCGCAAATGGTCAGGCAAAAAGAAAAATGAGTATGAAGGTCTAAGTGGTAAACCGCGCACCGTAAAGCATGATAAGCACGGCAATCCGATTTATCCGAAGAAATCCCCGGGGGAAGAGTACCTGATAGTTGATGGATATAATATAATATTTGCATGGGAGGATTTAAAGGAGCTTTCACGCATAAACATTGATTCGGCGAGAGATGCGCTGAAGGATGTTTTATCGGATTACCAGGGCTATAAGGGCTGTCATCTGTTGCTGGTGTTTGATGCGTACAAGGTGAAGGGTAATGCCGGAAAGAGAGAGACCTTCCACAATATAGAGGTTGTGTATACAAAGCAGGACGAGACAGCCGATGCATTTATCGAAAAGACGGTGTTTGGAATACGTGACAGGTACAAGGTAACAGTGGCAACCTCGGATGGGCTGGAGCAGCAGACGGTCATGAGCCTTGGGGCACTGCGAATGTCAGCCCGCGAGCTTAAGGAGCATATTGAGATGACGAAGCGTGCCGGGATGGAGGCATTCATATCACGATAAACGATCATGAATGGTAACAATATGTGTATAAAGAGATGTTTATAAAGACATTTGTATGTCATAAGCAGAGATAAGGAGACAAGAAAATGGTAGTAAACGAAAGCATGTACCAGCTCGGAAGCGTGCGCTCAGCAATCAGGGAGCTTTTTGAGTATGGTAAAAAAAGAGCAGCAATTGTAGGTAAGGAAAATGTATATGATTTCTCAATAGGAAACCCGAGCATACCGGCTCCGCAGATAGTAAACGACACAATAAAGGAGCTTGTGACAGATTATGATTCTGTTGCGTTGCACGGATACACGTCAGCACAGGGAGACGTGGAAACGAGAGCGGCGATAGCTGAATTTTTGAACAACACACATGGCACACATTTTAATGCAGACAACCTTTATATGACAATGGGAGCAGCGGCATCGCTGTCAATCTGCTTTCGTGCGTTGACAAGTGACGCATATGATGAGTTTATTACCATAGCGCCATATTTCCCGGAGTACAAGGTATTTGTGAATGCAGCAGGAGCAAGGCTTGTAGAGGTGCCTGCAGACACAGAGCATTTTCAGATAGATTTTGAGGCTCTTGAGGAGAGAATCAATGCGCACACCAGAGGTGTCATAATCAATTCACCAAACAACCCATCCGGCACAGTCTATTCTGAGGAGACCATCAAAAAGCTCTCAGACCTCCTTGAGAAAAAGTCTAAGGAGATAGGAAGACCGATATTCATTATCGCAGATGAGCCGTACAGGGAGATAGTTTACGACGGAATCAAGGTACCGTTTGTGACCAAATATTACGACAACACACTGGTATGCTACTCATACAGCAAGTCACTTTCACTGCCGGGAGAGAGAATAGGATACGTCCTCGTGCCTGATGAGGTGTACGATAAGGCAGAGCTGTATGCAGCAGTCTGTGGTGCGGGAAGAGCACTCGGTTACGTGTGTGCACCAAGCCTGTTCCAGAAGATGATAGTAAAATGCCAGGGGGCAACCGGTGATATCAATGCCTACAAAGAAAACAGAGACCTTCTGTACGAGGGACTCACAAGGATAGGCTATCACTGCTTCAAGCCGGATGGAGCCTTTTATATGTTTGTAAAGGCACTCGAGGATGACAGCAATGCATTCTGCGAGAAGGCAAAGGAGGAGGATGTGCTCATAGTAGCAGCAGACGGCTTCGGCTGTCCGGCTGGGTGAGAATATCATACTGTGTGGACAGGGAAATGATAAAGCACTCTATGCCTGCGTTTGAAAAGATATACAACAAGTATAGTAAATAATAGTTACAAAAAAATAATCCAAAAAAGCGCCGAAAATTGTCTAAAAAAATATGTAAATTTTCGGG
>ENA-OUNI01000246-OUNI01000246.1-human-gut-metagenome-genome-assembly--contig:-NODE-246-length-25094-cov-2.404854_pt1 | contig 25094 bp, 23 predicted proteins | sample MGYA00242499_ERZ504580 | MGnify/ENA primary metagenome ERZ504580 (study PRJEB26092, sample SAMD00036315) | human gut metagenome | host: Homo sapiens | study: EMG produced TPA metagenomics assembly of... | reverse complement strand
ATCCAACGCAACAATATTCCGCCGTTCGCGCAGCGCATGCGCAAGGCCGCTGACCTGGTTTGGGAGGAAGGCTACCAGCAGCCGTTCATCCGCGAGCTTGGCGAAGGCACACTGCAACGCGAGCGTTTCGCCTTCTATCTGCTGCAGGATTTTCGTTATGTGAACGATTACGCCAGAGTGCACGCTTTGGGGTTGGCCAAGGCCACCGACCCTGAAATCATGGCGTTCATGCTCAAGGTGCAGAACGGCGCCTGCAGGTCGAGACCGAAGTGCACCGTTCCTACTTGGCCAGCTATGGCATCACCGAAGAGCAGATGAATAATGTGCGCCAGTCGGCCTTCGCGCGCGCCTACACGTCGAACATTCTCTCCATCGCCTACGGCAAAGACATTCTCGACATTCTCGTGGCCGTGCTGCCGTGCGCCTGGGTGTATGCGGATTACGGCTACCGTCTTGCCGTCGAGTTCGCGGACACGCTCGACGACAATCCGTACAAGAGCTGGGTCGACATGTATAAGACCGACGAGTTCTGGCAGGATTCCGTGTGGCTGCTCGATCATATCGAGAAACTGGTGGCCGACGCGAGCGAGGAGCGCAAGCGCGAGCTGATCGACATTTTCGTGACCGGCGTGGAGAACGAATACATGTTCTGGGCCAGCGCGTACGACATGCAGTACACGTGGAAGCCCGAATGGAATCAGGCGCGCTGATAGCACTCCTTCATGGGGTTTCCTGACTTCCGATTGTTTATTTTCATTGCAGCAAGGCGGGTGTCTTCTGATTGGTTTTCAGAAAGCACCCGCCTGTTATGTTTGGTCGCGTCAGTTTCCCGCTTTATTCGCGTACGAGGCGGATATGTTCCACGTCGTCGCGATGGGAGCGGCGGTAGAGCACGAAACGGTTGCCGATGACCTGCACGAGTTCCGCGTTCAGTTCTTCAGCCAATCCCTCGCCTGCTTCCTTGGCGGTCAGACCGGATCCGTCGAGCACGGAGCACTTGATGAGCTCACGCTTTTCGATGGTTTCGTCCGCCTGCTTGATGGCGTTTTCGCTCAGATCGTTCTTGCCGACCTGGATGAGCGGATTGAGCTTGGTGGCCAGGCCTCGCAGCTGCTTGACCTGCTTCTTGGTTAATGCCATAACTTGTTCCATTCCTATCTATGATGCTTGCTCAAGAGTAGCGTGAGGACGGTAAAATCCGCCGACTGCCTTCAGTTTAGTCCAGCGATCAGAACCAACGCAGCCACATATGCCACAACCACACCGCCCGCGGCAATGTCTCGTTTGGTGATGCTCATCACGCGCCAATGTGTGCGTGCGATACCCTCTTCATAGCATCGCGCGTCGAGTGCGAGACTGAGATTGTCGGCATGGCGTATCGCCCCTGCGAACACCGGATGATGATGGAAACCATCGCCTTGATACGCTGCACGAACGTTCCCGTTTCGATGCTGCCACCTCGAGCTGATTGCGCATCCACAATGGCTTTCGCTTCGCCTCCTAACGTGGGCAGGAACCGCAGTGCGAGGCTCATCACCAGTGCGATCTCCTGCGCGTGCACGCCTATTTTTGCGAAGGGTTTGAGCAAGGCTTCGAACGCGTCGGTAATGGCCGTGGGAGTGGTCGTGGCAAGGAATACCGCTCCGACGATAATGACCGCAACGAATCTGCAGGCGTACAGTATAGCGATACGCACACCGTCGTCGGTGATTGGAATCGGTCCGATGTTCGCAAGAACATTGCCGGATCGTACGAAGAACACATTGAGCAGTCCGCAGAACACGAACAATGCAAGGAACATGTGAATCGATTTGAACAGTTGTTTCACGCCGATGCCTGATGTCGCAACGATCATGCCGGTCAACAGTGCGGCCACCAGTAACTGCCAGAAGGAGCGGATGGCGAATGCGGAGAACATGACCGCCAACGCGCTCACCATCTTCACGCGCGGGTCAAGCCGTTCCATAAAACTACGGTTTTCACGGACGTCTTCCTTTGCATGTCCGGAGCCAAGCGTGTGCAGATTCTTCGAACCTGCCGTTTCGGAAGTGACATTGGTTCCGATATCTCGAGTGACGTCATTACCGTTTTGTCTGCGATCAAGCGCGATCACCCGATCGGCGAGCACGTCGATTTCCGTTTGCGAATGGGAAATGATAAGTACGGTGACGCCTTGGGAATGAAGGGTTTGGATGAGATCGTGCACGCGGGTTGTGGCCGCTTCATCAAGTCCCGCGGTCGGCTCGTCCATAATGAGAATCCGCGGTTGGCATGCGATGACGCCCGCTATGGCAACGAGTCGTTGCTGCCCGCCGGAAAGGTCGAATGGCGAACGGTCGGCAAGATGTTCAATATGCAGCAATGCCATGGCTTGGCTGACATGTTCATCCACTTGCGCTTCATCAAGCCGTTGGTTGCGCGGACCGTAGGCGACGTCCTCGGCTACGGTTTCGGCGAAAAGCTGACGTTCGGGGTGCTGCATGACGTAGCCGATGGTGGCGCGCAGTTTCTCGCGGTCCGCACGCTTGAGCGGCTGCATATTGCCGTTGGCGCGTTGGCGTGCGACGGGAATGGTGTTGACGGTAATGCTGCCAGATTGCGGCTGTTCCAGCGCGCAGAGAAGACGCGCGAGGGTGGTTTTGCCTGCACCGTTATGCCCTGTGATGGCCACGGTTTCACCCTCATTGATGGTTATGGAAAGCTTATCGAGCACAGGCTTGCTACTGTTTGGATATTGATATATCAGATTATGGATTTCAATGATTGGTACAGCTGATGTTGGCTTCGATGCGCCATTTGCAATATTGGATTTGGCAATTGGGTTGTCTTCTTGCGCTGTGCCTGATTCGTCCATTTCCGGAATACTTGCAGTATTACCGCGAGCGCTTTGCACGATACGCCCGTTATCCAGGCGAATGATGCGGTCGGCATTGGCGAATTCGTCACGATGGTGGGTGACGAGAATGATGGTTGTGCCGTGCTGCTGCAATTCGTCAAGAATATGCATGATGTCGGCGCGGCCTTGCGGATCGAGCATGGCGGTAGGCTCGTCGAGCACGAGGATTTCAGGATTCATGGCAAGCATGCCGGCGATGGCGACGCGCTGCTGTTGGCCTCCGCTCATTCGCGTGGGATCGGCTTCTCGTTGTCCGCTCATGTCGACTGCGTCAAGTGACATGGCGATGCGCATATCGATATCATCATGCGCAATGGCGAGGTTTTCCGGACCGAAGGCAACATCATCCTCGGTGACGGTGGTGACGATCTGATCTTCCGGATGTTGGAAAACGCCCGATACCATGCCGAGCGCTGCGGTAAGCATCAGCGTGCGCGCCGGCGTCATCGAAGACGTTGTTTCCCAACAGCGTGACATGTCCGGCATCGGGTGCGGCAAGTCCTGCGATGATGCGTGAAAGTGTGGATTTGCCCGATCCGTTTGGTCCTGCCAAGCATACACGTTCGCCTTGGCGGATGGTCAGGTTCACGCCGTCGAGCGCCCAGGTCGCGCCGGAGTCGTAGGTGAAACAAATATCGTGCAGTTCGACCGCGATGGTGTTCGTGGCGCTGTCAGGGTTCATGGAAAAAGTCTTTCATAAACGAAAGGAACCTTCCATACGCCGAAAGGTTCCTTCCTATTCATCAATATGCGGAATCGATATGGTGAACGAGGCTCAGCGGTTCAACAGGTTGGAGATCGGCTTGTAGATCAGGAAGGTGACCACGCCATGGATGGTGAATTTCAACGCGTTGAACGGCAGAAGCGCCGGCACGATCAATGCCACGACCTGTGCGGTGGTCATATGCGCGTAGAACGGTGTGACGATTATATTGCCCACAATCGCCATCGCCAAGGCTGCGATCGCACCGACGATGATGCCGATGACCGCGCCTTTGCGGGTCTTGTTCCTGCGGTAGATCAGTGCTGCCGGCACGGATAATGCCAAAGCCACGAGCACGGCCATAAGCGTGCCCCATGGGTTGGTAAACAGGTGCGGCAGGAAACCAAGCACGCTGACGATTACCGCCGCCGCTGGCCCGTAGGCGAAACCTGCCACCAGGCTGACAATGCCGGATGGATCATATTTCAGCCATTCAACGCCTGGCACAATGGGAAATTCCACAAAGCTGACGGCCATCGACAGCGCCACGAACAGCGCATACATGGCGATGCGTTTGGTGGACCAGCGTCCAGAGTCGGCCACGCCTGTGGAATGCGCGTTGTCGGGGCGCGTCATGCTTTCGCTGGTGATTTCGGCGTCGTTGTTTTGGGTATTGTTTGGTGAGGATACACTCATGTTGAGCCCCGTTTCTTCCATCCGGACTTTGACCGTTGGCTCCGGATTCTCACCGGATCAGCCGCTTTCGCGGGTCGCGGGCTTCGGCATGGGACCGTTATGAACGTCAGTCGTACCGTTACCGCCAGTAAGGATTTTCACCTTCCCTGAAACTTGCACGATTATATATACGCCTATCGTCGGAAATATGCAAACCGCGTCTCACTGGCGTCTATTATCAGCAGGCATCAATCTTTAATCCGGAAACCATGATCTTAGCCTCATATGCCTTTTGCCTATGGCATGAACGTCGCCTCATGGTGTGTTGCCGCAGTGTGCGCTTTGCCTGTTGCTTTCGTATCGTGTGCGTTCAAGCAAGCGGCAGGTACGTTGATTGTTATGCCAGCAGGTCGAGCAAGTCGTCTTTGCTGAGTGTGCCGACGCTCCAGATGCGGTGCCGTCGGTGAACTGTTGGGCAAGCTCGCTTTTCTTCTCCTGCAGTTTAAGGATGCGTTCCTCAATGGTGTCTTTGGCTACGATTTGGTACACGTTCACATCCTGCGTCTGTCCGATGCGGTGCGCACGATCGGTGGCCTGGTTCTGCGCGGCCGCGTTCCACCACGGGTCGGCGTGCACCACTACGGACGCACCCACAAGGTTCAGCCCCGTATTGCCCGCCTTGAGCGAGATGAGGAACACGGGAACATCGTTGCCATTGAATTCGTCCACCAGTTCCACACGGCGTTTCTTCGGTGTTTCACCGGTGATGGTGTAGAAATCCACGCCCTGTTCAGCCAAACGTGCACCAATCAGGTCAAGGAATGAAGTGAACTGCGAGAATACGAGAACCTTCCTGCCTTCGTCCATGCACGTGGATACGAGTTCGCAGATGGCGTCAAGTTTGGCGGAAGCGTTTTTCGCATCCGCATAGACGAGTCTCGGATCGCAACAGATTTCGCGCAACAGTGTGAATTCCGCAAGGATTCGAATCTTCTTCGTATTGAAGTCGGCGTCCTTGGTTTTGGTAAGGGTGGCGCGCAACCGTTGCTCGTGCGCCGCATAGAGTTTGCGCTGTTCGCCTTCCAGTTTGACGGTGAGCACGTTTTCGAACTTGTCAGGCAAATCGGTCAGCACGTCTTTTTTCAGACGTCGCTTAATGAACAGTCCGACCAAAGCCTGCAGTTTGTCAGCCATGACGGAATGTTCAGAACCGGGTGCCATGATCGGCTGCTCGTATTTTTCTCGGAACTTCGTGTAGGTTCCGAGCAATCCGGGCATGAGGAAGTCGAATATGCTCCACAGTTCGCTCAACCGGTTTTCGATGGGCGTGCCGGTTAATGCGAACCGGTGTTCAGCGATGATTTGCTTGACGGCTTTGGCTAGTTTGGTGGCATGATTTTTGATATATTGAGCTTCGTCAAGTGCCATTAATGCGAATCGGCAGTCGGCATAATCATCCACATCTCGACGCAGCAAATCATAAGAGGTGATCACCACATCGGTTTGCTGCGTTTCGTTGGTTTCAGTCGAATTGTTCCATTGCTGCGCCACGGTTGCGATGAGTTTGCGCCGTTGTGCCTTCGTGCCTGCCACAACTTCGATGGTAAGATCCTGCGTGAACTTCTCGCATTCGGCAGCCCAGTTGTATACCAAGGATGCCGGGCAGACAATCAACGCTGGGCCGCTCCCCTTGCGAGCTTCCACCAGTGACAGCAATTGCACGGATTTGCCCAAACCCATTTCGTCGGCGAGAATGCCACCGAAACCTTTGTCCCACAAGGTGGAAAGCCATTGGAAGCCTTCCACTTGGTATGGGCGCAGTACGTTTTTGAGGTTGCTGGGCACTTCGTATCGTTTCGGGTCGATGATTTTCACATCGTTGACATAGTCGACGAACGATTCGCTTTTGCCGTCGTCATCAACTTGAGCATCCAAAAGAAACGCCCGATATCCGGGAATGGTGATTCTTCCGGAATCAAGCTGTTGCTCATCAAGGTCAAGATCTGTGGCAATCTGATCAAGTTCATGCAGATCGGCGTTCTTCAGATCTACGAACGTACCGTCCCTGAAGCGATGGTAGCGGCGGTTCCTGCGATAGGAATTCAGCAACGCACCGACCTCGTTCATCGGCACTTCGTTGGCTATCGGCGAAATCTCAACCAGATTCGAGTCGATGGACAGTCCGACCTTCACTGTAGGGCTGCTTGGCATCATCATGCCGTCGAACGCGGCCGTGGAGAACACCTGCCCGACCGAGCGCAAGATATCCACGCCTTCGGTGAGCAAGAGCAGAATCGTCTGTTCGTCTTCCTCACGAATCCGCGCCACGTCAATGGAACTCCATGTCGGGAAAAGCTGGCGAACCACCTGCACCGCGAATGATTCGCGGGCCGTATCTCGTTTGATGAGCGCCGCTTTCGACCGCGAGTCCGGATTAATCACGCCTCGTAGCGCTTTGGCGGTCGGCACCAACTGGAACACAAAATCGCCGTATCGTGCCACAGCCTCGCAGGTGATGCCCTGCAGATCACGGTCCAAGTAGAATTCGATCTGGCAGTCGACGCCCATCCGTTCGGCGACTTCCTGCGGAATATCGAAACCAATGCCCGCCTCGGTAAGTTTTGGCAGTATGGTTCGGGCGAACATGGGCCAGTCGTTTTCCGCAATGAACACACCATCGCTAACGTTCGACGCGCACAATGTCATCAACGCGTCCACTGCGGGAAGGATGCTGTCGGTGCAACGGAAGAATCCGCTCACTGGCCTCATATGGGAATCCGTCGGAGTGCCGTTATGTTCGGCACTCATGAGGTACACGCCCCGCTGCCCGACAATCCGATCCGTGATGGTACAGTTCGACGTGATACGCACGCCCGACGAAGCGCCTTCCTTCACATATTCGGCGATGAACCGAAATTGCGGATTGCCATCGAATATGGCGATAGTATGCGATCTGGACTCCTGGCGTGGCCACTTCGACATAGCCCGGAGCGGCGTCATCCGTATGGGCGAAATCATCCGAAGTGAGCTGCCGCGCCTCTCACGCCCCTCATGCTTGGGAGCTTCCAGCGGCCCACGTGCTATCAGCACGTCTTCGATGTAGTCCTGTTGCGATTCCGCTCTGAACAGGTTCAGTAGATCGCATAATTCCCCATCGGTGAGCATGATTTCACGTTCGATACGCACGTCTGGCGCGTAATAGTAGTTGTTCTGCAGCTGTGCAGCGGCACGTGACCCGACAACACCTTGCAGGAATCGGAACAGCTGCAGCGAGAACGGTTCGAGCATGTCCGGAGTGTGGGTGAACGAGAGTTTCTGCCCGTATGACACGTATGCGCCGCTGCGCATGTCGGCTACGAATTTGGAAATGCTTTTGATGACGTAGCTCGCACTGCCGCAGCCGATTTTCAAGGTCAGGCTCCACAGCTCACGGTTCATGATCAGCGTGGGCTCCAGACGCACGCTTCCCGGTTTCACTATGATGGAACCGCTCTTGCGTTTTGTTTTCGTGGCCCCTTGCGTAATGACGCCTCGTTGCTCGTCGGCGAGACGGCTTTTCGCGTCGACGATGCGCTTGAGCACGTTAAGCTGCGCGCTTTGACCGGTATTGTCATTCTTCGCATCCAGCGCACGCATGTAGTCGGATAGGATATGCGAGGTCACGTCACTTCGCTTGAATCCGCGGAACCGTTCGGGCTGGTCAAGAAACAGCAGCAGCATTGCGGCGACATGCTTGCACATGCCCGTATAGCGGTGCCCCCCAGCCGGCTCCGAATCGAACTCGTCATCGTCCTGCACATGACCGAACGTCGATCCTGAACCGAAATCATCATAATCATCGACATAATCGTATTCATCGTCATCATCGTCGAAACTGCGATATTTTGGATTGTTGCGGTAGCTGGGCGAATATGCCGACGAATACGTGCCATAACCGTGCTGCGAACCGTTGAACGCGGGGCACGAGCAATACCTGGCCAAGAAAAGCTCATCATGCAAATCAAGCGTGGCTTGCACTTCGTATCGGCTGGACGGTGAGGTGGTGCCCCGTATATTGGCATGCAGGGTGATGCGGTCGGAATCGGAGTCGTTCAGGCAATGCAGATCCGACATTTTCGCACGCCACTGGTTGGCGATTCCACGGGCACGCTGCAATACAGGCTGACTGCATTCGCTGCGTAGTTCGTCAGAAAGCCATGACAAAGTATCCGCCAACTGAACCCCAATCGTTCGCACATTTGTTCTTATGAAAGAGTATCAGCACAGCGGAACAGGAAAGCCGTGGCTGCAATCCCAGCCACGGCTTCGCTCCATACCGGTTATATCAGCGGCAATGCTTGGTGAGCGGCTGCCATGGATCGAGTTCCACCGGTTCGGATTCCAGCAGCGGCCCGATCTACGCTGGTTGGTGATGGAGCCTGCTTCAGTTCTATGGAGAAGTCGCGCGGCAGCGAGCGCTGCCCCTTGTAATCGGTGGCGGCTTCGAGCACGCCCACAGATACCGTCGCGTTGACCGTGGAACCGACCGATAATACCGGTGCAGGCATGAGAACCGCTATAACCTGTGCAGCTGCGCGATATCATCGCGCAGCTGGTTGACGGTGTCCGTCAGTTCCCGCACATTGTGGCGCAACTGTTCCGTTTCCGATTCCGCCTCATCCGCACGCTTGTCGGTCTCGTCACGAACACGGTCAACAATCCATGAAGCCAGCGTCGCGGTGACGATGCCGATCAGGGCAACGCCGGTTATCATCAGTCCGATGGCGATGCATCTTCCCTGCCATGTCACCGGAGACAAATCGCCATAGCCGACTGTGGTGACGGTCACGAACGACCACCATATCGCTTCACCGAAATCGGTGATGGAAGCGCCTGGAACCCCACGTTCCACATCCAATTCGGCAAGGGCGCCGATATACATCAGTAGTGTCACGCTGCAGCATGTGTACAGTGTGATGCGCCCACGCACCGCCATGCCACCGGTACGATTGAGCACGTTGAGCACTGCCACCAGACGCAGCAGTCTCAACGGCCTGAAGACGGGCAATGCGATGGACGCCAGCATCAGCAGATTGTCTTTGAACCAGGTTTTCTTGTCCTTCGCCAGCAGAATCGAAACGACGTAGTCGACGATGAACGCCATCCAGATGATGTTGATCACCGTTTCGCACAATACGATATGCGTTCTCGCCAGCACTTCCCACGAATACGCGAACAGGAACACCAACGCCAATGCGGTCATGAACCACTCGGTCATCCGCTGCCATTTGTCCAATGTCATATCTCCCGCCTTTCTCCCCATGGCTGCCATCATACGGGTTTGCCCGTTTTTGTGACGTATTCCGGGCGCGGTGCATGTGCCTTCAGACAGATAGACCTCCTCATGTGGTTCGTTTCAGAGTTCGTCTCGGAGGCCGTCCGATTCGGACCCTTCAGCCGACGACCGAAGGAGCGGATACCCACTTTTAATGAACGTCAGCCCTTGAGAGGCATGCGATTGTCGAGCGACTGACCGTTGGCGTAGCAGCGGACGTTGCCTAATGCAATGGAGATGATACTGCGTTCGGTGATCTCAAGATGGTTGCCTCCCGCCACATGTGGGGTGATGAGGCATTTCGGCTCGCACCACAGCGGCGAGTTGGCCGGCAGCGGTTCCGGTTCGGTCACATCGAGCGCGGCACCACGGATTCGTCCTTCCGCGAGCGCGTCGGCAAGCGCTGACTTTCAATGGCGTCGCCGCGGCCCGCGTTGATGATGATGGCGTCAGGTTTGAGAGATGCGATGCGTTCCGCATTGAGCAGGTGGTACGTTGTCGAAGTGGATGGTACGCACATGGCGATCACATCGGCGTATTGCAGCACGTCGTCGAGGGACTCGAATCCTACGATATGGTCGATGCCCTCGCTTCGATGCTTGGATTGCGACGTACACCGATGGTTTCCATGCCGACGGCCTTGCAGAGTCTGGCGAAATGCGACCCGATGTCTCCGGTACCGATCATAAGCGCGGTTTTGCCGTCCGGAGTGACGGCCCGGCCTGCATCATGCCATATGGCATTAGCGTTTCCTGCCGCGTAGATGTGCAGGTTCTTCATGATGGCCCACATGCTGGCGAACATATGTTCCGAAACGCTTTGCCCATATGCGCCGTGGCGTTGGTGAGCATAGATCCCGGTTGGAGCACTCCCTGCTGCTGGTATTTGTCGACTCCGGCACTCCAGGTTTGCAACCATTCGAGTTTGGGACATTGCACGCATTCCTCGGGCGCGATGTTGCCGATGACCGCAGTGGCTTTGGCTTTGAGTTCCTCCGGCACTGCGGCGGTCCAGCTCATGCTTCCCCGTTGGGTCGAATCGCCGACGAATTCCTGTGGTATGTCTTTCGCTGCACGTATGAATTGCGCACGTTCGGATTCGGTCAACGGCAGGCAGTTGACGATCAATTTGCGGTCGTTCCATATTCCCATGCGTTTTACCCTATGACAATCGTCGGATATAGGGTTTCACGTTGAGTTCTGGGTCAGACGCCGAGTTCGTCGGTATCAAAGATGATGGTGGCCGGACCGTCGTTGGCGAGCCGCACGCGCATGTGGGAGCCGAATCGTCCTTCTTTTACTTCGAATCCTTGCACGCGCAGGGCGTCGTTGAATCCGTGCCATGTCTGTTCGGCGTGCGCGGGCGCTCCGGCTTTCACGAAGCTTGGGCGGTTGCCTTTGCGCACGTTCGCGTATAGCGTGAATTGGGAGATGGACAGCACACTGCCGTTCACGTCGTGGATGGAACGGTTCATTTTGCCGTTCTCGTCTTCGAAGACGCGTAGATTGGCGATTTTGCGGGCGAGCCAGTCCACCTGTTTCGTCCCGTCCTCGTCTTCCACGCCGACAAACAGCACATAGCCGATGCCTATATGCTGTGGTTCGAATGTGGTGTCGACTTCTCCGCTTGTCTCGTCGACCACGTCGACGGATCCTTCGCTGACCTTCTGCAATACGATGCGCATATTCCGTCTCGTTCTTTTCAGCCGGCGTAGTCGACGATGGCCTGCGTGACCTGTTTCAGATAGTCGAGCGATGTCTGCCAATCGTCCGGCACTTCGATGGAATGATTGGCACCAGCATACGTGCGCACATGGTCGGTGAGCAGATGCGCTTTGGCGTCATCGTAGTATGGGTCGGCGTCACCTGCGCAGATTAGCGGCATCGGGCTGCCGGCAGTTCCCGGTAGCGGCGCGGGAATGACCGACTTGTGCTTGTCGAATGGCGGCGGGTTGAGCACCGGGGTGAGCAGCACCACACGCAATCCTAGTTTTGCGGAATGCGGATATGAGAGTGTGGAGAGCGATTTGGTGACGACCAGCAAATGCGGCTCCTCACCCGATTCGGCAGCATGTTCGAGCGCCGCCTTGCGCCATTCGTCGACCACGCGTTCCATGCAGGCGATCATTTCCGGAAACTCGACGCTTTCCGTCAGTTTCAGGTCGAGCCGGTCCACGAACCATCCGTTGGCCGCAAGCGCCTGCGCTGCCCAGTACAGCAGCGGTCGGTCTACGGTGTATCCAATGCCCGGCATGATGAGCACGTGCTTGCCGGTTTCGGTGTTCTTCACACGGTTCTTACCCCATGGGGTGACCGCCGGTGTGACGTTTTTCGTTGTTGGTTGCGTGCCGTTCTTGCCCATGCTGTGTTTGATTCGCCTTTTCGTATGTTCCGTCCGTCTTGGCCGGTCGTTGTGGCCGGCGTCGTTTTCCCATATTGCATGCTAGGCGGCGCCGGCTACAATCGTTTCCTTCAGTTCACCGTGTATTGGTTGTTGTGGATTTTCGTGTCCATGTCGTTCGTTTCGGCGTCGTAGATGTTCCAGCTAGGCTTCCTCATCCGTATTTTCATGGCGGCCTCTTTTCGGATGACTACGTTCATTGTATGAAGCATTGAACGCACAGCAGTCGAAACGGCCAAAACATCAGCCGAGCAGCCCATACATATTGCGCATGGCGAGCAGCCCGTCCGTCATCCACCGGTAGGTTTCCGTCATGTCACCGGAGAAATCCACGCCACGGCGCACCCAAAGGTGTCGGTTCTTCTTGTCGGCTTCCGGCTCGTTCCACATCACCTCGCCAGATTTGCCAGTATCCGTTCAACGGAATCCCTCATGGCGTAGAGCTTCGCATATTGGAATGCGTCGGTGAAATACAGATCGACCGCAATATAGCCGCCACGGATATTCAGCGTCCCATCTGGGTGGCAGATTTCCGAACCCACGCCGAAACTTGTCCATGTGTCGCTGTTTGTCTTGCGGCCGGATGGATCGCCATACACGTCGACAAAATCAGCCCGTGTTGCGGCATATTCGTACAATCCATTCCAGAAACTACGCCGCAGCGAGATATTACTGCCGACTTACCGCAATTCGTTCAAAGTTCTGCCGTCCGCGACTTTCCACACTGTCCACCCGTTGACCTGCTTATCCTCGCCGGTTTCGAGCATTCTGGCACGGCGAAACGCGCCGGATGGACTGTCGAATATCTCGCCGTTGGCCAAGCGGATGCGGTGGTCTTCGGTTACGGTTGCCGTGGCGGTTATGCCGGCATACCGGCTTTCCAGTGCGGCTCCAGCTGCAAGAATGCCCCGCTTGCATAGATCAGCGAAATCAACGGCATTCTGTTCGCGTTCCCCCTGGTTCACGTTCCGATTGCGCAGAGTCTGCATAACCTCATTCCCCGCTGTGGGGCGTGCCCACACCTGCAATGCGAGATCGGCAAGTCGGGTGCCTCGCTGCGCGATCGCCTGTTCGTTCCATCGCGAAGCATCGTGCAGTTCCACGGAAATGGATAGGTATTCGTTATCGTATCCGCCGACCGCACGGTTCTTCTTCTGTTCGAACGTTCCGTCGGAAAGCTCCGAATTGTATGCGGTCAGTGTCAGATACCCAGACTGTTCACCAATAGCGGGAATCGGTCGAGGTCTGCGAGCATATTGCGCCATTCGGCGTGCGCCATGGCGTTCTGCGGCATGATGTGTTCGATGGTGTATTCGCTGAAGGACCGCGGATCCTTGGGGTGGTTATAGTTCTCCAAGCCGGCAAGCAGATACTTGCATCGCCAGGCCGGCCGGTACAGGTTCTCGCCGAGCAACGCCTGTCTGAATTCACTGTCCGTAGGCATGCGTGTGGCTTTGGCGGTCTCGGTGATGAGTAGTGCGGCGAAGGTTTCGGCCAAATCATCTTCAGCCGAATCAATCTGACGATCAGCGACGGAACAAGCTTGTTCAATCCGTTGCTGGACACCGAGCAGACCATTCTGCGAAACAGATACGATTCAAGATCCGCAAGCATGCGCAGCAGTCCATCACACTTACGCGATCACGCTTCCATGCCGCGAACATGTACATAACCAACGGGTCCGTAACCGTGCTGCCCAGTTTTTGAATTGATTCGAGACGGCGGTCCACGTTCATATCGCCGCTGCCAGCGGCGGCAACGCCTTTGATAGCGGCATAATATTTGGCGTATTCCAGCATGTTCGCCAGAAGATTACGCGTGCGTTCCATGCGCAGCAGGAACTGTCGGCCGCGAAACGTTTGAATTCCGCGTACATGACGCGGCCTTTGAGCACGGGCTTTTTCAATGTAACGACCATCCAGTCGTGCAGGAACGCATCGAATGGGAGGTTGCCGAGAACACGTTCCATGGGCAGCCAATAGTCTTCGTATAAGGTTTTCTGCTCGGCCATGGAGCACCCCATGAGCATGTAGTTGCGTACCAGGTCGGAAGTCTCCAGATCAAGCCCGGTGGAATTCATTGATTCGAATACCAGTTGCGGTTCGTCACGATCTTGGTCCAAGGTGACAGACACGACTTCGAGACGCTGCAGACCGTTCCACACCACGTTCGCATCATCGATTGCGGCGACCAGTGAACGGAACAGATTGAAGTTCGTTTCCAGCCGGGAACCCGTATTGGCATGGTTCGGCCGATCTGGGGCGATCGCATGGTCGCACATGCTGTGCAGCACTTCTCTATCGTCACCGGAAAGCGTCAGCTTGTAGCGGCCTTCGCCGGTTGCGTACTTGTCGACAAGATAGCCACGGTCGATGAGCATGTCTGTGGAGAATCGCAGGTTTTCAGGGTGTTCGCGAGCATATTCGGCCAGTGCGATAAGCAGCAGGGTCACCGAGGTGAGGCGCTGCTGGCCGTCGATGAGCAGACACCGGCTGACACCATCCGGGCCGATGCCGCCTTCCTGCATCCATACGATCGATCCGGTGAAGTGCATTCTCTCAGGATGTCTGCCGGCTGTTACAATATCAGTCCACAATTGCCGGCACTGCACTTCGCCCCATGAGTATCTGCGCTGATACACCGGAACCACGAACCGAAGCGAACCGGTCAATAAGTCCAGCAGGATTTTCTTTCCAGCGTCCATGGTGCTTTCCCCTCTCTTAAATGATTACTTGCTCGAAAAGAGTTTTACTGGACTTTTATTGGCCACAGTTGCCATCATCACACTATAAAGCTTTGGATACTTCAATTAGTTGTATCTGTCCAATATAGATGCACTTCTCTCCAAAGCAAGAAGCCTGACTTGATGTCCGTAGAAGCATGCTACAAAGCAGCTTCCGACTCGGCGCACTACCATGCAATAAACCGACTAACCCTCTTACCAATTTCATCAGAAGAGACACGTTCCTTCAACGTATTCCCGTCAGCACCTAATTGCAGACCTACCCACATTCGCGCAATGACCAATGATTGCATTGTCACGTCATACATTGTTTGGAAATCTACGCCTTCCGCATCGCCATGCTTATTTCCGACGAATGCCTTTCTCATATTCCTTCTCCAATCTTCTGGATCAGTAAATGGAAAGACATCTCCTAATTCCTCTTGTACAGCCTCAAGCATTTGGTAAAACCGGCCGAACGTATTTCACCGGTTAATGTTAAGGCGTCGCTACTGCCCCTTGGCCCCTCCTCCACTAGAATAGGCGCTGTGACTCAGGGCTTTATTGATAACAGGACCTCGCTGGTCAAGGATGACCTTGTCCGTACGATACGCGAAGGCGACAGGATATCCATCGCGGCGGCATCGTTCTCGATGTACGCGTATAGGGAGTTGCGCGAGCAATTGGAGAGCGCAGGCTCATTCCGTTTCATTTACACGTCGAAGACGTTCACTGAGGATGCCACCCCGAAGGAGCAACGCGAGTTCTACATCCCTCGCCTGGAACGCGAACAGAACCTATACGGCACTCCGTTGGAAATTCGCCTACGCAACGAGCTCACGCAGAAGGCCATCGCCACGGAATGCGCCGATTGGATCCGCCGTAAGAAGGCACGGTTCATGTCGTTCGATGAGGGGGCGGACATCACTCCATCCCTCATCGTGGAACATGACGATGAGAAAACCGCGTACATGCCGTTCAACGAGTTCACGACCACGCAGCTGGGCGTGAGCCGACACGCCGCCTCATACCAAGGCGTCGCCAAGATGGAAGACTTCATGGCGGAGGGATTTCTGGACAAAATCAATGAGGCATGGAACAGCGGAGACTTGCATGACGTGACCGACAAGGTCATCGACGGCATCGAGCGCATGTACCAAGAAAACCCGCCCGAACTCGTCTACTACATGGCCCTGTACCGTATCTTTAGCGAGTTCCTTGATGACATCTCCGAGGATGTGCTGCCCAAGGAGGGCACCGGTTTCCATGAAAGCCTGATCTGGAACAAGCTGTACGACTTCCAGAAGGACGCGGCCCTTGCGATCATCAACAAGCTCGAAACATACAACGGCTGCATCTTGGCCGATTCGGTCGGTTTGGGCAAGACGTTCACCGCACTGGCCGTGGTCAAGTACTTCGAGGCCCGCAACCGCAACGTACTTGTTCTGTGCCCGAAGAAGCTCAAGGACAACTGGGTCACGTACCGGTCGAACGCAACGAACAATCCAATCGCCGGCGACCATCTGCGTTACGATGTGCTGTTCCATACGGATCTGAGCCGCACGCGGGGCGATACGATTATGAACATCCCAATTGAACGGATCAACTGGGGCAACTATGATCTCGTCGTCATCGATGAGTCGCACAACTTCCGCAATGGCGCAGACAGCGCCGCCAAGGCCGACGACAAAGAAAACCGATACCAGAAGCTCCTCAACAAGGTCATCCATTCCGGCGTGCCTACAAAGGTGCTTATGCTCTCCGCCACCCCGGTGAACAATCGTTTCCGCGATCTGCAGAACCAGCTCGAACTGGCCTACGGCGACAAAGGCGATGAATGGTCCAGGAAGCTCGGGCTTTCCACCAATATCGATATGGTGTTCCGCAACGCACAGAAGGCCTACGGCGTCTGGTCGAAGCTCGACCCGGAAGAACGCAACACCAAACGTCTGATGGACATGCTCGACTTCGATTTCTTCCGTATCCTCGATCAGGTCACCGTCGCGCGCAGCCGCCGCCATATCCGTAACCATTACGATATGGATGCGATCGGCGGCTTCCCTGAACGTCTCCGCCCGCAGACCATCCGCCCGGCGCTGTCCACGGAAAGCGACTGCGTGTCTTACGACGAGATCTATGACGAGTTGGAAAGGCTCACCCTCGCGTTGTACACCCCGTCCGAGTTCGTGCTCGAATCGCGCATGAGCAAGTACTTCGACGATGACAAAATCGAAGGCCTGACCATCCGGGGCCGAGAAACGGGTGTGCGTAAGCTCATGGCCACGAACCTGCTCAAACGTTTCGAGAGCAGCGTCCACTCGTTCCGCATGACGTTGGATCGTGTGTTCGGCTACATGTCGGATACGGTCGGCACGATCGACTCGTATGAGGAATACCGTGCCAAGCATTACGACACCGGCGTGCTTGAGCAAATTGATATTGATCGTTTCGACGACGGATTCGACCTAGACCAGGATGATACGGAGAGTATGGATCCGGACGAGTTCGCTACCAAAGGCAAGACCAGATTCCTGCTGTCCGACGTGGATTGGCGCACCTGGCGCGATTGCATTCTTCGCGACATGGATGTTATCCACCGCCTGCTGGACATGGTTGCCGGCATCGACGCAGCACACGACGCGAAGCTACAGCGTCTGTACCGGACCATCAGCGACAAGCAGAACCAGCCCATCAACCCCGGCAACCACAAGATTCTTATCTTCACCGCATTCGCAGACACCGCCGACTACCTGTACGAGCACATCAGCAAATACGCCGGCATGCTGGGATTGAATACCGCGGAAGTGACCGGCACGAATCCGGGACGATGCACGGTTAAGAAGGTAGGCGGTCGCATGTCCGACGTCCTGGCATGCTTCTCCCCTATTTCAAAGGAACGCGATATAACTGTGCCCCGGTTGAAAGACACAGACATCGACATTCTGATCGCCACGGACTGTATCTCCGAAGGGCAGAATCTGCAGGACTGCGACATGATGGTCAACTACGACATCCATTGGAATCCTGTGCGTATCATCCAGCGTTTTGGCCGCATCGACCGTATCGGCTCGACGAACAAACGTATTCAACTGGTCAACTACTGGCCCGACGTGGATCTCGACAAATATCTCAAGCTCAAAGACAGAGTCGAGGCACGCATGAAGGTCGCTGTGATGGCTTCCACCGGCGACGATGACTACATCAATCCCGACGAGAAGGGAGATTTGGAGTACAGGGAACGTCAGCTCAGGCAGATGCAGGACGAGATACTTGATCTTGAAGATGTGGACGGCGGCGTCAGCATCACCGACCTCGGTCTCAATGAGTTCCGCATGGATCTGGTCGGCTATCATCGCGACAACCCCGACATCGAGCGCACACCTACGGGCATCAACGCTGTGGTCGAGGGCAACGAGCCTGGCATCCTGTTCGTGCTGCGCAACACGAGCAAGGACGTGAAGGCCGTGGGCCGCAACCCGATCCACCCCTATTATCTCGTGCATGTCAGCGACGACGGAAGGATCCTGCACGGGCATCTGAATGCCAAGGACTGTCTCGACGTGATGCGAAAGCTGTGCAAAGGCAAGGATACATATGATCCGCGCCTATGCCGCGCATACAATCGGTTCACCCATGACGGCAGAGACATGCACCACGCTTCCGACTTGCTACGCGATGCGGTCAGAAGCATCCTGATCAGGATGATGCGACTGCGGCCGACAGTTTCTTCACCAGATCCATGGGGAGTTTCCTTGACGAGAATGTGAAGGGACTCGACGATTTCGAACTAGTTTGTTTCCTCGTCATCCGCCCCGCGACGGAAGGTAAGTCATGAGCGGCATCGAATCATGCGGACCTGTGACCGCACTCACGTTGGGACTGCCCAGCACCACCGCGGTCATGCATCCGAGGGGACGGCTCGCCAAAGAACGCTTCTATACGAACACCAAAGTAGGCAAACGCTTACGGCAGCATTTCATCGAGGACATCGACTCAATCACCATACTCGCCGTAATCCGCGAACGGGAGACCGGCATACCGGCAGGACCGTTCACCAACGAAATCAACGTGATTGGCCTAGAGCAATCCACAGAACATCCGCCGCTGGAGGTCATGGAGCACATCGCCCGCACCCGTGATGAACTGACCCATCACAGGTCGCGTATCCTGTTCGTCTGCGTGAATGGCAGCATGACAAGATTCGCGGTGTTTCGCAACGCGAACGTGGCCGAGGGGCTCATGGAGGGCTCGGTCCATGTGGGAGAACCGGTGGAATGCGAATCCGCACTCATTCGTCTGAGCGGAACCAATCTGGACACCGTATGGGAGTCGTTGTGCGCGGAGACCATCCTCAGCTCGTCGGATCCGACGCGCGTCGACCGACGCATCGTGTCCCGCACGCGCATAATGAGACTTATCAAAGAAATAGACCAGCTGGAACGACGCCACGCCAGGACCGTCCAGATAGGCCAGCGGAACAGGCTATGGGACGAGCTGCAGGCCAAGCGGCACGAGCTCGAACAGGAACAACAACAAGGAGAAACACTGTGAGTGACATCGAGAAGATCCACGGCATCACACCGGATTTGACCAAGGAGAACGTGGACAGGCTGCTCGCCCTGTTCCCAGACGTGGCCACCGAGATCACTGACCCGAAGACCGGCAGAACCGAACGCGCGGTGGATTTCGACGCGTTGCGCGAACGCCTCGGCGACGTGACGGAAGGCAATCGCGAGCGCTACCAGTTCACGTGGCCGGGCAAACGCGAGGCGAAACGCCTCGCACGCGAACCTATTGCCAAAACGCTGCGCCCGGTCAAGGAACGCAGCAAGGACTGGGACACCACCCAGAACCTGTACATCGAGGGAGACAACCTCGACGCGTTGAAGCTCCTACGCGAAAACTACGCCGGCAAGATCAAGCTCATCTACATCGACCCACCGTACAACACGGGACACGACTTCGTCTACGACGACGATTTCTCCCAAACCCAGGATGAATTCAATGCCGAAAGCGGCGAATACAACGAGAACGGCGGACGTCTGGTAGCCAACACCGAAAGCAACGGACGCTTCCATTCCGACTGGTGCTCGATGATCTATCCCCGCCTCCTGCTCGCACGCGATCTGCTCACCCAGGATGGCGCCATCTTCATCAGTATTGATGACAATGAAAATAAAAACCTCAGAAACATATGCGATAGTATTTTTGGCGTACAAACTTTTGCGCCCAAATAGTATGGCAAAAAAGGACATCTCCAGACGCCAGAATCAATCTAGGTGCTGCACATGATTACATCGTGGTTTACGCTAAAAATTTACTCTTTTTCAAAGGAAAGATGCATAAGCTAACGTTGTCTGATGACCGAAAATCCCAGTATAAAAACCCAGATAATGATCCAAGGGGACCATGGGCTTCTGTTGATATAACCGGACAAGTTGGTCATGCAACTTCTTCACAATTTTACAAAATCAAGACCCCTAGTGGAGCCATTCTGAATCCCCCACAAGTCGATGCTGGGCTTTGTCGGAATCCACATTCCAAGATCTTGTTAAAGACAAGCGCATTTGGTTCGGTTCTAACGGATCTTCTCGACCGCGACAAAAAAAATTTTTAAGTGAGACAGAAGGCGGAAATACTTGGACTTGGTGGACTAATTCAGAAGTCGGGCATAATCAAGAAGCATTTAAAGAATTAAAGACACTCTTCCCTGAAGGGGTACCTTTTGATACACCTAAACCGACACGACTAATGAAGCGTATCCTTGACATTGCTTCTGATAGAGATTCCGTTATCTTAGATTTCTTCTCTGGCTCGGCGACTATGGCCGATGCCGTTATCCAGAAAAACAACGAAGATAATGGACATCGTAGATTCATTCTCATCCAAGTTCCGGAAAAGGCAACCGGACGGTATTCAACTCTTACGGAAATCGGCGAGGAGCGCATCCGTCGTGCCGGCAAGAAGATCAAGTCCGATATCGAAGCTGAGAACGCGCAACTGACGCTTGACGGCACTCCCAAGAAGGTGCCGGACATCGGCTTCCGTGTGCTCCGCGTGGATGATTCGAATTACGAGGACAGGCGCAAGCTTGTGACGAGTATTCCCAGAAGGACATCGACGACGACGTGGACATCACGAAAATGGACCGTTCCGATCTGGATCTGCTGTTCGAGGCGCTGCCGAAGTTCCAGTTGCCATACAGCTCGAAGATCGACGTCCTGTCGGGAGGCGAGTTCGACGGCCACACCGTGTACAGCGTAAACGACGGCCAGTTGCTCGCATGCTTCGAGGACAGTATCCCCGAATCGCTGGTCCGCGCGATGGCGGCGTTCAGGCCGCGTCCGTCCTATGTGCTGGTCTCTGAGAACGGTTTCCTGAACAGTGCTGCGCGTACGAACTTCACCGAGATCTTCAAGCAGTCCGCCGACGAGAAGACCGGCGCCACGCAGATCCGCATCATCTGAGGTCACCGATATGCAATTCAAATTCTCGCAATACCAGTACCAGACCGATGCTGCGGACGCGGTATGCGACGTGTTCGACGGCAGCCGCTGCAGGATGGCGTCTCCTATATCCGCGACACCGGTATCCGTAAGCCCGCATCCCAAGTGCTCAATCCCGCTCAGGACACTTTCGATATCCCCGAGTTGAGGCCGGTGCAGGAGATGCTCGGCCATTTCGACGCGGATGACGACACGGGCTACCGCAACGCGGACCTGCTGCTGGACGGCGAAAGGCTGCTCGCCAACATCAAAAACGTGCAACGCCGACAGAACCTGACGGAATCCCCGAAGCTGTACACGGATCCGGCCGGTGCCGTCGAACTGGACGTGGAGATGGAGACCGGCACGGGCAAGACGTTCGTGTACACGAAGACCATGTTCGAATTGAACCGCAGGTATGGCTGGTCGAAGTTCATCGTCGTGGTCCCGTCCATCGCCATCCGCGAGGGCGTCGCCAAATCGTTGGACATGACAGGCGACTATTTCTACATGTCCGGCCGCGACGGCAACGAAGGCTATGGGAAGAAACTGCACTCCTTCATCTACGACTCGTCGAATCTGAACCGGCTGGACGAGTTCGCCCAGTCCTCGGACATCCAGGTGATGGTCATCAACATGCAGGCGTTCAACACGTCCATGAAGGAGAACGGGCGCAGCAAGGACGCGAGAATCATCTTCTCAGAACGTGACGATTTCGGTTCGCGCCGCCCGATCGACGTGATCAGTGCGAGCCATCCGATCATGATCCTGGACGAGCCACAGAAGATGGGCGGCAAGGCCACGCAGGCGGCATACGCCTGTTCAAACCATTGTTCACGCTGAACTATTCCGCCACGCACAAGATAAAGCACGACCTCGTGTATGCGCTGGACGCGCTGGACGCGTACAACCAGCGTCTGGTCAAGCGCATCGAGGTCAAGGGCTTCGAGCTGAACAACATGCGCGGCACCGACGCTACCTGTATCTGCAGGACGTCATCGTCAGCAAAAACAGGGCGCCGCAGGCCCGTATCGAATACAAGAAGCTGTCCTCGGCCGGTAAGGTCGTGACCACGTCCGGACTGTTCGACGAGGGCGACGACGTCTACACCGCGTCCGGCGGGCTAGAGGCCACCCGCGACGGCGGCGCATCGCTCCGGACGGCATCGTGCCCGACGGCCTGGAGCCGGGCCGGACCGGCTACGTGCGGTTCATGAATGGCGAGACGCTCGGCAAGGGCCGTATCATGAACGACGGATCCGAGGCAGACATGCGCCGCGTGCAGATCCGCGAGACCATCCTCTCCCACCTGCACAAGGAAGAGCACCTGTGGGCGCGAGGCATCAAATGCCTGAGCCTGTTCTTCATCGACGAGGTCGCGAAATACCGACGGTACGACGATGACGGCGAGCCGTTGAACGGCGAGTACGCGGACATGTTCGAGCAGGAGTACGACCGTTGCGTGCATGATTTCGTCGAGAACCGTCTCGACGACGGGTCCGGCTATCTCGACTGGCTACGCACCACACACGGCCGTTACGTGCACAAGGGATATTTCAGCATCGACAAGCACGGTCATTCCATCGACTCGAAAGTCAAACGCGGGTCGGAAGACAGCGACGACATCAGCGCATACGACCTGATTCTGAAAAACAAGGAACGACTGTTGAGCTTCGACGAGCCCACGAGGTTCATCTTCAGCCATTCCGCGCTGCGCGAGGGATGGGACAACCCGAACGTGTTCCAGATCTGCACGTTGAAGCATTCGGACAACGAGGTCGGCAAACGCCAGGAGGTCGGACGCGGCCTGCGCCTGTGCGTGAACCGCGAGGGCGTGCGCCAGGATCGTAACCTGCTCAGCAACGCGGACTTCCTTGACGTGAACCTGTTGACCGTTATCGCGTCGGAAAGCTACGAAAGGTTCGCCGAAAGCCTGCAGAAGGACATCGAGACCGACCTGCGAGAGCGGCCAATCGTCATCAACGATGCGTTCTTCGCCAAGACATGCGTTCCGGCCGACAAGCTCGGTCCGGAGTATGCGGGCTTGGGAGACGTGTCGTTCAGCAAGGACGAGGCGCGTGACATCGTGTACGCGCTGACCGTGGACCGGCTCATCGACCGCGACGGCAAGCTGACCGACAAGTACAAGGAAGAGCGTTTCGGCAAGGATGCGGTGGAACTTCTGCCAGAACCCTTGCGAAAGAAGGTCCCGGCAATCCGTCTCGTGCTGGACAGCGTGGTGGAAGGCACCACCAAGGTGCTGATCGGCAACGCATTGAAGCGTAAGGTACATGGCAATCCGCTCAATGCCAACTGGCAGAAGAAGGAGTTCCAGGAGCTCTGGAGGCGCATCAACCACAAGTATGCGTATACCGTCAGCTTCGACGACGACGAACTCGTCAAAAACGCAGTCAAGGCAATTGACGAGCGTCTGGTCGTATCGAAATTGTCCTACACGGTCACGCGCGGCATCCAGAAGGAGAACGCTTCACGCAACGAGCTCGCGGACCGCACCCACTTCCACAGGAACGACTCCCATACCGACGACTTGGATGTCGACGCATCCAACGGCGTGAAATATGATCTGCTTGGAGAGATCGCGCAGGCTGCGACCATCACGCGTCGTTGTGCGGCACGCATCCTCAAGAGCATTCGGCCGGACCGGTTCCTCATGTTCAGGGACAATCCAGAGCAGTTCATCGCGAGGGTCGGCCGTCTGATTGTTCAGGAGAAGGCGAACATGGTCGTTGACCATATCTGCTACGACCGGATCGAAGGCGGATACGATTCGAGCATCTTCACCAAGGGCGGCAACAATCGTGATGAGGCCGAAGGCTATCAGGCGTCTAAGTGCGTGCAGGACTGGGTGTTCCCCGATGGCAGGATCGAAAGCGATTTCGCCAAGGACCTCGATAACGCGGCGGAAGTCGCGGTGTATGCGAAACTGCCGCGTGGATTCCAGATCCCGACTCCCGTGGGCAACTACGCCCCCGACTGGGCTGTGGCCTTCCGCGACGACAGCGGTCTCAAGCACCTGTTCTTCGTCGCCGAAACCAAAGGCACGATGGACAGTTTCGAATTGCGCGGGATTGAGGACAGCAAGATCGCCTGCGCGAAACGACTGTTCAACGAACTCGATCTCGCCGACGGAGCCCGTTACGAGCAGGCAACCACCTATCAAACCCTGCTCGACGAGGTAAAGGCGCTGCAATAGGAAGAAATAACCATATGGCTGCGTCAAATCAATCAAATGATAGATGATTGGTTTGTCACAGCCAATTGCAGGACGGAAGGGGAATCCAAATGGACACATGGAAAATACTGCAAACAGTAATTCCTTGGGTTATCAGTTTTGTCAGCATATGTGTGACGGTCTATGTTGCATACACGACAAAGCGGACTCAAAAAATGCTCTCTTCGAACGAGAAGAAAATCCAACAAATTGATTCGAGCCTTGAGCATTTGCGAGAAGATCTCGTACGATTTTATTCTGCATTTAGCACCAGTCCTAAAGAAACCATGGCAGATGTTCTTGTCGCTTATGAGATTCTGATGGCGAATCCCCTAACCACTGATGAACTGAGAAAAGCCGCATATAAAGTACGAGAATTTACCACAGTAGAGGCTATGAGCATGTTCGGGATTCCCATCAAAAAGATGCTGCAATTGAACCAGAAGATACCTATCAATCTTCGATAGATGAATTAGGCAAGCTTACCGCCAAATAGTGGAAGAACAGAATCAGAAAAGGGCAAACTTGTTAAACGACAAGTCAAGGAGAAAATTATTCAGAAGGATAGCAGACTCTTCGAAATAATTTTTTATTTTGCCCCAGATGGATATATACACGCACTTCGCAATGGTTGACTCCGCCCAGCTCGCGAAAGAAGGCAAACTTGC
>ENA-OUNI01000245-OUNI01000245.1-human-gut-metagenome-genome-assembly--contig:-NODE-245-length-25125-cov-5.363069_pt1 | contig 25125 bp, 26 predicted proteins | sample MGYA00242499_ERZ504580 | MGnify/ENA primary metagenome ERZ504580 (study PRJEB26092, sample SAMD00036315) | human gut metagenome | host: Homo sapiens | study: EMG produced TPA metagenomics assembly of... | reverse complement strand
GACGAAGGCTTTGAAATGATTGACTGGGATATCCTTACCAGAGTAGGGCAGAATGACGAGGACGCCAGACAGATAAAGATGGCGGAATGCCTGAGTCCATTGGTCATTCCAGTTGATGCTTTCCAGTGTATCTATGTTTCATCGAAAGAAACTGAAAACAAAGTAGCAGATATGCTCAAACAGAAAGGTGTTATCTTTCCACCGCCATTTATTACGGTGATGCCCCAATGGTTTGAGTAACGAGAGGAGGTGGTTGTGTTGATTAAATACACAACTGGAGATATGTTTCAGTCTGGTGCAGAGTGTTTAGTTAATACAGTCAACTGTGAGGGCTACATGGGAAAGGGAGTTGCGTATCAGTTCAAGCTGAAATTTCCAGAAAATAATAAATCCTATATAAAAGCCTGCAAAGATAAAACACTGCATGTTGGAACAATCCATACATTTGTAGAGAATGGTATTACGATTGTAAACTTTCCAACGAAAGATAAATGGCGTGAAAATTCTAAAATAAGTTATATAGAAACAGCGTTAGACGTTTTGGTAGAACGACTTCCGGGATTGCATGTGAAATCAGTAGCCATTCCACCACTGGGGTGTGGAAATGGTGGTTTGGATTGGCAGACAGTAAAAGAACTGATACAAAAGAAATTAGAACCAATCGCTGATAATTTTACATTTTTGATTTATGAGCCACAGAGAAATTATGTACAGAAGCAGCGGTTGCGCCTAAACTTACAGCAGCCAGTTTAGTTCTGATGAAAATAAAAATGGGGCTGAACCGTTGTACAAAACTTCGTCTGCAAAAAGCCGCATATTTTATGAATTTGTATCTGGAAGAACCATATTTTTCGTTTCAGAAGTATAAATATGTCCCTATGCTCACTCCATTGATATAGTTAGTAGAAATATCGGAGAGTATCAGAGTTTTTATGGCTTAAAAAGATACTGAATCAACGTATCAGTTAGCTTACCAGGTAATCTGTAGTGAAAAAACAACAAAGTTATTAAACCGTCTTATGCCTGCAATCGAAAAAGCGGTTGCTTATGTGAATGAGATAGAAAGTGATCATGAATTGGAAGGACTTGCAACGGTAACTTATTTAGTCCAGACTTTTCAAGGATTGATGCCAGCCAGATTGTATCTGAATTTAAACAGTGGTCAGAGGATAAGGCAGCCCGCTTTTCAGAAGATGAAATAAAGAAATATATGGAATGCTTAGAGCAGACCGGTGTGATAGAACGGGATATTACAGGAAGCTATTGCATTTCAGAGTATCTTTCTTACAGATAAAGAACAGTAGAAAAGAAAATAAGAAGTAACACAAAGAGCATTATCGCTAAAAACGGTAGTGCTTTTTTTGTGCGTGAAAAGGAGGTATTGCTACGTGGAAAAAGGTGAGATGGGCGAGAATGCCACCGGACGTTTGGCAACGTATTATGTGGCAGAATGTATGGAATTTAACCGTTATGGAGAATACAGGGAGGATATTCAAAGTGCAGAAGAAGCAGTAAAGTATTATCAGAGTATTCCTTCTGAAAGGCTGAATGCAGGAAAAGGGATTGGGCTTCATGTGGAGGAGGAAGATGGTATTCCATTGGACTTTCCACTGGTTTCCGGCGGCAAGTTAGATGTGGATTTTTTAGGGGAAGTCTATGGTTTCAAGGAATACCCTGAGCTTTTAAGGGCTGCCAGGGAACTGAGTGCTTATCTTCCAGAAACAAAAGTCGTGGATACCAAAGGGATTTTAACAAAAAAGAGCATGGACGCTGCTGATTTTGCAGATGAAATGATAAAACTGGAAAAAAATCTTGATCCTGATTTTTACCATACCTTTTATCCGAAAGAAGCAGAACATAAGGAAGCTATTATATGGAAAGCCTTATGTCAAGACGGAAAAGAGGAATACATCAGGTGGCTGGGAAGCAAGATATTTGAGCAAAAACCAGAGCTGAAAGAACAGGCAGACAAGCTAAAGACAACACTGGAGCAGGTAAAACTTATTCCGCCTGTGGATTTGAAACCCTTTGTGTATGTGCGGATCAGTGAACACCCGGACATTCCATTGGAAGAAGCCATGCCATTAAATCAAGCGGTAGAATTGTTCGGAAAGCTGGATCGGCAGTCAGTGGAAGAGAAAGACATGGCAGGTTATTACAAAACACATTTTGAAATCTGTTTTCTCTCAGAGGGGGAAGTCATGTCTTATACCGGGCGCCAGGATTTTGGTGACGGGGAAGGAAATTTGCTGGATCATGTAAAAGCATTTGCAGATTATTATCTCCATACAGAAGAAGGGCAGCAGCTTATGAAACAGACCGCCAGGACAACAGAAGAATGGGAACATGAACAACAGCAAATGAAATGGGTACTGGAGGAGATGCTTCCTTCCCTTCAGTATTTCTGCAACCTGGAAAAACTGGAAACAGCGGTTCTGGAAGAACAGGAAATAGAAAAGAAAGTCCCTTTGCTGACGCAGGGGGACGCATCACGAAAGGCATATCAGGAAGCCATACTTGCTTATGTCCGGGAAAGCAGGATTGCACTAAATACAGGGAAGGAGCTGCCTTGTATGCCGGATATCCGGGATTTTGCAACTGCCTGTCCGGACAAATCATACAGGGAACAGGTTATGGAGGAAATACGACAGGAAGCAGAGTCATACGGTATGACCGTAGAAGCGTATGCCGCAAATGGATATGAGCCGCCAAAAAGAGGCGGCAGATAACATTAGGAAAGGAGGCGGAGTTTTGGCCATGTAAAAGATATCTTCCCTCCTGAAACAGAATTGGATTTAGAAAAAACAGCGATAGAACGTATCCGCACTGCCAGCCAGATGTCCTTGCAGCACTATGGGCTTCCTTTGGTCGTGACGGATAGTGGAGGAAAAGACAGTGCAGTATGCAGGGAACTGGTGCGGCGGTCCGGTGTGCCATTTTCATGAAGATACCAATGAGATTTATTATGATTATTTGTAGTGGAAGGGAGGAGGAATTATCGCAAAATATCAATTATCTTTTGGGCTGCAGTATGAAGCTGGATGCTGGAAATCCGTATTCCGGATTGGCTGGAGTTTTCTTCTAAGGGGCAGGCACTAAAATATGGTGAGCAGGCTGAGGTTTCCGTTTTCTTAAAAGCGGAAGCTATTTTTTGCTCTTTGATGGCAGTAAAGAGAAGATTTTACCGCAGCAGACGGATCTTTACCAGTTTTCCTACCTGAAAGAAAAGACTTATGACAGACTGGGACCGCCACTTTCCCCGGAAGACATTGACCATTTGGTAGAAGTGGGGGAATTGGAGCAGGTATTGTTCAGTGAAAAATATATCCTGACAGAAGATGATTACCAGGAATTTTCCGGAAACCTTATGGAAGCCTTTCAGGAATTGGAAAAGGAGTACGGGCCACCACCCAGAGAAAAGGAACAGGGGTATCTGTTTCAGGCACTCTGGTATCAGGCAGAAGAATTAAACCCCGGAGAGGGGGACTGCTTTGGAGATTAAGGTAAAAAAAGAAAAAGAGCCGGAGCTGAAATTAAAAAAAGAAGCCCAGGTGACGGTGCATAAGAAAAATCCTATTTTATCTGCAAAGGAAAAGAAAGCTGCTTTTACTTCTAAGCCGGTGGCTGATCTTTTAGGGCAGAGAAAGAAAAAAGAAGGGGCAGAAAAGGGAAACAGCCGGGGCAGGGCAGAGAAGCGCTGTTTGAAAAACAAAAGGAAAAGAAAAGCAGGCCGGGAAAGAGGCAGCAATCCGGGGAACTGCAGAAGATAGAAAACAAAATGGAAAGACCAAAAGTACCGTATCTGTACCGGGAACCTTACAGCCGGATCAGATGAAACAGGGGGCAGCACCAAACAGCCAGCCCTCTGCTGGTTTCCGGGCAAAGGAACAGTACCGGAGGGAACAGGCTGCAAAGCTGGCGGAAACAAAAAAATCTTCCCTGGCGAAGCAGACTGCCATAAAGGGTGTACGCCGGGAGAGGCTGCTATACTGACCCAGTTAGAGGGTGGGGAAGAAGTCAATGATTCCCTTTATGTCATGGGGACAGCAGCAAAACCGGCAGAAAAGCTGTGGAAGGACCGGAACTATAGAAAGGCAGAGCAGGAATTAAAGGTAAAACAGGCTGATGGGAAGATTACCAATAAGCAGTTTTACAAAGAAACAAAAGCAGTGAAAAAGAAACAGATGGAGAAACAGAAAAAGCAGGCAGTCCGGCAGAGGAAAATCCAGTATATGATCAATAAGCTCACCGGAAATGGACAGCAGGACAGTTTGGCACAGGTGGCAAAAGATATTGTAAAGATGAAAGCCTCTGTATTTATGCTGAAGGTGGTCCAGTTTGCCGGGGCGCTTTTAGCTCCGCTGTTCAGTATTCTGCTTGTGGTGGCAATCCCTGTGGTGATTATCTTTTTCCTTTTATACTGTTCGCCACTTGGTGCGTTCATGCCCAATCCGTCTGAGGAGAACCCTACCGTCCGGGAAGTTTTAAGCGGTTACTACATGGACTTTAATACAAAACTTGGACAAAATGGGGAAGATGGGGCAGTTACCTATCTCCATGAGAAAAACGGAAATTATGTGAGTAATTATTATGATACTTTAATGGTTTATATGGTGAAGTATGGAACCGGGGATATAGGTGTGGATATGGATCAGCGGCATAAGGACAAGCTGAAGGAAATCTTTGATGAAATGAACAGTTTTGAAAACACGACCATAACCACCACCATAAAGGCAGGGGAAAGTCTGGGAAATGTTGTAACCAGCGGCTATTGCCAGTGCAGTATCTGTTGTGGGCAGTGGGCAGGAGGACCGACAGCTCCGGTGTCATGCCAAAACCGGACCATACCCTTGCAGTAGATGCACAAAATCCCTTTGTCCCTATGGGAACCAGGATCATTATGAACGGGATTGAATATACCGTAGAAGATACCGGGGCATTTGACCGGTATGGAGTACAATTTGATGTTTTCTGTGCGGACCATGCAACTGCGTCTGCCTGGGGACATCAGACTTTTGAAGCGTTTCTGGCAGATGGGGACGAAAATGAGATTACGGTAACAAAGAAGGGCTGCTATGTTAAGAACCTGAATTATGAGGACTATATTGCACTTGGAAAGCTGACAGAAAAAGAAGAAGAACTGTTAAGGGAAGTCATGAGTGAGGAATTTAGAAATGAGATCCCTTCCTTTGGTGTAGGAAGTGACGTTGCAAATCTGGCACTGACGAAGGTAGGCTGCAAATACAGCCAGGAACACCGGTATGAGGAAGGATATTATGATTGCAGTTCCCTGGTACAGCGGCTGTATCAGGAGGTAGGCATTTCCCTTCCGGCGATTGCCTCTACTCAGGGAGAATTTATGGTAACACATGGGCTGGAAGTTACAGAAGGCGAACTGGAGCCGGGAGATCTGATTTTTATTCTTATGAGCAGAATGGGCAGTTCCGCAATATTTCCCATGTGGCAATTTATGTTGGTAATGCAGAATGGTACATGCAGCAACAGCAGACGTGGGGTAGTGAATGACCCGTTCAATCCGTCGAACATTGGGCTGTATGGAAGACCCAGCCGCTTGCAGTAAGAAAGGAGAAGCATGGACGAAAAAGAATATGAAGTGACCATAAGAGAAGTCCTGGAGAAAAAAGTAAGATACCGGGGCAGGAATGAACTGGAGGCAACTGCAAAAGCAGAAGCAGATTACTATGCAGAAAAAATCGTGCTGGGGGCAGATGATTTTTCCTATCGTGATATTTCTGCAAAAGAACTGGTACCTGTAAAAGAAAGAAGGAACAGCAGATGAAGCATATCACAAAAGTACGGGAACTGTATGAGGAAACCATACACTGGATTTCAGAGTCGGAGGATTCCTGGAAAAATTTCCTTTCCTGCATGGGGCGTCTGTATCAGTTGGACTTCTTAAATACCTGTATGGTATATGCCCAGCGCCCAGATGCTTCCGTTCTTGCAGGATATGATGCCTGGCTGGAAATGGATTTGCCGGTTGCCAGAGGAAGTAAAGGAATTGCAGTATTTCCTTCCAAAATTTTCGGGGAAGGAGTTACCCATGTTTATGATATTCAAGATGTAAAGGGACAGGGAATCCGGCCCTGGAACTGGCAGGTGAATGGGACAAACCGCAGGCTGCTGGCAAGGGAGCTGTTCCCGGAAATCTACGAACAGGAAAAAAAGTTTAAAAATTCTTTAGACGCCTTTACAAGAACAAATGTTTGGTTTATGATAGAAGAGGAAGATGAAATTTTAAAATCCTTGCAGAAGCTGGCTGTCCTTACCGGAGAGGGACAGGAGGTAAAAGAAAACCAGATTACAGAGTTTCTTGTAAATAGTGTCTGTTATGCGGTGGAAAGCCGCTGCGGTATCCGAGATGACACCCTGGATTTTTCTTTTATCTGCGGTTTTTCAGAGAATGAGGAGGTTCTGTACCGGACAGGGCGGTTGGTATCCCATTTATCTGGGCGGATTGTGTTACAGATTGCAAGGACCATGAAGAACATAGACCTTGAAAGGAGGCAGTATTATGGAAGGGATCGCAGGAATCCAGTACAGGGAAATGAATGGCATACAGATACCAGTCTTAGAGGGCGTGATGAGCGAGGAGAAGATGCTGGCGTCCCTGAACCGTTACGGCAGGATCGCAGCACAGGAAATGAAGAGAACGGACCAGGCACAATACGAAATGATGCTCCTGTCCGGGAAACTGATGGAGAAACTTATGAAAATCCAGACAGAAGCGGAGGAATACCACGAGAAACTGGCAGAAAGTCTTTTGAAGACCTGGACCAGAGAGGACAGGATAGACCCTTACAACACGTTGGAAATGACCAACCTTCGGATACAGGCGGATATGGAAGCGCAGAAACAGGTTATGGAGGAGATCATTCACCCCAGGATCGGATAAAACAGGAAAAAACAGAAAAGGATACAGGGAAAGGAACTGCTTCGGCGGTTCCTTTTCTGTCTGGGGAGATAGAACCTGCACAGCCGGAAAACTGGCAGAAAGAGAAAATCCTTCTGGAAATGACAGAGCAGGAGATACCATATAAAATTTATGAGTTTTACCGGAACAATCCAGAGGAAACAGAACGGGAAGCCTATCTTTATGAATTGTATGGAGATGTAAAAAGAGAAGCCCATATAAAAGACGGTATCCTGATTGCAGAAAGCGGTTCCAGCGGTTTGTATATCCTTTGGAGTGAGGGAACTTCCATGAAGGAGGCGTTCTGGTACTGGGACGAGGTTTCTTTGGAAATTGGAAAACGGATTGAAAAAGGAACCTATCTTCCTCTGTTATCCGTATCGGAGGAAGCCTTAGAAAACGGGGAAGATATAGAGGAAGAAACCTTACAGCCAAAGAAGGCGCAGGAAGTGATTGAGGAAAAGGAACCAATCCCATTAGAAGAGATTGGCATAGCCTTTTATAAACAGAATATCCAGGCGGATATTTTAAAGAAAATGCTCTGTCTGTCTATACGACCAATCAGCTACCGGAAGAAAAAGACCATTTTTTGAAGACGCTTTTGCTTCGGGAAGCACCGGAAGGCCAGCCTTATTATCTGGTGCGGACAGAACATGGAAATTATGAGCTTTGTATTCAGGAAAATGGGATTAAGATCACCCTGCCGGAAAGCCAGGATTTTCTGCAGGAACTTTCCTGGGATCAGTTTGGCGGGCTTACTGCACATCTGGTAGAGGAAGACCAGATTGCCTATACCGAAGATGCAGAAACCTTAGAGCAGCAGGAAAATATGTACCGTCTGCTCCCCTGGTTTCCGGCATTATGGGAAGAATATAGTGAAATTCTTAAAAAGGAAGAGCTTTGGCAGGAAGGAAGAACCTCTGTCCAGACAGAAGATAAGGTAGAAGCCGGAGATTATTATTACCCAGAAGGGTGGCTGCAGTTTACCGGTGGGGATAAAAGCCGGTATCAGAAAAATATCCGGGCAATCCGTATCTTAAAAACACTGGAGCAGGAAGAGAGAAACGCCACAAAAGAAGAACAGGAAATTCTTGCGGGGTATGTAGGGTGGGGCGGGCTGCCAAATGCTTTTAACAGTAACGCCCGGAGTGGAAAAAAGAATATCAGGAATTGAAGGAACTGTTGACCGCAGAAGAATACGCCCAGGCAAGGGCCAGTGTCAACAGTTCTTTTTATACGCCGCCGGAAGTCGTGCGGGGTGTTTATAAAGCCTTGGAGCAGTTTGGATTCCAGAAGGGAAAAATTCTGGAACCGGCTATGGGGATTGGAAACTTTTTTCATGGTCTTCCGGAAAATATGCAAAATCCCAGCTTTATGGTGTGGAGATTGATGCCATAAGCGGAAGGATTGCACAAAAGCTCCACCCTTCAGCCAGTATCCAGATCAAAGGATTTGAAAAAACGGAATTTGAGGATAACAGCTTTGATGTAATTGTGGGAAACGTGCCTTTTGGGGATTTCCGCTTGTACGATCCCCGATATAAAAAGATGAAGCTGAAAGTCCATGATTATTTTATCCGGAAAAGCATGGACCTCCTTCGGCCAGGAGGCATTTTGACAGTGGTAACTTCAAAAGGAACGTTGGATAAAAATGACAGCGCTGTGAGAAAAAATCTGGCAGAACAGGCAGACCTTTTAGGGGCAGTCCGGCTTCCGGCAGATTCTTTTGGAAAGAGCGCCAATACCGCAGTTACCAGTGACCTTTTGTTTTTCAGAAAAAGCAGAGCCTTCGATTGGGGAGCCGATCTGGACTTATACAGGGCTTACGGAAGACATGGTGCCGGTGAATGAGTATTATCTGGAACACCCGGAAATGATGCTTGGGAAAATGGTCTGGTTTGAACAGTTTTTCGGGAAAGATTCCAAATATACAGCCCTGGTCAATGAAGCGGAAGACTTTGACCTGGAAAAAGGAATTTTGGACGCAGTTGGAGAGCTTCCGAAAAACTGTTATGAAGAAAGCATAGCAGAAAAAAAGAAGGAAGAGCAGGACGTCTTAGCTGCTTCTCCAGAGATACCTAATTATACGTTTACGGTGATACAGGACGAAGTATATTACCGGGAAGGGGAGTCTTTATACCGGAGCCAGGCAAAGGAAAGTGTGAAGCGCCGGATACGTGCCATGCATAAAATCCGCCTTCTGGTGCGTGAAATTTTACAAATACAGCAGGAAAATTGTTCTGACCAGGAATTGAAAAAGGCACAGGAACAGTTAAACCGTTTGTATGATGCCTTTGTAAAAACGCATGGATATTTCTGTGACCGGACAAATAAAATGGCGTTCCGGCAGGATAATGATTATCCCCTGCTTTCTTCCCTGGAAGTAGTTGATGAGGACAAAAATGTAACCAAAGCCGACATTTTTTATAAAAGGACCATACGCCCCAGAGATGTGATAGACAAAGTGGAAAATGCCCAGGAAGCGCTGCATATCAGTCTGTCAGAATATAACCGGGTGGATATTCCCTATATGCTTTCCCTTTATCCGGGAAACAGGAAAGAAATGTTCCAGGAATTAAAAGGGTTAATCTACCAGAACCCGGTACTGGCAAAGGAAGAAGATCCAAATGCAGGGTGGGAAACCGCAGATGAGTATTTAAGCGGCAATGTGCGTCAGAAGCTCCGTACTGCCAGGATCTATGCGCAGAACAATCCCCTGTTTGTAGACAATGTGGAAGCACTGGAAAAGGTACAGCCAAAAGACCTGACAGCGCCTGAGATCAGTGTAAAATTGGGAACAACCTGGATTGAAAATGAGGATTACGAACAGTTTATCTATGAGCTTTTGGAAATCCCGGAGAACAACCAGAGAAACTATTGCGCTCATAGTGGCCATGCCTCAAGATTGAGCGCTTAGATGCAGATATGTCTTACCATATTGACAGGGGAAACTTTTTTGGAGGAACCATTCGTACCAGACAAACCTATGGCACAAGATTTATGGATGCGATCAGCATTATAGAGGAACTGTTAAACAGCCGGATTGTGACTATCAGGGACCGGGTGCAGGAAGGGGAAAAAGTACGTTATGTGATCAATCGGAAGGAAACCATGCTTGCCAGGGATAAGGCGGAGCAGATAAAAGAAGCCTTCCGGGACTGGATTTTTAAGGAGCCGGAGCGCAGAAAAAAATATGTGGATTTTTATAATGAAACCTTTAACTGCGACAGACAACGAAGCTATGATGGCTCTTATTTAAAACTGCCGGGACTGAACCCTCTGTTAAAGCTGCGTCCTTATCAGAAAAATGCTGTGGCAAGGGCATTGCTGTGTGGAGGAAATACCTTACTTGCTCATACGGTAGGCGCTGGTAAATCTCTGGAAATGATCTGTATCTGTATGGAGATGAGGAGGCTGGGGCTGGCAACGAAACCCCTTCTTACGGTTCCCAACCACCTGACCTTCCAGATGGGGGCAGAATTTTTGCGGGCTTATCCAGATGCGAAAATCCTGATTACCAGAAAAGAAGATTTTCAGAAGGAAAACCGCAGACGCATGATTGCCAGAATGGCAACAGGGGATTATGACTGTATTATTATCGGTCATACTCAGTTCCAGAGAATTGCCATTTCCCCTGACCGGCAAAGAGCATGATAGAAGAACAGGCAGAGCAACTGGTAGAAGCCATTAACCAGGCAAGGAAGAAGAGGGAAAGAACTGGTCCATAAAGCAGATGGAAAGCAGAAAGAAAAAACTGCTAGAGAAAATTGAAGAACTGAACAATGAAGAAATCAAAGATGATGTGATGTACTTTGAAGAAACAGGCGTAGATGCCTTATTTGTAGACGAAGCGCACCTGTTCAAAAATTTGGAAGTTTTTACAAAAATGAACAATGTTGCGGGCCTGGGTTCCAGCGGTTCCCAGAGGGCTATGGATATGCGTATGAAGATACAGTATATCAACGAAAAAAATCAGGGAAGGGGCGTCATTATGGCAACGGGAACCCCTCTGTCGAATTCTATGGTGGAACTTTATGTGATGCAGTTATATCTGCAGGAAAGGCGGCTTCACGAAAAGGGGATTTACCATTTTGATGCATGGGCTTCTGTGTTTGGGGAAGTTACCAGCTCTTTGGAACTGGCACCGGAAGGTACTGGTTACCGGATGCGGACCAGGTTTAATAAGTTTATCAATCTGCCGGAACTGATACACCTGTTTAAAGAAGTAGCAGACATTATTCTGCCTGATATGCTAGATATTAAGCGGCCAGAATTAAAGGACGGAAAATATAAGGTTGTAGTATCGGAAGCCTCTGATTATGTCAAAGAACGTATGCAGGAAATGGTGGAAAGGGCAGAAGCAATCCATAGAGGTGTGGTAGATCCAAAGGACGACAATATGCTCCGGATTACCGGGGAAGCAAGACTTTTGGGTACAGATCCCCGGCTTTTGGACAGTTATGCTCCGGTAGATTCGGATTCCAAACTGAATAAAGCAGTAGAAAACATTTACCAGGAATATGTACAGTCCCAGGAACAGAAAGGAACCCAGATTGTTTTTTCGGATATTGGGACACCCGGACCGGGAAAAGCGTTTACTGTCTATGATTATTTAAAACAGGAACTGATTACCAGAGGTGTTCCAGAGGAAGAAATCTGCTTTATCCATGATGCAAAAACAGATGAACAGAGGGACCGTATGTTTTCCGATGTCAGAGCCGGAAGGAAACGGATTATTATAGGAAGTACCGAAAAACTGGGAGTAGGAACCAATATCCAGACCAGAATGGTGGCGGCACATCATATCGACTGCCCCTGGAAACCCTCTGATGTAGGACGGATTTTGCGGACATTCAAAATAAAAAAGAATGTGGAGGTAACAGACAATGGCAAAATCATTATTTGAGGAACTGGGCGGCAAATACGAAAGGCAAGGGGATTATTTGATACCGTGCTTAACTGTACCCGCCGAAGAAGAACAGGCAATAGGCATCTGGGGGCAACGGCATTTAGATTATCTAAAACAGTACCGTAAAGTTACATACACCAATCTTCTTACAAGCGGCAGGCTAAACGCCTACCTTGCCGACATCAACAGACAGGCACAGGAACGCTTTGAAAGGCTCATAGAGGGTATGAAACAGGCACAGGGCATAACGGAACAGCTAAAGGCAGAAAACGCCTTAGAATGGACAGGATGCCTCAATAACATAAGGGCTTGTGCGAGGGAGATTGTGGAAAAGGAAATTATTTTTGCATAAACAGATGATTAGTGGCAGGGGGAAATCCTGCCGCTTTTTCTGCTTTAGTTTGTCAGCTTGACAAATAAAGGGTTAAGGAATATAATTAGATTCAGTATTATACAAGGAGTTAATAAATATGCGGCAAGGTATTCTTAAATAAACTGTCAATTTGATAGTGGGAACAAAAAGTAGCAGTCCCGTTTCACTTTTAATATGGGGCTTAGTTTTTTGTACCCAGTTTAAGAATACTTTTATCATGTAATTTTATATGCCCGAAAACATATAAGTGTTTTGGGGCTATTGGAGTTATTTACCCAGTGATAGGAGTATTTATCACTGGGTATTTTATGCCCTTTTTGGGTGTTGATAGGAGGAAAATCACATGAAAATAATTAACTTAGGCATTCTGGCTCACGTTGACGCAGGAAAGACAACATTAACGGAAAGTTTATTGTATACCAGTGGTGCAATTGCAGAACTAGGGAGCGTAGATGAAGGCACAACAAGGACAGATACAATGAATTTGGAGCGTCAAAGGGGAATCACTATCCAGACAGCAGTGACATCTTTTCAGTGGGAGGATGTAAAAGTCAACATTATAGATACGCCAGGCCATATGGATTTTTTGGCGGAAGTATACCGTTCTTTATCCGTATTAGACGGAGCAGTATTATTAGTTTCTGCAAAGGATGGCATACAGGCACAGACCCGTATACTGTTTCATGCACTACAGATAATGAAGATTCCGACAATTTTTTTCATCAATAAAATTGACCAAGAGGGGATTGATTTGCCAATGGTATATCGGGAAATGAAAGCAAAGCTTTCTTCGGAAATTATAGTGAAGCAAAAGGTTGGGCAGCATCCCCATATAAATGTAACGGACAATGACGATATGGAACAGTGGGATGCGGTAATTATGGGAAACGATGAACTATTAGAGAAATATATGTCAGGGAAACCGTTTAAAATGTCAGAACTGGAACAGGAAGAAAACAGGAGATTCCAAAACGGAACGTTATTTCCCGTTTATCACGGAAGCGCTAAAAACAATCTGGGGATTCGGCAGCTTATAGAAGTAATTGCCAGTAAATTTTATTCATCAACGCCTGAAGGTCAATCTGAACTATGCGGGCAGGTTTTTAAGATTGAATATTCAGAGAAAAGGCGGCGTTTTGTTTATGTGCGTATATATAGCGGAACATTGCATTTGAGGGATGTTATTAGAATATCTGAAAAAGAGAAAATAAAAATCACAGAGATGTGTGTTCCGACAAACGGTGAATTATATTCATCCGATACAGCCTGCTCTGGTGATATTGTAATTTTACCAAATGATGTTTTGCAGCTAAACAGTATTTTGGGGAACGAAATACTGTTGCCGCAGAGAAAATTTATTGAAAATCCTCTCCCTATGCTCCAAACAACGATTGCAGTAAAGAAATCTGAACAGCGGGAAATATTGCTTGGGGCACTTACAGAAATTTCAGATGGCGACCCTCTTTTAAAATATTATGTGGATACTACAACGCATGAGATTATACTTTCTTTTTTGGGGAATGTGCAGATGGAAGTCATTTGTGCCATCCTTGAGGAAAAATATCATGTGGAGGCAGAAATAAAAGAGCCTACTGTTATATATATGGAAAGACCGCTTAGAAAAGCAGAATATACCATCCACATAGAAGTCCCGCCAAATCCTTTCTGGGCTTCTGTCGGGTTGTCCATAGAGCCGCTCCCTATTGGAAGCGGAGTGCAGTATGAAAGCAGAGTTTCACTTGGATATTTAAATCAATCGTTCCAAAATGCGGTTATGGAGGGGGTTCTTTATGGCTGCGAGCAGGGGCTGTATGGATGGAAAGTGACAGACTGTAAAATCTGTTTTGAATATGGATTGTATTATAGTCCTGTAAGTACCCCCGCAGACTTTCGGCTGCTTTCCCCTATCGTATTGGAGCAGGCTTTAAAAAAAGCAGGGACAGAACTATTAGAGCCATATCTCCACTTTGAAATTTATGCACCGCAGGAATATCTCTCACGGGCGTATCATGATGCTCCAAGGTATTGTGCAGATATTGTAAGTACTCAGATAAAGAATGACGAGGTCATTCTGAAAGGAGAAATCCCTGCTAGATGTATTCAAGAATACAGGAACGATTTAACTTATTTCACAAATGGGCAGGGAGTCTGCTTGACAGAGTTAAAAGGATACCAGCCAGCTATTGGTAAATTTATTTGCCAACCCCGCCGCCCGAATAGCCGTATAGATAAGGTTCGGCATATGTTCCACAAGTTAGCTTAACAGCTTGCAAAAGTCATATAAAATGAGATTTGAAAGGATTAGAGACTAATTATGATGAAATGCGAATGGATATTGTGTCCTGTTTGTGGGAGCAAAACCCGTAATAAAATTAGGAAGGACACTGTTTTGGAGAATTATCCCCTTTATTGTCCAAAATGCAGACAAGAAAGATTGATTAAAGTTGACAACTTGAAGATAACTGTCATCAAAGAGCCAGACGCTTAAGACGCAGAGCCGATGAAATTGTGGAACAATTCACGAATCATCGGCTCTTTTTGTTTCGTATTTGAAAGAACAAACTCACCAAATAAAAAAAACGATATTCGGGTGGGTTATTTTGTTATACCCTAAATTACCCTCTGAATTTGTTTTTAAATTTGGAGGGATTTTTTTATGTCCTTTTTTCGGGCAGTTATCTATCTGCTCATACGAAGCAAAATTTATCAATACATAGCATATCAGAGAACGGCAGGAAACCAGTTAAAAAAATTTCTGCCAGTGCAACGGTACTTCTCACCTTGAAAGTAGAAGTACAATCTCCATACAATAGAATTACTATTTCCTATAACCGTAAAGGTCACAGAGCCTTTGCGGTTTTTCTTTTGTCGATTTTTGTTGGAAAGTGCCGTAGGGCTGTTTCTGATATGCGGTGTCGTTCTCCGCCTCTCCATCTGGATTTTTTACATTTCAAAAATTCAGATGGGAGGTATTTATGGTGAAATATGCACCAAGAAAGGTATATATCAGAGAAAGTGGCGGCTATGTGGAATTATCCTACACGGAGTTCTGCCGTTGCAGGGAATCCGACCAGACCTATATGGACAAGCTGTTTATCCCCATTCAAGGCTGTCTGCTTGAAGTCGTGAGGGAGCAATACACAGACTTCTACCGTGACAAGGAACGGTGGCGTTATCTGCAAAAATTAGATACAAAGAATAGACTGCTATCTCTCGACGGATTTACGGACAGCGAGGGGAATCCTCTGGACTTTATCACTGATGAAGCGGTGGACATTGCAGAAACCGTTGTCAATGCGGTCATGGTGGACAGGCTGAAAGCCGCCCTGCCTTTGCTGTCGGATAGTGAACAGGAGCTGATACAGGCAATCTTTTTTGACGGACTTTCCGAGCGTGAAGTCGGGGCGAGGTTGGGCATAACCCAGAGCGTTGTAAACAAACGCAAAGCCAGAATCCTAATAAAACTAAGAAAGATAATAGAAAATTAAAATTTAAGGCGTTCAGCCCCTTGTTTTTTCCTTTGGGAAGATGAGGGGGCTTTTCTCTGCCTCTCAATCAATTCTGATTGGAGGAAGTAAGAATGGCATACAACCACGGACGGGAGGACAGGAAATGGCGTATCTGGAAAGAAGCGGAGGAAAAGCTGCTGCGTGAGTGCGGCGTTGATGAAGCGACCATTGAGCAGATACGCATGGCGGACAGGGCAGACTTCAATTCCAACAGGCGGTTTTACCGATGGACGAATGACGTTGCGGAATATCTTGAGGACATGGCAGGCAGGGAGCGGCAGGCGGAAGTGGGTACGGTTGCGGAGTTACTGGAAGAGATTGAGAGCGAAAATCTCTATCAAGTATTAGTCACGGTGGACGGGCGTACCTTGAAAATCGTCCTGCTGAAAATGCAGGGGTATTCCACAAAGGAGATTGCCCCGCTTGTGCATTTGACGACTGGTGCCATCTATGCGAGGTTAGACCATCTGCGGAAGAAGCTGCGGAAAATTTTATAGCTTCTAAAACAGCCTGCCATCCTGCGGGCTACTGGGTGAGGGATGGAAATCCCCTCACTCATTTTTTGCAGGAGGACAACAGGATGGCATACAGGGTTAAGGCATACACGCTTCGGGAGGAATCCACGGAAAGCGGCACAAGGTATTTTATCAGCTTTAAGGACGGGCAGGGCAAATCCCACGAGTTGGAAGTGTCGGAACAGTTCTTTATGGAGTTTCGGCAGATGGAGCGCAGGAACAGGAATCTTTTCTAATGGGACGAGCGGCACAGGGAGTTTAACGAGGTATGGGACGAAACCCTTTACAGACGGGCGTTGCGTGTGCCTAAGAGCCTTGATGAACGCATGGTTGAGGAAGAACGGAATGAAACGCTCTATAAGGCGGTTGGGAGCCTTCCAGAGATACAAAGGCGGCGTTTCCTGCTCTACTACGAGTATGAGTTCAATTTTTACCAAATCGCCGCTATGGAGCATTGCACCGCTTCGGCAATACAGAAATCTGTTGCGATTGCAAAGGAGAAAGTAAAGGCGGAAATTGAAGAAATATCTCCAACCGTGACCGACACCGCCCGAAAAAGAAATCTGTTTTTTATTTGTGTGGGATTGGCGGCATTACATACTCTCACTTTTTTCCGTGGGAGTAAATCTATTTTTAAGGAGGTCAACGCCTATGTGCAACGAAAACAAAGACACCGCCCGAAAGGAGGAAAGCCATGCAGAAGTTACAGACAGTCAACGCCGAAACGCTCCTTTATGAACCGCTTGAGAAACCATCCTTTGTGGTGGACAGCCTTATCCCGACAGGCTTATCGCTGTTCTGCGGCTCACAGAAGATAGGCAAAAGCTGGCTCATGCTGAAGCTATGCTTATGCGTGTCGCAGGGAATCCCTTTATGGGATATGCCGACAATGGAGGGCGATGTGCTTTACCTCTGCCTTGAGGACACGTTCTGCCGCATACAGGACAGGTTATTTCGTTTGACGGACGAAGCAAGCGGGCGGCTCCACTTTGCCGTGGCAAGCTGCAAGCTGTCAGACGGTCTTATCGTGCAGCTTGAAGATTATCTGAAAGATTACCCAGACAGCAGGCTCATTGTCATTGATACCTTGCAGAAAGTCCGTACAGCTTCAAAAGACAATGCCTATGCAAGCGACTATGGGGACATCTCCCTCATCAAAGACTTTGCCGACAGGCACTCTCTGGCGGTCATTGTCGTACACCACATCCGAAAGCAGAATGACAGCGACGTGTTCAACAAGGTGTCTGGGACGACAGGATTAACGGGGAGTGCGGACGCTACCTTTGTTCTGGAAAAGGAGAAACGTGCGTCTGACACCGCCAAGCTGTATGTGACGGGCAGGGACACGCCTTATCAGGAATACACGCTGCGTTTCCGTGATTGCCGTTGGGAGCTTGTGGAGCGGAAAACGCAGGAGCAGCTTGCGAAAGAAACGATACCAGATGTCCTTTTTCGGTTGGTGGATTTTATGAGGGATAAGGAAGAATGGATAGGCACGGCAACGGAACTGTTAGCCGCTATGGGGGAAACGGAAACCATACCCACGGTGATTACGAAATGGCTGAATGAATACCGCACCACATTTTTAAGCGAGAACCGTATCTGCTACCAGTACAGCCGCAGGAAAGACGGCAGGCGGATTGCCCTTGCAAGGAGGGCGGGTGACAGCGGTGATGGTGGTGACAGCGATATTAGGATACCCCCCTGTTACTGTCATTGACGCTTAAAGCCATGTAAAGCTGGCGGCTCTGCCCTGCGGGTGACAGCAGTGACGGTGGTGACAGTGATTTTAGGATACCCTGCCGCTGTCATCCCTACGGGAGAACACCCCGTAAACGCAAAATGCAGGCGTGAGATTTACTCGCCCTTTTCGGTCGTGTAAAACCACCCCTGCGGTCAGAAAAATCATTCCGATTTTTCCGACTGCGTTTACAGGGTGTAACACACTACACTTTGCCCTGCAAAGTCGTGTGCCAGACGTTCCCTCTGGACTCCCTTAAGGCAGGGCTGTGCCCTGCTATCCTACGCCTTACGGCTTCGGATAAAAGAATGGCGGCATGACGGTGACGGCTCTTGCGAGGGGGGTATCCCAAAAACACCGTCATCATCGACATGACCGTCATGCAGGGGGTGAGGGTGACAGTTGCGGCAGTCGGCAGGGGGTATCCCAAAACTGCTGTCACCACCGTCACCGCTGTCACCCCAAAGGACGGTCACCCGCCGAAAGAAAGGAGGAATCCGCCTATGCCTTATGCAATCCTGCGTTTCCAGAAACGAAAAGCGGGCGGCGTTGCGGCTTGTGAACGCCACAACGAGCGGAAGAAAGAAGCCTACAAAAGCAACCCAGATATAGATATGGAACGCTCTAAAAACAATTACCATCTCATAGCACCACCAAAGTACACCTACAAGAAAGAGATTAACCGCATGGTAGCCGAAGCGGGGTGCAGGACAAGGAAAGACAGCGTGATGATGGTGGAAACGCTCATCACAGCTTCACCAGAATTTATGAACCAGTTACCGCCCGAAGAACAAAAAGCGTATTTCCAGACGGCTCTTGACTTCATTTCGGAGCGTGTTGGAAAGCAGAATATCCTCTCCGCTGTCGTCCATATGGACGAGAGAACGCCCCATATGCACCTCTGCTTTGTGCCGATTACGCCAGACAATAAGCTGTCAGCGAAAGCTATCTTAGGCAACCAGAAATCATTATCCGAGTGGCAGACCGCCTACCATGAGCGGATGTCCTCACGGTGGAATCAGCTTGAACGGGGGCAGTCCTCAATGGAAACCAAGCGGAAACACGTCCCCACATGGCTCTATAAATTAGGCGGCAGGCTTGATAAACAGTATGAAGAAATCGTGTCTGCCCTATCCGACATCAACGCCTTTAACGCAGGGAAGAAAAGGGATAAAGCGTTAGATTTACTCTCTGCATGGCTGCCAGACGTGGAGAAATTCTCTAAGGAAATCGGGAAACAGCAGGCGTATATCGACAGTTTGAAAGAGAGAATTGGGCAGGAATCAGACTATGCGGGGCGTATGCGTGATGAAAAGTACGAGCAGGAACTAAAGGTGCAGAAAGCGAATCAGAAGATATTTGAATTGCAGAGAACCAACGAGCAGATGGGGCGGCTGCTGTCAAAAATACCGCCCGAAGTGTTGGAAGAATTGCAGAAAAATCATAGAAGCAGAGCGAAAGAAAGGTAGATATGTGAATGAAGAAACAGGATTTTAAGGTGTTAAAGACCAAAGACTTGTACCCGTTCCCCGACAATCCGTTTCATGTGGCAGAAGATGAAACACTGTCAGAGTTAGCGGAAAGCATCAAGGAATTTGGCATTGTCACGCCGATAATCACACGCCCGAAAGAGGACGGGGACGGTTATGAAGTGATTGCAGGACAGCGGCGTGTCCGTGCTTCTGAACTTGCAGGGATAAATACCGTGCCTGCGTTTGTCCTGCCCTTAGACCGTGACCGAGCCATCATCACCCTTGTAGACAGCAATTTGCAGCGTGAGAATATCCTGCCATCGGAGCGGGCGTTTGCTTACAAGATGAAATCCGAAGCCATGAAGCGGCAGGGTTTCCGCACAGACTTAACCTCGTCACAAGTTGTGACGAAGTTGCGGACGGACGACAAGGTGGCACAGGCTTCGGCGTGGGCAGGATGACCGTGCAGCGTTTTATCCGCCTGACGGAACTGATACCGCCGATTTTGCAGATGGTGGACGAGGGGAAAATCGCCCTCACGCCTGCGGTGGAACTGTCCTTCTTGAAGAAAGACGAGCAGGAAAACCTCTTTGCCACGATGGAGAGCGAAGAAGCAACGCCCTCACTCTCACAGGCACAGCGGATGAAACAGTTAAGCCAGAGCGGGCGGCTTGACATGGATACGATATTTGCGATTATGACGGAGGAAAAGGGCAACCAGAAAGAAACCTTGAAAATCAACACAAGCAAGCTGAAAAAATACTTTCCGAAGAACACAACGCCGAAGCAGATGGAGGAAACCATCATCAAACTTTTGGAGCGTGAGTTGCAGAGGAAACGCAACCGTGACAGCCGCTAATCTTCTTTTTCGGGAAGTAAATACAGAGAGTTGAGGTATGGAGAATGAGAGAAATCCAGTATGAAATCGTAAAGGAAATCGCAGTATTGTCTACGGGCGACAGTGGCTACACAAAGGAAATCAATCTCATTTCATGGAATGGGAAAGAGCCGAAGTATGACATCCGCAGCTTTTCCCCGAACCGTGAAAAGTGCGGCAAGGGAATCACGCTGAACGCTGATGAAGCGGCGGCACTCCTTAAAGCATTACAGAAAGAATTAAACAGCGAGGATTAATGGTATCTGATTGGCAGGGCGGGGACATTTCCAAACTCTTCCCTGCCCTGTCTGGAAAGGAAGATTTAAGTATGGGCGAGGATAAGAAAGCAGATAAAAAGAGAAAGCGTATCGTGCCAAAAGCACCAGTGCAGATGATAATCAGCCGTGAATATGTCGGCACACAGACCGTTACAGAAGCGTTTGTCCCGATTATCTCCGAGGATATTCGGAAGAAGATTGCCGAGGGCGACACCTTCGACAATGAGGGGCTGTCCGCTTAGAATGTACGCAATGGGACATGAAAACAGATAGGACAGATACGGAGGTTTTACAGTATGGCAGGAATCAAAGAAGAAAAGAAAATCTATTTAGTCGGCATTTATTGCCGCTTATCTAAAGACGATGGTACGGATAACGAGAGTGCGAGCATTGCGACACAGAAATCCATCCTCACGGATTATGTGAAAAAGCAGGGATGGCACATAGCAAAAACGTATGTGGACGATGGTTATTCTGGTACAAATTTCCAAAGACCAAGTTTCCAGAATATGATAAAAGACATTGAAAGCGGTCTGATAAACTGCGTGATTACGAAAGATTTATCCCGTCTGGGGAGAAACTATCTTGATTGTGGGTTATATCTGGAAGTTTTCTTCCCAGAGCATAACGTGAGGTATATAGCGGTCAATGACGGCGTAGATACCTTGAATAAATCTGCTATGGACATCACGCCTTTCCGCAACATTTTAAACGAAATGTATGCCGCTGACATATCTGTTAAGATAAAATCGGCATATCGGGCGAGGTTTCAACAGGGGAAATTCATGGGAACTACCGCCCCTTATGGCTATATCAAAGACCCTGCCGACCACAACCATCTGCTGATAGATGATAAAGTGGCACATGTTGTAAAAGAGATATTCGACCTTGCATTAAAAGGGAATGGAGTTGCCAAAATTTGCAGACATCTTAATAAACAGCATATCCTACGCCCTGCCGCTTATGCGGCGGAGCGTGGCGAAACAGGCTTTGAACGTCATTTTGAGGGGAACGAGGACAAACGCTATATTTGGAGTGGGAACAGCGTGAGGAGCATTTTAAGAAGCCCGATATATGCGGGAAATCTTGTAGGCTACAAACGGATTGCCGCCAATATGAAAAGCAAGAAACGCCCCTCTAAGCTGCCCGAAGAATGGGAAGTGATACCCAATACCCATGAGGGAATAGTCACGCAGGAGGAATTTGATATTGTCCAACAGCTTATTACAAGTCGTAGGCTTCCACAGAACAAGGGAGGATTTGTAAATATTTTTGCAGGCGTTATCAAGTGTGTGGACTGCGGATGTGCTCTGCGGGCAATGAACGTACACAGGAGGAAACGCCCAGAGATTATCGACTGTGTACAGTATTCATGTAATAATTATGCAAGAAACGGAAGAAGCGAGTGTAGTGCCCACAATATAGAAGCAAGGGATTTATTCAATGCCGTTCTTGCCGACATCAACTGTTTTGCGGATATGGCAGTGAATGATGAAAAGGCGGTCAGGGCCATAGAAAAGCGGCTCACGGAAACAGACCAGAGCAGGGCGAAAGCATTAGAGAAAGAACGTAAGAAGCTGAACAAACGCCTTGCGGAACTGGACAGGCTGTTTTCCTCTCTCTACGAGGATAAGGTCATGGAGCGTATTACCGAGCGGAATTTTGAGATGATGTCGGGGAAATACCAGAAAGAGCAGCTTGAAATTGAAGCAAGGCTGAAAGAGGTGACGGAAACTCTTAATGAAAGCTACGAGAAATCACGGGGAATCCGTGACTTCCTCGCCCTTATCCGAAATTATCAAGGCTTAAAAGAACTGGATGCAACAGTTATAAACGCACTCATAGACAAGATACTTGTTTCGGAGCGTGAGAAGATGGCAGACGGAACAGTGAAGCAGGAAATCAAGATTTACTATAAATTCATCGGCTTTGTCGATGAATTACATATCATACCTACAAAACGGTGGGCAGCAATGCCCGCTAAAAATTGTACGGTGTGCGGCGTTGAATATGTCCCGGGCTCTGGTGCATCAAGGTATTGTCCTGCTTGTGCCAAGAAGATACGGAGGGAGAAATCAAACGAGAGCAAACGCAGGAGCAGAGAACAGAAAAGGATAGCATGTATGAACTGTCCGCAAAAAATGACCGACTGATATTGAACAGCGGGAAGGGCGTATTATCCGCCAGGGGAATGAAAATGAGGAAGTCAATATTTATCGCTATGTAACAAAGGGTTCTTTTGATGCTTATTTATGGGGCATTGTAGAAACAAAACAGCGGTTTATCAGCCAGGTATTTACCAGCCGGGAACTGGCAAGGATCTGTGAGGATATAGATGTAACCGTATTAAACTTTGCAGAGATTAAAGCGGTAGCTTCCGAAAATCCCCTGATTATGGAAAAAATACAAGTAGATAATGAAGTGGCACGTCTGAGAATCCTGAAAACTGCACATGAAGGGAAACGGTTTGCCTTGCAGGATGCGGTTACGTTCCAGTACCCGAAAAGGATACAAAGTCTGGAGAAAGAACTGCAATCGCTTCAAAAGGATTTGGAGCGCAGGAACCAGGCTATGGAAGTACAGCCGGAGTTTGCAATCACTCTGCAGGGAAAAGTCTATGAGAAGCATAAAGAAGCAGGGGAAGTCCTGCGTGGGATTATAGAAGGTGTGACAGCTTTTACCAGGCACGAAGTCGGTATGTATAAGGGATTTCAGGTATTTGTCCAAAAGGATATGATGGGGCCGGTATTGTTCCTTCAGGGAGAGAAGGAATATAGTGTGGAGTTAAAAAGCAGTGACTCCGGCAATATGGTCCGTATGGAAAACCGCTTGAATGTCCTTGATAAAGCAGTAGAAGATGTTCAAAAAGAAATTAAGACCTGTGAAAATGAGATAAAAAATGCAAAGCAGGAATATGAAAAGCCTTTCCCGTATGGGGAGCTTTTAAAAGAAAACATTACCCGGCAGATGGAGATTGATGCAGAACTGGAAATCAAGGACCAGGAGGAGTGTGTGGAAGTGCAGGAGGAAACCAAAAATCTTCCATGCCAGACAGCAGTTCGGTAATGAAAAGTAGAGTAGAAAAGGAGATCACAATATGGAATATAATATCAGAGTATATAAACCGGAATTGAAACAGGAAGAAGGAAAGATCAATAATCTGAAAGGATTTGCTACCATTACCTTTGATGAGGCCTTCTGTGTGAAAAGTCTTGCAATTAAAGAGTCCTCGAAAGGAAATCTGTACCTCGATATGCCCCGTTACAGAGATTACGAAACAGGGGAGTATGTTCCTTTTTTTCGGTTTACCGATAAGGAATTTCAAAAGGAAGTGTTGGATACTGTAAGGGAAGCCTATGAGAATATGACAGAAACTAAAACAGACTGTAAGGGCAGTTGGGAGAGGAAGAACTGTATTACAATCTGAGTGTAAATCCGGTACAGGGAAGCGATACATTTAAGGCAGATGTTGCCATTCGTCTGCAGGACGTATTGGCAATCCAGCAGCTTCATGTGATTCAGGCATGGAACGGAAAAACCTTTGTAGGTATGCCCCAGAAAAATTCTGCAAAAGGAGAACGGGAGGACATTGCCCATGCAGTCAATGCAGAATTTAAGGCAGATCTGGAAAGTGCAATCATGGACGAATACAATAAAAAGATGGAATATGCCAAAAGCCAGAAACAGCAGCGAAGAGGGAGATAGGAGCTATTCATAAAAAGACTGGTATTTTTGGAACAATAATGGTAGAATGAAGAAAATATCAGCATGGGAGGAAACAGTATGCCAAGACGTAAAAAAGTAGAAAATCTTTCTCTTGAAGAAATGCTTATGAAGACAGAACAGGAGATTAAAACAACAGAGGCAGAATTAAAAGAACTGCGTTTGAAAGCAAAAGAACTTAGGAAGAAGATTGAAGATAAACAAAAAGATGAAATCTTTAGCGCCTTACTTGCTTCCGGAAAAACAGTGGAAGAGGTCATGACATATTTAAAATCCGGTAATGAAGAAAAGGTTGAATAAGATAAGAGAAAATGCCGTTACGGGTGATACTAAACCTGTAGCGGCATTTTTTGTGAAATTTTTTTGCAAATTACAATAAAAAAGTCACCTTTTATCGTATTAATGTGCGTTATATATAAGCGTAAAAAATTTCCGAATGTAAAACTCTGATTTCCCAATTTTTGGATTTGTGATTTTGAATCATAAGAATATAAAAAAAATGTTGTTATGGGTAAGCAAACCTACAACAGCATTTTTAGTGCGTTGTGTGTGCACGTTGTTAAGGAGTGAAAGTTTCTAATTTACCCTAGTAGTGGGAAGGATTAATAGATAAAATCGGTAAATACAATTTATTACATTTAGGTAACAATATCTGACACGATAATATATGCAAATTACGCTCAAACGGAATGCCAGTTCCGCTACTGCGGAACGGCTATTCCATTTTTAACGGTACGAAGTACCGCTAGATGATATCATTCTGTTTCACGCATATTTATACCGTTCATCTCCAGA
>ENA-OUNI01000244-OUNI01000244.1-human-gut-metagenome-genome-assembly--contig:-NODE-244-length-25196-cov-2.649448_pt1 | contig 25196 bp, 29 predicted proteins | sample MGYA00242499_ERZ504580 | MGnify/ENA primary metagenome ERZ504580 (study PRJEB26092, sample SAMD00036315) | human gut metagenome | host: Homo sapiens | study: EMG produced TPA metagenomics assembly of... | reverse complement strand
CGAGCCTTATGGAAAATAGCGAATTTGTCCGTCAACATGGTTTAGCAAGATTTATGGAAAATCAGAAGGAAGAATATACCTGCCCGAAATGTGGCGGTGTCATTTCCCTGCACGACAGAGAATGTAGCGAATGCCAGAAGTTTGAAGTAAGCAAGGGGAAGGCGGATTGGCATCGACAATGCAAGAACGCCTAAAAGATCTGTATATGGAGCGCGGTTTGACGCTATTTACCTCGGCCTGCGGGCGAACAGTTCGCCTCTACGCCGTAATAAAAAAAAGAGCCGATAGCCATCTGATAACGGAACAGCGCGTATCTTTTTGATCCATGCGGATATATCTGACCTTGCTTTGTTACTTCGCTGCGCTTCGTAATCAAAAATGATCTGTTTGACACAGTATGTACGCAATATATTTTGGGGTGGTCTGAAGCGCATTGATCGCTAAGAAAGGGGAGGATAGCATGACTGTTAAGAAGAAGAGAACTATGATATTGTCAGCTATTTTAATTGCCCTATTCATATTCACAATTTGGACAATTTGGAGCAACAGTGCTCTTGAATTGAATTCTTATACGCTTACGAATAGCAAACTACCCGAAGCGTTTAACGGTTTTCGCATAGCACAAGTATCGGACTTACACAATACCGAAATAGGCACAGATAATAACGATCTCGTTGAAATGCTAACATTCGCGAAACCTGATATTATAGCAATGACAGGAGATATTATCGACTCCAATAACACAGATCTTGATATTGCACTACATTTCGCAGAAGAAGCGGTAAAAATTGCACCATGTTATTATATAACAGGCAATCACGAAGCGTGGGTTTCAGAAAACATATATAGTGAATTTGAAGATAATCTGATTGAAATGGGTATATCGGTTTTGCATAATGAAAAAGTTTTACTCGAAAGGAAGAAGCGAAAATATCCTTAATAGGCATTGACGACCCTGATTTTTCGAACGAGCAACATTGGGTGGAATTCAAGGGGCGATCATAGAAACCAAGTTAAGTCCTCTATTAGACAATAGGAATTATAATATCGTTCTTTGCCATAGACCGGAGTTTTTTGATAATTATGCTGCGCTTGGAGCAGAATTGGTGTTGACCGGCCATGCTCATGGAGGTCAATTTAGATTGCCGTTTATTGGAGGGCTAATAGCACCAAATCAAGGTTTGTTTCCACAATATGACGCCGGACTTTTTCGGAAAAAAACACAAATATGATTGTCAGCCGGGGTGTTGGAAATAGCATTATTCCATTTCGATTTCATAATCGGCCAGAAGTAATTTTAATAGAATTGCAGGCAGATACTTCTAATTAATTGTTTGAACTGATTTTTTGGCAAAGCTGATAAATGTGCTGTCACGGTCAATTGCCGTTATTTCAGCATTCGGATACCAGCGATGTAAAGCTCCTGCAAGCGCTCCGGGGCCGCAACCAATTTTGAGGATTTTGAATGGATGGTTGGCATCCAAATCAAACAACGCCTTGTACTGCTCTGCAAACATATCATGAAATCGTAGTTTGCGCGTATCATACAGGGTGTTGACGCCTTGCACGTATTTCGACCAAATGACATTCATTTTATCCGCTCCTTTCTTTCCATTGCATCAATAATAAAATCGATTTGTGGATTTCTCGCATTCTTTTTACCATCCCTGCCTTAGGAGGCTCTCCTGCACTTCTTTCAAGGATTGGCGGCGGGCCTTGTAGTCCGGCAGAATTCCTTCTACAATTGCCCAGAAACGAGAAGAGTGATTGAATTCGATCAGATGCGCAAGCTCGTGGACGACAACGTAGTCCATTGCTTCCGGCGGCGCACACAGGAGGCGCCAGGAAAAATTGAGCCCGCCTTTTGCCGAGCAGGAGCCCCAGCGCGTTTTGGCCGAGGTGATGCGCACCTGCTGGGGGGCCTTTCCAACGAGTGGGGCAAAGCGCTCCACCGCACTTGGCAAAAGGGCTTTTGCCGCTTTGCGGTAAAAGTCAACAAGGGCGGCGCGCAGCTCTGCCTCCGGCAGATCGGGCAGCAAAAAGCGCGTTCCATTGAAGGAAATATCCCTTGCTTGCGAAGGCTCGGCCGGATAACTCCGGCCGAGAAATATAACCGTCCCGCCGGGCCGAATTCGATCCATGGCCTGCAACTGGATGCGTTCCCGCATTTTTGTTTGATGGGTTGTGATCCATGCTTCCTTCTCCTGCACGAGGCGATCAATTTCTGCTTCGGATACGCTGCGGGGCGCGCGCACCTCAATTTCGCCCTCTTTTGTGATATAAATGCCGACTGTTTTGCGCTTCATGCGCCTGAGCTGATAATTCATCGAAACACTCCTGTTTTTCTATTCTGTTTGCCAATCAGGTAAACCGGAGTTACCGTTTTATCCTATCATACCACCCTGTTTCAAGCAATGGATATGACAAAATCGATTCAAAACGCTTGGTGGGAAAAAGATTTATTTTTGAAGGATGTGACAGGATAGCGCTTGTGTGCTATACTAAAACAATTAATAATTCAAGATTCGTCAAGGAGGCGAAAGGGAATGGGCGATTATCCGACTGCGCCGCTGCCGCGTGCGGTTCACCGGAGGAGGCGGGCGTTTCCTCCGCGGAAGTTCTCCGCTTTGTGGAGGATTTGCAAAAGAGTGGAATTGAAAACCACAGTTATATGGTGCTGCGTGGTGGCCGCGTTGCGGCGGAAGCATTTCATGAGCCGTTTGCGCCCGACCTGCCGCACCCCATGTATTCCGTGAGCAAAACCGTAACGGCGATTGCCGTGGGGTTTGCCATTGAGGAAGGCCTTTTCGCCTTGGAAACCCGCCTTTTGGATCTTTTTCCGGAATATATGCCAAAGTCGCCGGATGATCCGCTCTGGGAGCTGACAATTTTTCATCTGGTGGCAATGCAGAGTGGCAAGGAGGCCAATTTCCTTGATCCAAAGGAAAAGGGCGATTGGGTCGCCCGCTTTTTTGCCTCCGGCTGGGAGGGGAGGCCCGGCCGCTGGAAATATGTCAATGAAAATATTTATATGCTTTGCGCAGCGATTCACCGCGTCACGGGCGCAAGCGTCACGCAATTTTTAATGCCCCGGCTTTACCGTCCGCTGGGCATCCAAACGCCTTTTTGGGAGACGGATGAAAACGGTGTGGAGGCCGGCGGTTGGGGCCTTTGGTTGAGAACGGAAGACCTGGCCAAAATCATGCTTTGTTATCAGCAGGGCGGCGTGTTTCAGGGCGAGCAGGTGATTCCTGCTTTTTGGGCCAAGGCAGCGCCGCAAAAGCAAACTGATAATTCCTCCAGCAAAGGCGCAGATACGAGCGCAGGCTATGGTTTTGGCCTCTGGCGGTGTAAAGGGGAGGCGCACGCCTATCGTGCGGACGGTTTATTTTCGCAGTTTGGCATCGTTTTTGAGGATTATGACGCCGTGCTGGTGATGACAAACGCCGCGCTTGATGAGCAGTCCGTATTGGATTGTATTTGGCGGCATTTTCCAAAAGCGTTTCAGGAAAAAACCGTGGGAGAAATCGCTCCTGTTCCACCTGAACTGCTGGAGGAGGCCTATCCATTGGATGTGGTGCCGGTCGGCATCCGTAGCCGTATGGAGGAAAGGCTGGAGCAAAGCGTGATCCGCGTTAAGCGCCGCCGCTCGCTGAACCTCATCCATTTCCCGCCCAGCATCCTGCCCATTGCCGCCACTTATCTGAAGCGTGATAAAGCGGGTAATTTTGATCAGATTCTGTTTGCCTTCAGCGTGGATAAATGCGCCATGACATGGACGGAGGGAGATGAGACGAATACCGTCTCCTGTGGGATGGATGGTCATCAGCGCTATGGTAAGGTTGTGCTCGGCGGTATCAGCTACACTGTTTGCGCCAGCGCGGCGTGGCTTGATGAACGGACGTTGGAGGTGTGGATTCGCCCTTTGGAAACGGTGGCGAAGCGCACGCTCCGTTTCCATTTTGATCGATTGCGAGTGCATATCCGTCCGGGCAGTGCGCCTACCATCCGCGAGCTTGCGGGGGAGATGGCAATCATGGCGACGCGGCTGCTCCATTTCAGGCCTTTTGCCGCGATTTCCAAGTTCTTTTTGCGGCTGTTTTATCCAGTCCTAGAGCCGCATATGCACGGTATTTTGGTTCCGCGAGAGCTGGTAGACACCGTTCAATATAAGAAAAAACAGGTAAGGGACGCTCTTGCCGCCCGAGAGGAGCGCAAGCGGGAAGAAGATTAGAAAGCTGCCGTTTCTCACGCTACGGAGCGTTTGGCCTTATGAAGGCATCAAAATAGCCACAGGAGCGCTGCAAATCATTTTGCAGCGGCTCCTGTGGTATTCTCTATGAGGTGAAACGGGGATGTTTGATGAAACGGTCAGCGAATGCCGGCCTTTTGCAATGCTTCCATTGCTTTCTGAAGCCCATATTCCTTATATTCAGAAGCGGCTTCCTTGCCGTATTCTTTATATTCGGATGCAACTTCTTTGCCATATTCCTTGTTTTCGCTAGCTATTTCAGAGGCATAGTCCTTATATTCGGATGCGAGCTCCTTGCCGTATTCCTTGTTTTCACTGGCCACTTCAGAGGCATACTCTTTATATTCCGATGCGAGCTCCTTGCCATACTCTTTGTATTCGGATGCGAGCTCCTTGCCGTATTCCTTCTTCTCGCTGGCAATCTCAGAGGCCTTCTCTTTGTGTTCCGTGGCAACCTCTTTGCCGTATTCTTTATATTCACTGGCAATCTCAGAGGCATATTCCTTGTACTGGCCGGCAATTTCCGCCCAGTCGCCCTTGCGCTCCGCCCGTTTTGCGGCACGCTCCGCTTTTTTTGCTCGCGTGAGATTGTGGTTTGCGCCTGCACCGTCTCTTTGGCGTTCCGAGATAAGGCTTGTGTGCCGAAAGCCGCACCCGTAACGATTGTGCAGACAGCGGCAAACGCCATTACCCTTGTGATACTTTTTCTCATTTTAAAAATATTCTCCTTTCGTTTGATTGACTATATGATAGCCTTTTTCAAAAGGAAAATAAGTTCTGTAAAGAAAAAATATCGCAATTTATTATTAAAAATGATGAATTTAAGAAATAGACCAGTCGGTTTGTTTGTATATATTGTTCAAAAGACAGACTGGTCGGTTTCTTAGTTGCAAATGAATGGAGTTTCCTGCGGATGCGTCTCCCTGGGGAGCAGGCCATAGAGCATCAAATGAACCACGCGGTCAAAAAAGGCGAGGTTTGTCTCCATCTGTGCCGTCATATCCTGTTCTGGAATCCAGCCCACCGTACCAACCGGAAGTGGCAATAATAGCTCGCAATATGAAAGATCTGGATCGCTTCCTGAAAATACGTATGGGGCAGCGCGGGCTGCACGTTGGCAAGGATTTGGTAGAGCACCCGCGAGGTTGCGTCCACAAAATGATCCATCATTTGATCTGTTCGTTCCTTTAAGTGTGCGGGAGAGGAGAGCGCTGCCACACGCATCATCAGCGCCTCATATGGATGATTTTGAAAATGCTGCTGCCGCAGGCGAAAATACCGGTGGAAAGTTTGTTCAAGCGCTTCCTCCGGCTCGGCGCGAAAGAATTCCTGCACCTGCTGCAAATGGTCATAACAGGCCTGCACACAGGTTAGAAATAGCTCGTCCTTATCCTTATAATAATGAAAAAGCCGTCCTTTTGAAATTTGCCCCGCTTCACAGATGCGGTTGACCGAAGCGTCCCCATAGCCATATTTCCCAAATTCCTTGATCGCTTCTGCCAAAATCAGTTCCTGCTGACGTAACGCCGCTGCTCCTGTTTCATATCCGATGTTCCTCTTCCGTTTTATTAAAATGAATTTCCCTGTCCTTCATTGCCGGCGCCCATATCCATCACAATCTGCACCCTGTTTTGAAAATCGCTGACGTGACCTGTGTGCGGCGTAATGGTAAAAAGGCACTGGCGCTTCCGATCTGTTATTTCAAAGGGGGCTTGCTGTTGCTGCGTTTGGCCATTTTTCCAGACGAGCGTCGCAAGCGTTTCCAATGGGGGTGCGTCATAGATCCATTCCACCGTGTAGAAAAGCACTGTTTCTGCGCCGGTCAGCTTTGCCGCCTGTGTGACTGGAAGCGCATAGAGTGCGGATAAGAAGGTGCTCAAATCGAAATCCTGTGCATACACAGGCAGTTCGGCATCATTTTTCGGCAGCTTTTCCGTTTGATTGCGGTAGAGATATAGCCTGGCTTGCGAAGCAGAAGGGTAGCTGTTTGCACATTTTCTCCGGAAATGCCATGCAGGTCAAATTGGAGCGGACGCACGAGCTTCCCTGCCTCGTCTATGTCAAATGTAACCTTCCCGGAGCGTAACCCGCAAATTTTCTGGCTCTAATCGCATCTTGGAGGCCGCTGTCTGCACAATCTGCTGGGCATTGAGGTCAGAGAGCGAGTGCACCTCGATATGGGCGTAAGGCCGTTGATTGAGGTAAACCAAAAATAGAAAAACGGCGGCCATCATAACAACCGTTAAGATGATTGTGCGCTTGCTTCGCTTATTTTTCTTTGTTTGCTCCATGTGGCACCTCTTCCGTGTTATTTTGGTTATGCTAATGCTGTATTCCTGCGTTACTGGAAAACGTGGCTATGGTCTTTTGCCCATTCTATTTCCTTGTTCACTGGCGCTTTCCTTAGTTACCATAGCATGCCGGCGGGCGGATGTCAATATCAACTCGGGTGCTGAAATAGCCGTTCTGGAGCGCTATTTTGTTGATGCTGCCGGCGCTTTTTTTCATGCTTGCATGATGCAGAATTGTTTATAAAAAGAAAAAAGAATGCGCTCCATGCTGTAATGTTTCGCAAAAAACGGCGCCTATGTTGCAAAAATTTTCACAAACCGCTCCTTTCCGCATCCTGCACTTGCCTTCCTTTTCCTGGAACGGTATAATCATAATCACACAGAGTAATCGCACTGCGGTGTGAGCAAGGGGTTATGGGGGGATTTAAAATGTTGGATATGGAGCTGCGATCGACCGCATCCGCGCAAAGGAGGGCTTCCTCTGCGATATGGATGGCGTGATCTATCATGGTAATCGCCTGCTTGACGGGGCGAAGGAGTTTGTGGAATGGCTGTATCGGGAGAATAAGCGCTTTTTGTTTTTGACAAATTCCAGCGAGCGTTCTCCGCGGGAGCTTCGGCAGAAGCTGCAACGCATGGGGATGGATATCAGCGAGGAGCATTTTTATACCAGTGCGCTGGCTACCGCGAAATTTCTGCACGGCCAGCAGCCGGGCTGCACAGCCTACGTGATTGGCGAACCGGGTCTGGTTAACGCCCTGTATGAGGCGGGAATCACGATGAACGACGTGAATCCTGATTACGTCGTCGTAGGGGAAACTCATAATTATAATTATGATTCCATTCTCAGCGCCGTTAAATTTGTGAGGGGCGGCGCAAAGCTGATCGGCACCAATCCGGATATGACAGGCCCGAGCGAGGCGGGCATCATTCCGGCCTGCCGCGCTTTTATCGCGCCAATTGAGCTTGCGGCGGGCTGCACGGCCTATTTTGTCGGCAAGCCCAATCCTTTGATGATGCGCACAGGAATCAAGCTCCTCGGCGTGCACAGTGCCAATGCAGCCATGATTGGCGACAGGATGGATACCGATATCGTCGCGGGGATGGAAACCGGCATGGATACCGTGCTTGTTCTCTCCGGCGTATCCAGCGAGCGCACGGCGCAAAGTTTTCCCTACCACCCGAGCTTTATTCTCAACGGCGTGGGCAATATCGCCATGGGGAAGGATTTTTGCGTGACCAACGGCCGTGAGGGAACGCGGTGAGCCTTCCTTCGCGCTTGATAGCCAGCACACATTCCGCGGCCGGGCGGCATCCGTGCTCATCAACAAATGGAGTGTGAGGAAAGCGGGCAGCGCCGGCTGCCGTTTTTTCGCTCATGAGAAGGAGTTTTTCCGTTTATGTGGTATAATACCAGTGTTTTTTATCAGATTTATCCGCTGGGCTTCTGCGGCGCGCCGCGTGAAAACGACGGCATTCTCGCGCCGCGGATTCAGAAGGTTTCTGCCTGGGCGAATTATCTCGTTTCGCTCGGCGTGGGGGCGGTCTATTTTTCACCCGTTTTTTCCTCCGACCGGCATGGGTATGACACCCGCAATTATGGGGAGATTGATTGCCGCCTGGGGACGAATGCGGATTTCGCAGCGGTGTGTGATGACTTGCATGCGCATGGAATCCGTGTGGTGCTCGACGGCGTTTTCAACCATGTGGGGCGCGGGTTCTGGGCTTTTCAGGACGTGCTGGCAAATCGGGAGCAGTCGCCCTATCGGGATTGGTTTTATATTGACTTTGGCCGGGATAACGGCTATGGTGACGGCCTGTGGTATGAGGCTGGGAGGGGCATTTTGAGCTCGTCAAGCTGAATCTGCGCAATCCGGCCGTGGTGGAGCACCTTTTCTATAATATTCGGGAGTGGGTCAACCAATTCGGGATCGACGGCCTGCGCTTGGACGTCGCCTATTGTTTAGACCGCGATTTTCTCAGGCGTCTGCGCACGTTTTGCGATGCGCTGAAACCGGAATTCCTCCTGCTGGGGGAAGCGTTGTTTGGGGATTATAATCAGCTTGTCAATCATGAAATGCTCCATAGCTGCACGAATTACGAATGCTATAAAGGCATTTATTCCAGCTTAAACGAGCTGAATTTTTTTGAAATTTCCTATTCGCTGAACCGGCAGTTCGGCCCGGAAAATTGGGCGCTTTATCAGGAGAAGCATCTTCTCAGTTTTATCGATAACCATGATGTCTCCCGCATCGCCTCCATTTTGAAGGAGAAGCGTCACCTGCCGCTTGCTTTTGCGCTGCTGTTTGGCATGCCGGGAATTCCCTGCCTCTATTATGGAAGCGAGTGGGGCGCGCAGGGGGAGAAGCAGGCGGGGGATGACGCATTGCGCCCCTGCTTTGACGCGCCGGAGCCGAACGAATTAACCGATTGGGTGAAAGCGCTTTCCCACCTGCGCACGCAGAGCCGGGCTCTGTGTGAAGGCGGTTATCGAAATGTGCACGTCACCAACCGGCAGCTTGTTTTCGAGCGGGCTGTGCCGGGCGAGCGGGTGCTGGCGGCCCTCAATGCAGAGGGCGCGCCCTATACTGCTCCCATAGGCGCAGGGGATGCGCTCGACCTTCTTTCAGGGGAAACAGTGAATCTTTCCGCCGGGCTTGCGCTAGGGCCTTATGAAGCCCGCTTTTTGCGGGTTTCCGAATGAAAAGCGATAGAGAACAAAGGGGGAATCAAAATGCGTGCTTTGCTACAGCGGGTTTCTCATGCGAGCGTCTCCGTAGAGGGCGAAACGGTTGGAAAAACGGGTGAGGGATTTCTTATCCTGCTCGGCGTGATGCAGGGGGATACCGAGGCGCAGGCGATTCTGCTCGCAGAAAAAACCGCCCTGCTGCGCGTGTTTGAGGATGAGGCGGGTAAGATGAACCGCTCTCTGCTCGATATCGGGGGAGAGGCGCTGGTGGTATCGCAGTTTACCCTCTGTGCCGATACACGCAAGGGCCGCCGCCCTTCTTTTACGCATTCCGCCCCGCCGCAGGAGGCAAAGCGTCTATATGAAGCTTATGTGCAGGCGCTGCGCGGGCTCGGCGTTGCGCGCGTGGAAACGGGCGTGTTCGCCGCCCATATGGAGGTGTCTCTCCTCAACCACGGTCCGGTGACGATCCTGCTGGATACAGAGGAGTGGGCCCGAAGCTGAGCGGTATGCGCAGGCGAAAGCTCAAGTAAATTAGTGCAAAGGAATGGAATCAAAGAATGAAAATTGAGCGCTTTTCCATGGGGCCGATGGCGGCCAATTGTTATATCCTGCTTGATGAAGCGAGCGGGGAAGCGGCGGTGATCGATCCGGGCGCGTGCGAGCAGCCGCTGATTGATTATCTGCAAAGTGATATGATCAAAAAAGTTCGTTATATTCTGCTCACGCATGGGCACTACGATCATCTAATGGGTGCAGCGCAGGTAAAAGCGCTGACCGGCGCACTGATATATATCCACGGGGAAGACGCTGCCTGCCTAACGGATGAGCACGAGAGCCTTGCAGATACGCACCTGCCTGGGCAGCAGGCATATGTTGCGCCGGATGGTTTCCTGGAGGAGGGGATGGAGCTGCCGTTGGGCGGGCTTTCCATCCATGTGCTGCACACGCCCGGCCATTCGCGCGGAGGTGTGTGCTTTGTGGTAGACGGCGTGATTTTTTCAGGCGACACGCTTTTCTGCCACACCTGTGGGCGCACCGATCTGCCGGGCGGCGACTATGCGACGCTCATGCATTCCCTGGAGCGGTTGGCGCGCTTAAAGGGCGATTATCAGGTATACCCTGGCCACAACCGGCAGACAACGCTTGCACATGAGCGTACGCATAACCGTTACCTGCGCAAGCGCAAGCTGGATCAGAGCCTTTTTGAGTTTTAACCATTGAACGAACTGGCGCAGGCGAGAGGAGAGAGGCGAACAGGATGATTTTATATACGGACGGGCATCCTTTTCACTATGAAATGGAAAATCTTTGCCGGGTGTTTTTCCTGAGGAGCAGATCAAGACGGTTGCTGCGGATGAACCGGGCGAGCCGCATGTGACAACGGCCCTGCGGGAAACGCTTGGCGGAAGCAAGGTCTCCTGCGAGGTTTTTTTGGAAGGGGAGCGATTTTGCGCGGAGGAGCTGATTCCGGCCCAGCAGGCACAGGAGGAGGGGGAGTGCGAGCGGCGCATGGCCGTCGTTTTGTTCGATGTGCTTTCGCGTGCAACCGGCTACCGCCCGCAATGGGGCATTCTCACGGGCGTGCGGCCCTCCAAGCTTATGAACCGGCTGACCGGCCAGTATGGAGCGGCGGGCGCGCAGGCGTATTTTCAAAACAGGCTTTTGGTTTCGCCGGAGAAAACGGCGCTCGCCTTTGACGTGGCACAGGCGGAGAAACGCATCATGGATACCTCACGTCCAGAGTCGTTTAGCCTCTATCTTTCCATTCCGTTTTGTCCCACACGGTGCAGCTACTGCTCCTTTGTTTCGCATTCCATCACAGCCTCCAAAGCCCAAAAGCTTTTGCCGCGCTATGTGGAGCTGTTGTGTGAGGAGCTTGCCATCACGGGCCGGATCGCCTCTGAGCTGGGCCTCCGGCTGGAAACGGTCTATTATGGCGGAGGCACGCCCACAACGCTTGCGGCGGAGGATCTCATGCGCCTGCATGCGGCAGTGGAGGAGAATTTTGACCTTTCCACCATGCGGGAATATACGGTGGAGGCCGGGCGGCCGGATACCGTGACACAAGAGCGGCTGGAAGCGCTCAAACGCATGGGGGTGACACGGATCAGCATCAATCCGCAAACCTTCAATGACGAAGTGCTGCAAGAGATAGGCCGCAGCCACACGGCGCAGTGTGCGCAGGAGGCTTTTCTGCTTGCGCGGGCGCACGGCTTTTCCAATATCAATATGGACCTCATCGCCGGGCTTCCAAAGGATACGCCCGCAAGCTTTTGCCAAACGCTTGACAGAACGCTTTCCCTCGATCCGGAGAGCGTAACAGTGCATACCCTTGCGCTCAAGCGTTCCTCCACGCTCGTCACCAATCAGCAACGAGCGGGGGATGCTTCGCTCACCGGAGATATGCTTGCCAGCGCGCAGGCGGCTCTCACGGCGGCGGGGCATTTCCCATATTATATGTACCGGCAGAGCAGGTGCCTCGGCAATCTGGAAAATGTCGCTGGTGCAAAAAGGGGCACGAAGGCTTTACAATATTTTTATGATGGAGGAATGCCATACCGTGCTCGCCGCCGGCGCGGGGGCCGTAACAAAGCTCAAAGCACCGCATGGCGATCGGATTGAACGTATTTTTAATTATAAATATCCATATGAATATAATGAACGGTTTGAGCAGCTCATGCAGCGCAAAGAGCGCATAAAGCAATTCTATGCGTCATATAAATAACCGATTCACGCCGGAGGAAGCTTATGTCGAGGCTCGATAATTACTATGAATCCATTAACGCCCTTGCAGCCGGGCAGCCGGAGCAGTTTATTCATGCGTCGGAGGAGCGTTATCGCAATATCATCCGCCGGGTGGCGGAGCAGGCCGTGTCGTCGGGTGCGGCTTCCATTATCCTGCTCGCAGGGCCAAGCGCTTCCGGTAAAACCACCACGGCGGGCAAAATCGCCCAGGCCCTCGTAGAGAGCGGCCATGGGGCCTATACGGTTTCGTTGGATAATTTTTATCTCAATCAGGATCTTTCCCCGCGCCTGCCTGACGGCACGCCGGATTTTGAAACCGTACATGCGCTCGATATCCCCCTGATTCATGAAACGTTTTGCCGTCTGATGCAGGATGGCCGCTGTGAGCTGCCGTTGTTTGATTTTCCCTCGGGGCGGCGGCTCATCCAGACAGAGCGGTTAAAGCTGGAAAAGGGGGACGTCGTCATCGTAGAGGGCCTGCACGCCCTGAATCCACTGATCTATGAGGCGTTTCCGCCGGAGCATCTGCTTAAGGCTTATGTTAGCGTTTCTTCTCGGATCTATACGGAGAAGGGGAAGATCGTTTTGAATAAGCGCAACCTCCGGTTTGTCCGCAGGCTGATCCGGGATAGCCGATTTCGCGCAACCAATGTGTATCAAACTTATCTGCTTTGGCAAAGCGTGCAGCGGGGGGAGGATTTGTATCTTTTCCCCTTCCGTGGCAATGCCGATGTGCGGATCAATTCGATCCACTTATATGAACCGTGCGTATTCCGGGAAGAGGCCGTTGGAATGCTGCGGCAAATTGAGCCGGAGCATCCCTTTTATCGGGATGCAGTGCGCATGATTGCAAGCCTTGAGCGGTTTGAGCCAATTGCGCGCGAACTGGTGCCGGAGGAATCCCTGCTGAGGGAATTTATGGGGAATGATTAGCTTGTTGATCCTATGGAGTTTGAAAAAGTTGCTTCCGCATGGATTGGTAGTATAATACAAAGCAAAAAATTGCTTCCGATGTGTGAAAGGAGTTCTTGCAATGGGACTGTTTGAAAACGCGGTCAATACCGCAAAATCCGCGGCCAAAAACGTTGGCAAAAAGGCAGAGGAGGTTTTGGATCTCTCTCGGAACAAGCTGAATATTGCCGAGCTGGAAAATAAGCTGAATGACAGTTATGCTGCCCTTGGGATGCTGTATTACAATTATTTGGAAAATGGCACGACCGATCCCGGGCGAGAGCAGGAGCTGGTGCATGAGATCGACGAGGCAAATGCCGCAATCAAAGATTTGAAAGAGACGATCAACGAGCTGCGTAATCGTGTGACATGCCCCGCTTGCGCTGCGGCAAATGCTCCGGAGGCAGTGTTTTGTTCCCAATGCGGTGCACGCTTGCAGGGGGAAGACTAATATGCCTGTATGCGGGGCGTGCCGTTTTGCCAGCGGCCGTATCCGCTGAACTTTCTCTGGCCGGTGTAAGGAGACAGAATTATTTTACAGGATAGGAAGTGTTGCGCTTGCCGACGAATAAAAAGCAGACGATGCTCAACGGCGCGATCACCCTTGTGATTACCACGCTCATCGTCAAGGTCATCGGCGTGCTCTATAAAATCCCGCTGACCGCCATGCTTGGCGAGGTGGGCCTCGGATATTTCAGCTCAGCGTATGATGTTTATACCCCCATTGTCTCCATTTCTATGGCGGGCATTCCGATCGCGGTGGCGAAGATGGTGTCGCAGGATGTGGCGCTGCATCGCTACCGTAACGCCCGCCAGACCTACCGGGTATCATTTCGCCTGTTTATTATCATCGGCGTCGTCGGCACGGCGGTCATGCTGCTGCTGGCGTATCCCTATGCCTTTTGGATCAGCAAATCCCCCAATACGTTTTATAGTATTCTTGCCATTTCGCCAGCTGTATTTTTCTGCTGCGCGATGTCTATCTATCGCGGCTATTATGAGGGCCTGAGCAATATGGTGCCCACGGGCGTTTCTCAGGTTATTGAGGCGCTGGGGAAACTGGTTTTGGGGCTGTTGCTTTCCTATGGCGTCATCCGGGCAGGCAAAGCGCAATTCGCCTCCGGCGGGGTAGTGTTCGGCAAAGCAGTGCAGAATATGGATGAGGCCATGGCGGAAATATATCCGTATGCCGCGGCGGCAGCCGTTATGGGCGTTACGATCGGCACAATGATCGGCTTTTTCTACCTGCTTCTCCGGTATAAAGTGAAGGGAGACGGCTTTACCCGCACCGATCTTGTCAATTCCCCGAAACCGCTCAGCGGCCAGGAGATCGCCAAGATGATGATTGCGCTGGCTATTCCCGTCGTTGCAAGCTCCCTCATCACGAACGTGACGAATATTATCGACGCAGGCATGTTGCGCGCTCGTCTTGCCAGCATTATGAACGATCCGGCGGCCGCGGGCATTATGAAGTCGATGTATGCCGAATCTTTGCTCGGTACGGGCACGCCGGATGACAGCGTGACGGATTATCTCTACGGCTGCTATTCTGCCGCCATTAATTTTAAAAACCTGGTGCCGATGATCACGATGAATTTCGGAGTGAGTGCACTGCCCGTCCTTTCTGCCGCATGGGCGACGAAGGATCATAAAACGAGCCGGGTTACGATTGAATCCGTGCTGCGGCTGACGCTGCTCATCGGCTTGCCCGCCGGCATCGGCATGGCGGTGCTGGCAAAGCCAATTTTGATGCTGCTCTATGGTAGCCGCCCATACTTGGTGCCTGTTGCCGTGCCAATTATGCAGGCGTATGGCTATTCCACAGCGCTTATGGCGCTCTCTGCGCCGATTACCAACATGTTGCAGGCGATTGGCCGCACGGATGTGCCGGTGAAATCACTCTTGATCGGCGCCGCGATCAAGATTGTGGGCAACTTTGTGCTGGTTGGCATCCCCTCAATCAATATCCAGGCGCGCCGTATGCGTCGATTTTATGCTATGTTGTCGTGGTTGCAATCAACTTGTATTTCCTGCTTCATGTCTCGAAAGTGCGTATCAATGTAATCTCCGTTTTCTTGAAGCCGGCATTTTGCTCAGTGGTGTGCGGCGTGGCGGCTTTTGCAAGCTATGGCATCCTGAGTACGTTGCTCGGCAGCATCTGGCCTGCGGGCGGCCTGTTCGGCAAGAGCATGCTCAGCGCAGGCAATATGTCTGTGCTGATTGCGGTTATGATTGCCGTAGCGTTTTATGTGGTGGCGCTGCTATTCAGCCGCGCGATTTCAAAGGATGACGTTGCCATGCTGCCCAAGGGAGAAAAAATTGCTAAAATACTTGAAAAATACGGCCTGATGGGGTAATATACTCATGTCGCATTTTTCCTGCATGCGGGGAGGGCTGCAAATGATCGATGGGTTTTCGTTCAAGGATGTTTATGGGATCGGCGATCTGCTTCAAATTATGCAGTGCCTGCGTTCCGAGGGCGGCTGCCCATGGGATCGGGAGCAGACGCATGAAAGCATCAAAAAAAATTTGATCGAAGAGACCTATGAGGTAATTGAGGCGATCAATCAGCAAGATAAGGCGTTGCTCTGCGAGGAGCTGGGTGATGTGCTCATGCAGGTCGTCTTTCATGCCCAGATGGAGGCGGAGGAGGTTCCTTCACCTTTGAAAACGTGGCGGACGGCGTGTGCAAAAAGCTTATTGAGCGGCATCCGCATGTGTTCGGCGAGGTCGAGGTAACGGGCTCCGAGGAGGTTCTGCGCAATTGGGATGATATTAAAAAGCGTTCCAAGGGGCAAACGAGCCAGACGGAAACGATGCTCTCTGTCCCGCGTGAGCTACCGGCCTGATGCGCGCCACGAAAGTGCAAAAAAGGCGGCGAAAGTCGGCTTTGACTGGCCGGATATTTCCGGCGCGGTGGACAAGCTGTATGAGGAAACCTCTGAGCTCAGCGGCGCTATTGAAAGCGGCAGTGAGGAAGAGATCGCTGAAGAATTGGGCGATCTGCTCTTCAGCGCGGTCAACGTTTCCCGCTTCGTCGGCTGCGATGCGGAGGAAGCGCTCACCGCAGCGACGGATAAGTTCATGCGCAGGTTTGCTTGTGTGGAGGAAAAGGCGCGTGAGCGAGGCCTCAAGCTGGAAGAACTGTCCTTGAGCGAGCTAGACGCTCTGTGGGATGAGGCGAAGCTTGATTTGCTATCCAAATGAAATAATTGCTATTTCATGGATTAATAAATATTTCTTGAAAGTGGAGGAAATCAGTAATGAATAAGACAGAGCTTGTAAACGCAGTCGCCGAAAAGGCGGATTTTTCCAAAAAGGATGCCGATAAGCCGTAGCGGCAGTGTTGGACAGCATTACCGATGCGCTTGCTCAGGGCGATAAGGTTCAGATTGTTGGCTTTGGCACATTTGAGGTTCGTGCACGCGCTGAGAAGCAGGGTCGTAACCCCAAAACGGGCGAAGCGATGATCGTTCCCGCTTCCAATCTGCCGGCGTTCAAGGCAGGTAAGGCGCTCAAGGAAGCTGTTGCAAAGAAATAAAATTTGCAAAAGCATAAGGCTGCGGAGAGGTTGCTGTGCATTTGCCTGCCGGTGTGGCGGGTCGCAGGGCGATTGCGCGGCTTGGAGGGCAGGCGGGGCGCTGCCTTCTTTTTTTACAGGGCAGGGCTTCAACGCGGAATGTTGCCCGCTGCAAAATGGGAGGATATCAATTTGAGACTGGATAAATATTTAAAAGTATCACGCTGATTAAGCGCCGTACCGTGGCAAACGAGGTTTGCGATGCGAAGCATGTGCTGGTCAACGGCAAAGTGGCGCGCGCATCTTACGAGGTAAAGGTGGATGATGAGCTGGAGATTACAATGGGCGGCAATGTGCTGCGCGCCCGGGTGAAAAGCGTCAATGAATATGCAACAAAAAATGACGCGGCCCTGATGTATGAGCTGTTGAAATAAGCGGTTTTGATACCATCGTAGAATAGATAGACCGGAGGGAAGGGCAAAACAAGCGCGTTTTTGCCTTTTCTGCCTACATAAGCCCTGCTTGACGCAGGAGAAGAAGGAGAGAAACGAATATGACAAAAAGGAAGAAGGTTTTATGCATTGTGTTGGCCGCCCTGCTGGCGCTGGCGCTAATCGGCGGCATTGTCACTGCTGTTGTGCTGCATAGTCGCACAGATCGCAATGATCAGCGGCGAATCGCTTTTAACGCCCCGGCGCTTACTGGCGACTATGCGGTCGTTGCGCCGGCCTCCGGGAGCACGCAGCGCAATGTGACGGCCACGGTTTTCGACAGTGAGGATACGCCAATTGAGGATAACCCCGTGACCTATCAGCTGGATCAAGAGGTGGAGGGCGTCACATTGCAGGATCAGGTCTTGACGGTAACGAGCGAGCTTCAAAAAAGCGTTACCCTGCGCGTGACGGCTACGGACGCGTCTCCGGATGCTGCTGAGCCAAAAGTATCCGTTACCAAGAAAATTCGGCTGGTCAAAGATGAAAGCCTTCAGGATATTCCGGCCAACCCGCTGGAAAAAGAGGGATGGACGCTCTTCTACAACGATGAGTTCGATGGGGACACGCTGGATGCCGCGCATTGGTCGCCCTACTATCTACGCCACTGGACGGATTATGACGAGCGGACAAAGGCGGATTTCTTCTTCCAGGATGGCAGCCTTGTTCTGCGCTGCCCGGAGGGGCTGGAGCGCTGGAGCTCGCAGGACGGCAATAAAGTGACGGGAATCATGTCCTTTGAGCGCGACCACCTGCACAAGTTTGGCGAAATAGGGAGCGGGGCCACCTATAACCGTTCGATTCCCACCTTTGACGGGTTAGCCACCAAATACGGCTATTTTGAAATCCGTCTCAAAATGCCTTCCACACGGGATGCAGCCATTTCGCCTGGTGGATGGTCGGCACGCAGGATGACCAAAATGCGGGCGCGCAGCTCAGCGGCGAAAAAGCCCCCTATTATGGCCATTATTCGAATCAGACCGCTGAGTTTGATATCATCGAAACCTATCTCGCTCCATTGGAGAAAATGAAGGCATGGCGGCCTGTTATCCATCCCAACGGCTCCAATGAGATCGAATACCTCTGGGCGCCGGAGTCGGAGATTCCGGGCGATCCATCCAGCGAATATCACATCTATGGTTTTGAATGGGATGAAAACGGAACGAAATTCTATGTAGATAACAAGCTGGTCAACGAAACGGATCGTTCGCCTAACTACCGGATGATGACGATTTTCTCCGTTTATGCCACAGGCGGGCATGGGGAGGATGCAGGCATCTACCCGAAGGATACCTACATTGATTATTTCCGTGTGTATAAGAAAAACGAGCCCGCAAAGGCTCCAGCATCATCATCAATGGCGGTGAAACGGCAGACAGCCTTCTCGTGCCCGCCAGCGGTAGCTGGACAAAGCAGATGAAGGCAGAGATAATAGACCAGTTTGATCAGCCTGTTGCAGGCACGGTCAAATGGAAGCTTTCTGAAACGGTGGATGGGGCGGTCCCCACTTCTACGCCTTCCGTTGAGCGGAAAGGCGTGGCCATTGACCCGGTCACCGGGCTTTTGACTATTTCCGCCGGTGCGGATTTGAATCAGGATATTTTTGTCACGGCATATCTCAGCGATACGGTTAGGCAAACGGTTCATTTCCGTCTATCCGATGCGGAGCCTATGGCGCGCCGCGTGCTCTTCAATGGAGATACGCCCGCTACGATCAAGGCAGGGGAAAGCCGGAAGCTTTCCGCCAGGCTGGAAGATCAATATGGGCAGGAGCTTTCCGGCCACCGGATGCAGTATGCGATCGTGGCCGATCTCGCCGCCGTGGAGGAGAAACAGGTTGAGGGCGTGACCCTTGCTCAGATGGTACGCTTACCGTTGCTTCGACTGTACCCAAGGGGACGCAGATTATTATATCTGCTCGCAGCATGGGGCGGTATGATCACGCTGTGCTGACTGTCGGATAAAGTTTTTTAATCAAAAGGGGCTGTTGCAAAATGCCTTGCATTTTGCAACAGCCCCTTTTTTAGTTGGATCGGGGAAGGCTTTTTGAAATCGCTGTCCGCTTCGGCTGCCGCCTATGCTGCAAGTGGTAGCTTACCGCGAGCACCGCCCGCGTTGGCAGGAACCGCGCCGAGCATTTGGCCAGTTTCATTTGCAGGCCCGGCACGATCAGCATCCTGCGGGCAAACATCTGCTTGAGCGCATATTCCGCAATTTGGTAGCTCGGCTTGCTTGCAGGTGTAAAGGTAACGTCCGCTTTTAAATCAAATTCCGTATTCACCGGGCCGGGGCACAGGGCGCTGATGGAAACGCGGCTGTTTTGACGCCGCAGTTCCTTCCAAATGGCGAGCGTCAAATGCAGCACATACACCTTTGAAGCGTAGTAGGCGGCCATCAGTGGCCCCGGAGCAAAGGCAGAGGCAGAAGATACATTGAGGAGATAACCCGCATCCCCGTGCCGTAAAATCCTTTAAAAAAAGCTTGGTCAGGATATGCACGGCGCGGATATTGGTGTCAATAAGCTTTAATTCCTCCGTCAGATCCGTTTCTTGGAATGCACCGAATACGCCAAACCCGGCATTATTGATCAGAATATCAATGTGTTCCTCCCGCACTTGTTCATACAGCGCAAAGCATTCCCGCTCCGAGGAGAGATCTGCGCAGATGATCTGTACCGGCACAGGAAGTTCGTTTCTTAACTCTTCCATACGGTTTTCGCGGCGTGCGACGAGGATCAGCTCGCAGCCCATTGAGCCGAGCACATGGGCAAAATCCCTCCCGATGCCGGAACTTGCCCCCGTAATCAAAGCTTTCATATTGTCAGCCCTTTCCCGTTTTATCGTTCAAATCCTCTCTAGTATTTCCGAATCCAAGGGAAAAATAGAAGCTTTTCGCTGTAAATGGCTGGGAGTGGCCGCTGGATGTTTCAGAATGCATGGATTTCCGATTTTTATATGGATTGTGCCACATTATCGATTTCCTTTTTGGGTTCAATTCTCTACAATGCTCATATGGGAGAAAGAAACCGGCCGTAGAAAGCTTTCAGTTTAGGCAAGCAAAATTGCCAAATAGTTTGTCTGGGGCAATGGCGCAATAAAAGGAAAGCCCAGCGCAGTGCAGTGCTGCTGGAGGAAAGGAAACGTTCTATCATGCTAATTTATCAAAAAGACCGGAGAGCGCCGGTTCGTCTGTTCGATGATTTCAGCGAGCTTAAGGGGCTCACACCAGGCACTTCGTTTCACTTTCAGGTGTGTAGGGATGAATATTATGTGGTGCAGTTGCTGCTATGCAAATGCTCTGGCCCGTATACGGTTGTGCCGCGCGGTCTGGATGGGCGTGTGACGATTTACAATACGCAGGGGATCGATAAATTCGGCCGCCCTTTTGCTAAGCCTATGAAACACAGTCGGGCCGGATCAATCCGCTCTATATTGGCGTGGATTTTTCTGGGCTTGCGCCGAGCTCCTATTCTGTCTCGATTTGTTTGGAGGGCGTGGAGCAGGCAAAAGTTTCCCTTACCTTCCAGGTAACGCGGCAGCGGGTGGCAAACCATGGCTATGATGACCTATGGAGACTCTCTCGGCTTAACTGGCTCAATAGCACCCGTGCACAGGATGACGAGGTTACCCCGCCCTTCCTTCCTATCCGCACGGACGGGCAAACGCTGGAACTGCTTGGTCGCACTGTCCGATTAGCGCCGGGGTGCAGCTCATGCAGATGGAGAGCTATTTTGACGAAGGCGTTAATCTCATGGATACCGTCCAGCGCGTTCTTTTAAGCGAGGCGGTCACTTTCTCTGCGAAAGGCCAGACTATTTCCTATAGGCCGCCCAGCGTTGAGAACCAAGGCGCCTGGGCAGTGCTTGCGGCGGAGGGCCAAAGCGAAGCACTGCGTGTGCACACTAGGCTGATTGCCCGCTGTGAGGGCAATTTGGAGTATTTCACAGAGCTTTCCGCAACAGCGGATTGTGAAACGGAAATTAGCCTGTGCGTGCCTTTCCATGCGGAGGCGGCGGTTTATAATTGCGGCTTGGGCAAACGCGGCGGCCGGTTTGCCGAGGTTTCAGCCATATGGGGTGATCAGCGGCACGATAGCATGTATATCGGTACGGTCAACGCAGGGGTGATGATCCGCCTGAAGGCGGAGGATTACCGCACGCCGCTGGTCAATGTGTATTATCATAATCTGCCGATTGTGCGCCCCATCGAAACCTGGGAGAACCATGGCCTTGGCACGATGAAAGCGCACCGGGCGGTAAACGGCGCGGTTTTTGAGGCGCGCACCGGGCGTTTCTTACTAAAAAAGGGAGAGCGCCGGGTTTTTCGCTATGAATTCTTTCTCACGCCCTACAAGCCAATTGATTACCAAAGCATTTTGCCGTGCGCTATTATCATAGCAACGCCATGAAGGCAACGAGGATCGGCATTTGAAAAAGGCGGAGCAACATGGCCTGAATTATATGAACATCCACCATGGCAATGATTTGCATCCTTATATCAACTATCCCTTTATCGAAACGGAGCGGATGAAGCGATTTGTGCAGGCGGCGGCACAGAAGGGGATTGGGGTCAAGGTCTATTACACGGCGCGGGAGATGAGCAATCATACCGCTGAGGTGTTTTGCTATAAAGCCTTTGGAAAGGAGATCATCCTTCAGCAGAAAGGGCAGGGGCTTGATACTTTCCATGACCGGGAGTGGCTGCACCGCTATTTTGGGGAAAATGTGATTCCGGCCTGGCAAGTGCATTACCGCTCCGGCCCGCACAAGGGGGATGATGATATTGCCTTTATCATTCAGCGGATTCCCGGATTGAGAACTATTATATTGAAGGCCTGCAATGGCTGGTGGATCAGATCGGAATCAAGGGCATCTATATCGATGATACGTCTCTGGATGCCGTCACTCTACGCCGCGCGCGCAAAGTGTTGGATCAGGTGGGCGGCCTGATCGATATGCATATGTGGAATCATGAAGAGGCCAGGGCAGGCGACGCCGCATGCGTGAATATCTATGCCGATATCCTGCCCTTTCTGGATACCCTCTGGATTGGAGAGGGCTTTGACTGCCGGAAGCTTCCCGCCGATTACATCCTCACGGAGGTCAGCGGCCTGCCCTACGGCAACACCAGCCAGATGCTGGAGGGCGGCGGGAACCCATATGTCGGCATGCTTTATGCGATGAATAACCGCTATGGCTGGGGCGTTTATAATGCCGATCGAATCTACCGTATTTGGGATGCCTTCGGCATACAGCAGGCGCAGATGCTCGGCTATTGGCACAGCAAGTGCCCAATCCGTACGGATCATCCTGAGGTGCTCGTCACGGTTTATCAAAAGCCGGATGCGTTGCTGGCAGTGGCCTACAATTTTTCAGAGAAAGCGCAAAGCTTCATTATGGGATCGATTTGGAAAGGCTTCCGTTTCGCCCTGGCAGGAAGGAGCCGGTGCGTCTATATGCAAAAGAATGGCGCAAAATAAAGCGGGCGACCAATTTAGGGGGAGAAAATATCCTCCCCAAACGGGATGGCGTGATGTTCCTTTTGCACAAAGCCTAAAGCAAGACGATCTGTTTGTGTGTGGAGCATTGGGGGAAATGCCGATTAACGCGAAACGCCTCCTGCCGCGCAATGGTAACGACAGGGGCGCTTTTTGATGATATAAGGGGTAAAAGAAGCAAGGCCCGGAAGCCAATTGATTGCTTCCGGGCCTGCGCTTATGAGCGGTGATGGTTGCGCTTTAACCAGCCGCTTCCGCCGCTGCCCTCGCGCCTTTCGCCGGGTTTTTATTTGGCAATGGGGCAAGGAAGGTAATGCTGGCAAGGAAGGGCAGCGTGGTAAACAGGCAGTAGATATATCGGAATTCCGCATACACCGGGGTGGAGATCATCAGTGTCAGGAATACGGCGACAACCGGCAGGAAAGCCATCAGCAGCCGCGCCCGCTTTTTTACAATGCAGATCGCGCCGAGTGCAAAGGCTGCCAGCATATTCAGACCAATGCTCCAAAGCATCCCATAGATAGGGATGGAACGGTAGCTGGTAGCCGCATTTGTCACCCAATCATAAAGGGGGCCGCCGATCAAAGGCGTCATGGATGCGCCGAAGTCGTTATCGAGCATATAGGTCCACACATTCCAATATTGCACGTCCGGATACCAATAACCATAGGTTTGATCAGCCTGCGCTTTGAGAATCTCCCCCGGATATTGAATGGCGAGACTGACCCATAGCTTAATATATTCCCATTTGTATTCCGAGAACGCCTGTTGGTTGTCATACCTGCGGATCAAATTCTTTACCGGATCGGAAATGGTGGGCCGATAAGCTGTTTAATCTCCTCTACAGGCGCAAGCTTTTCGATCAGCTCAATTTGCTCCTCTGTCAGCGGCTTTTCATCAACGATGATGCGGGCAATATGTTGTAAAGGGATCGAGAGCGCTTCCACGGTATCGACGGGGATCACATGGAATGCGGAAATGACGGGCCCCAGCACAATTAGGGTGACGATTACGCTTATCATGCCGGAAGCGAGCACAGGCAGCCATTGCTTACGCAGCATCACCACGGCAAACGGGATGCACAGCGCAAAGGCCAAAAAACCGTTTGTACGCAAAAGGCTCATCAAAACCCCTGTGATGGTAAACATGGGCAGCACAGGCCAGATGGACTCTCCGCTGCGGTATCGATTTAAAAGCTTCCAAAGGGAAATGGCAAACAGCAGCACCACTCCGCCGAATAAGATATCCTTCCACATTGTCAGGCTGTACATCGCATGGAAAGGAACCAGCGCAAAATAGGCCAGCAGCCCGATGCACCAGCCTGTTTTTGCCCCTTGGCGGTAAACCGTATGAATCAGGTAAGAGAAGATGAGGGCCATCGTTGTCATCTGGAATAACGTATAGGTGGCGATTCCAGCGTTTGCCGTGCCAAAAATTGCGTAGCCGATGGAATAGAACAGCTTGATAATCATGGTGTGCGTGAAGGATGGTGGTTGCTCAGCGGCCGGATGCCAAGGATCTGATCCATCTGCCATACGGAATCATTGGAAAGAATCCCGGGAAAGTAAGCGAGAAAATAGGGGAGCCAGCAGATAAAAATAATGAGAAAACAGCACAGAAAAACGGCCCAGTTTTCCATCGGCGGCGCCTTTGTACGCAGGATGGTAAATCTGCCTGCGCATTCATACAACCGCTGAAAGCAAAAATAGAAGAAAAGCAAAAGCCCCGCCGCGATAAAAGCGGTTAGCAGGCCTTGCTGAACAGGGCTGTTTTGAAAATCCTCCATGCGGATGCCGTAATATAGATTATCCTCTTTGCTATATCTGCCCAACAGGGCGATTACCGTACACGCCGCCGAAGAGATCAGAGCGAGCGTTTTGATTTGACGGGTAGATTGAAACCCGTATTTGTAATAGAAATAAAAAATACCGGCCACAAGGAATAGGCAAACGCTGCTCATCACGCTTAATTCTAGAAAAACAGCGGCGGCATGGTGGAAATGCAGGCCATGCCAAAGAGAAGCGCCGTGCGTAAATGCGCAGGAAGCTCAAATTCCGGGGCTGTTTGTGTTGCAGCTTTCATGCTTGTGATCATTCCTTTCTTTGCGAGCGGGTGCAAAAGGGTGCAAAAAATATTTTTCACCTTCATCCTTTTTCCCCTTTTCTTGCAGATGTAAGTAGAGCTCAAAAAGCTGGCGATGCTTTACCCGGATAGAATCCAGGATCAATCCACAACTGAATGAGAGGAGCGCACAAACCGCGCTAAAGCAGGAAACAATCAAAGTGGGGAAACGCGGCACTAGTCCGGTGCGGAAATAATAGATCAAAACCGGGAGGAAAAGCACCGCTGCAAATAGGGCGAGGATCAGCGCGAACAACCCAAAAAACTGAAGCGGCTTATATTCGCGGAACAGGCGGAAAATGGTGATTAACACCTTGAAGCCGTTCGGAAAGGTGTTGAAGCTTTGAAACGCTGCCCTCCATGCGGTCGCGGTAGCTGATCGGTATTTCGCGGATAGCAAGGTTTTTATCAAGCGCATGTACGGTCATCTCCGTTTCAATCTCAAATCCGGCGGATAACACTGGGAAGCTTTTGACGAAGCGGCGGCTGAATGCACGGCATCCGGTCATGATATCCTTTACGTTGCTGTTGAAGATAAGTTGATGAGCCCGCGCACCATCCGATTGCCCAAATTGTGAAAAGGGCGTTTATTTTCAGTGAAATAAGTGCTGGAGAGCCGGTCCCCAATGGCCATTTC
>ENA-OUNI01000243-OUNI01000243.1-human-gut-metagenome-genome-assembly--contig:-NODE-243-length-25208-cov-3.568478_pt1 | contig 25208 bp, 22 predicted proteins | sample MGYA00242499_ERZ504580 | MGnify/ENA primary metagenome ERZ504580 (study PRJEB26092, sample SAMD00036315) | human gut metagenome | host: Homo sapiens | study: EMG produced TPA metagenomics assembly of... | reverse complement strand
AATTAAGCTAACATTTGTATAAGTAACAATCAGTTACATTTAGTCAACTGCTATGATTCGATTGATATTATTGACCGATTTTACAGAGTCCTTTTCGTACAATCTGCTAAAGGGGGTATTGGCCTATTCCAAAAGCCATGAGCCATGGGTAGTATGCCGTATGCCACCCTCCTACAAAAACAGTCATGGTATAGAAGGAGTCTTGAAATGGGCAAAGACATGGCATGCAGATGCAATCATCGGCAGATTTGACAATGATGACAACGTGGAGCTATTCCGTGAAAACGGAATTATCGCATTGGCCCAGGATTATAAATCAAGGTTCAGCAATATTCCAAACATCACCGGCGATTACCGCAAGACCGGCAGAATGGCAGCAGAGTTTTTTCTGAGTAAAGGCTTTCAGAACTTCGCATTCTATGGTTATCGCGATACGGTATGGTCACAAGAACGTTGCGAGGGTTTCTATGAATGTATAGCAGCCCAAGGGTTTGGAAACAATTTCTATTCTTATCAGGACCAATCCCTTGATGACTTATGGTTTTATGAAGCACCGCCCCTGCTCAACTGGTTAAGTCATTGCCACAACCTACGGCACTCATGGCTTGCGATGACAATCAAGGTAACCGCATTACGGAAATCTGTAAAGTCAACAACATCAGAGTGCCCGACAAGATAGCAATATTAGGAGTCGACAATGATGAGATTATATGCAATCTTTCAGACCCTCCCCTATCCAGTATCAGCCAAAACATTGTAAGAGGCGGATTTGAGGCAGCTGCCCTCATAGAACATCTATTGAATGATGAGGAGGCCACTTATCAGGACGTAGTGCTCCAACCAGTTAATATAATCAACCGGCTTTCGACCGACTTCTATTCTACCACCGATGCCCATATCCAAACCGCTCTGAAATATATCCATCAGAATATAGCAGCTGATATCACTGTATCGGATATAGTGAAACAAGTACCATTATCACGCCGTTTATTGGAGATTCGCTTCAAGCAAGTCACCCAGCAATCCATCCACAAATACATCTTCAACCTTAGGATGGAACGCTTTGCCCAATTGCTGTTGGCCAGTGATGCTCCGATTGCAGATGTGGCGGAACAAGTCGGAATAAACAATCTGAAGAACTTGTCCCGCCAATCAAAGCTTTGAAGAAAGTCTCTCCCAATGAATATCGGAAAGAGTACCAGACAAAGAGTTACCAGCGCTGATTTAATCCGGTACAAACAACATGGTATCAGGTAACACGGTTTCCAGAACATTCCGTCCCGAATACCCGACTTCCAATTCCTGGCCCATGTAATCTTCGAAATACAGCAGATGCAACTCGTGGTACCCTGCTTCGAGAGCGACTTTCCCTTCGGCACGGCGTCCGCTGTGTCCACCGTCGTTATCAACAATCAATTTACCGTCTATGTATAGTTTAGAACCATCATCGGAAAAAGTATAGAAACGGTATACTCCCCTTTCTGGAATTTTCACCAACGTACGGAAATCATAAGCAAAATGATCAGGGACGGCTACTTCTTCAATCGAGAAGTTCTTCATCACCCCTTCCTTCATTTTATTGCAGGCGGCAATATCGGCAACACGTTTACATTTGCCTTCATAATAGGTATATGCCACGCCCTGCTTCTTGGGAGAAGTTCCCGTAGCCGGCAAATAAGCCATACTCTGCTCCTCATCCGAATTCAGACCTGAAGGGTAATAGTAGGCAGCCTCCCTTCCCGAAGGAGTGGAAATCCATGTGTCAAATTTGAATTGGTCTTCGTACAGTTCAATGATACGGGCTCCTCTCGTCAACTCTCCATACGCATCCGCACCGGTCACCCGTCCGTATCCCAATGCAATACCTTTATCTATTCCTATAAAATCGTTATCATGGTCATGTCCTACAAATACTCCCATTACATCCCTCATGTCAAGGAAGGAAGCAAACATACCAGAATTGATATTAGCAGAGGCAACTCCACCTTCTTTGTCATTGCCATAAGTTTTCCCGTCACCTCTGATTTCGTTGTATTCAATCAGCGGAATATGGAAAAAGGCCAAAGCAGGAACGGGATTACCACCGTTCTTCTCTGCAAAGTGTTTACTTTGCTTTCTGTACCATTCTATTTGGTCGAAATGAATCCAGTCGTAAGCACCATAGATTTTATTAGGCTGATAGTCGTTGGAATCCATGCAATAGAGCAATGCCTCTACCTGGTCCTTCTTCTCCGGACTATAAATAGAAATCACACAATTACCACATCCCATAATATCTTCAGGGCCTTTTGCCCCCACATAGTAGGGAGACTTCAAGAGGAAATCATAGATTTCATTGCGCGTCAAGTATTCTGCATCATGGTTTCCCATCATCACCACAAAAGGCATCTTGGCTTCATTGAAAATATCCACTACACTTTTCCATCCATCCATAGCAGGGTCATCGGTCACCACATCCCCACTCAGTATAGCAATGTCCGGATGTTCGGCTGCCAGGACAGCACGGATAGTAGCTGCCGTTTCGGCACACTTTGCAGAACCCGGCATCCAGTGCAAATCTGTAAACTGTGCTACTACAAACCTGCCATCCTTAAAAAAGAATTGCTTCTGCGCAAAAGCCGTTACCGGCATACAGCCCAACAGTACAACTAAAAGAACAACTATTTTCTTCATAATTTCTTGAGATTAATATATTTCTATTTCATCTATTGCCAACTCACTCTGCAACCCTTCATGAAAATATCCTTTCGGGCACAAGCCACCACTCAATAATTCCAAGCGGACAAATGTAGCTTCCGTTTCGGCAAATGAAAGAGATGCCGGAAAACGGGTGCCTTCCGTCAAGCTAAAATCATAAGTCAGCCGTTTAGTGCCCACCGGAATAAAAGTCTGACCATCCATTGAAACAGAGACACCCATCGCTCTTGCCGGCCATATCTCATTTACCGGCCGCCATAAAGAAGAAAAGGCCACTTCCTTGACTTTTTGAGGTTTCTTCAGTTCCACTACAATCTGTACAGTATCCTGGTAGAAGCTAATCCAGCGACGCATGTCGCGGGCATAGCCACGTCGTCCATCAGTCAGCCCGAAGCCTTTATTCAAGTGTTCCCATCCTGCTTTAGGATTACAAGTATAGTCACATCCGGTTGCCTTGTTTACAGCAAAACTCTTGCGGGTCACTTTCCCTAGCGGCTTACCGCTTCTGTAAACTGCCGAATAAATAGTTGCATCCTCGTCCAACGGTATCGGAGTCTCATAAAGGGAAGATGAAGTGTTGACCGTTGAATCATTTACCGCATAGTAAATATCGGCATCCGGACAGAAGGTGTTCAAAGTCACCTCATAAGTCTGCTGCGACTTGTTCCACGCACCAGCCTGATTGACTTCATAGAAGTTACGGCAAGCATTCACTCCGCAATAATCCAATCGTTCAAACTCCTTATCCAGCCTACGGGCAAACGACTCGAAGTCCTTATGTTCCGGCTGTGTCCATTGCACCTCTGACATAGCCAGCAAACGAGGGAAAGCCATATATTCAAAATATTCGGGAGTCTGTATGTACTCTCCCCAGATATTGGCTTGTACACCTATTATATAAGCTTGTTCTTCCGGAGTCAGTTCAGCAGGAAGCGGGTTATAATTGTACACCGTATCCAACGGAAGAAAACCGCCGATAGCCAACGGGGCAAATTCCGGACTTTCCTGGTAGTAATCCAAATAACACTTTTTGCCGGGTGTCATAATGACTTTATGCCGTTGGCGAGCCGCTTCGATACCTCCTTTCTCGCCACGCCATGACATGACGGTAGCATTAGGGGCAAGCCCTCCTTCCAGAATCTCATCCCACCCGATGATGTCACGCCCTTTACTGTTCACAAATTGCTCAATCCGATGGATAAACCAACTTTGCAGAGCTTCTTCGTTGGGCAGACCTTCCCACTTCATCAAATGCTGGCAATGGGCACACTTCTTCCATGCTTTCTTGGGACACTCATCTCCACCAATGTGGATATAATGGCTGGGGAAGAGTTCCATAACTTCGGTCAGCACATTTTGTAAGAATTCAAATGTATGCTCTTTGGGACAATAGACCTCATCAAAAACATCAAAATAATCACGCACCACATAAGTCTTTCCCAGTCCGCAAGAAAGTTCCGGATAGGAAGCCAGTGCTGCGGATGCATGTCCCGGCATTTCAATTTCGGGAATGACCGTAATGAAACGGTCGGATGCATACTTCACAATTTCCTTTATTTCTTCCTGCGTATAATAGCCTCTCTTTTCTTTTCCATCGTAACGCCGTGGAAAATAATAATCAGAGTGTCCTATCTGAGTCTGTTTACGATAAGAACCTATTTCAGTCAGTTTCGGGTATTTCTTTATTTCTATTCTCCATCCTTGGTCATCTGTCAGATGAAAATGGAATTTATTCAATTTATAGAATGCCATCAAATCAAGAAACTTCAGCACTTCCTCTTTTGGCAGAAAATTACGCCCTACATCCATCATAGCCCCACGATGAGGGAAACGGGGAGCATCCGTAATGCTGACAGCAGGAATCCTAATCTTTCCTTCGTATTTCCGGTCACCATCATAAATGGCTGCCGGCATGAGCTGCAGCAAAGACTGGACACCATAAAAAAATCCGGCGGCAGTTTCATTGGAAGATATATTTATCCTATCGGAAGAAACCTCCAATGTATAGGCCTCATTGGGCAAGGAATTATCTATAGATAAGCAAATATCGGCCTTTCCCGTTTCCGAAATATCCTTCAGCGTTACAGAAGTGTTTTTCAACGCATCCTCCAAATAATGAAAAACTTTCATCGCGGCTTCCCCGGAAGGGACAGCCACTGTTTTTTTCCCTTGCAAGACATACACTCCCTGCATTGGAGCAAGTTCATTCGGCATGGGTATAATACCATAGTTTGCCTCTACATCATCAGCCACTCTCCCACAAGAGAGAAAAATGAATGACATAGCCAGTAACCAATATCTTATCTTCATAGTATTTGGGATAATAAGTTGGGATATTCCTTGATTGTATTCAGTATCAGTTCACCGAACAAAGTATTTGTCCAGGCAAACCAGGAACGAGTAAAGTCCGCGGCATCCTCCGAATGGAAAGACTCATGCATAAAGCCCGTCCCTCCATCCGTATCACGAAGTTGCTTCAGACAAGCACGTATTTCTTCGGAATCATCCGTTGTAAAAGCCTTCATAATGATGCTCATCGGCCAGATATAATTCAATCCCACATGAGGGCCTCCTACCCCTTCACCGGCTTTTCCTTTAAAGAAATAAGGATTATTGCCGCTCCATATCATTTTACGGGTATTCTGATAAATCGCATCTTTAAAAGAACAATAACCCAGATAAGGCGCAGCCAGCAAACTGGGTACATTGGCATCGTCCATACAAAGCGCGTTACCAAAACCGTCGACCTCAAAAGCATAAATACGCCCACAAACCGGATGATTGAAAGTACCATACCTACGGATAGCTGCATCCACTTCATCTGCCAATGTTATACATTCTCCGGAGAAGTCCTTGTTTCCATAAACTTTATCCTCTATCTCAGCCAATTGGCGCAATGACACAACCGCAAACATATTAGCAGGAATCAGAAAACCGTATTGTGTAGCATCATCTGACGGACGGAAAGAAGAAACGATTAAGCCGACCGGCTTTACCGGTGCTCCCCATCCGTTGTTAATCTGCGAATCTGTAGGGCGGTCGCAATCGCGCGTAAAGCTATAAGGTCCTAAGCCTTGTTTCCTCTGTTGCTCTTTAAAGGTCTTGACCACCAGCAGCATAGCTTTATGCCAATTTTCATCGAACACAGACGTGTCTTCCGTGTATTGCCAATAATGATAAGCCAGACGAATGGGATAGCACAAAGAATCTATCTCCATTTGCGTTCATGCAGTTCCTTAGCCATATGTTGTGTATGGTCGGTTTCCCAATAGCTGCCCAACGGCCCGTCGTTGAAGGCATTGGCATACGGGTCTATTAAGATACATTCAGTCTGTCTGTTGACAAGTCCTGCCACCATCAACTGCAAGTCCTTATCTTTCTTCATCAACGGCAGATAGGGCCATACTTGCGCTGAAGAGTCGCGCAACCACATGGCATCTATATCACCTGTAATGACGAAAGTATCTGGTCTGCCATTCTTCACTCTATATCTGACAGTAGTGTCAAGCGTATTGGGAAAACAGTTCTCGAACATCCAACGCAACTTCTCGTCCTTTATTTTAGGCTTTGCTTCTTCAATGGCAGCATCTACTGCCTTCGAAATGAAGTTCCTTTTGCTTGCAGAAGGACGCAACGAAACATATCTCTGGCTGAAAGTCCCGGATGAAGATAATACGGAAGCGGGCTGAAAGGTCATTGCAGCCAAGGCAAGCCCGCCAGTCTTCAGAAATTGGCGTCTTGACATATTGTTTTTCATGATTGATTTCTTCTTTAATAGGTATGCTTACCGGATGTCACATTTATCTTTTTCTCTTTTCCACCATAGAGTACACACAGTTCAAAATCGATATTGGAATCTACTGTAATACGAGGTTCATCACTTGCAGAACGGCGTGCTTCAGCTTTTAAGGAGATAAGCCTTCGGGACCAAAAGGATAGCGTTCTATGCCGTTAATCTCCGTCAAATTCATATCCCAGATAATCTGCTTTTTGGCATAATCTCCCCGAATACCGATAATAAATTCTATCAATTCAGCAATAGGAGGAAGTCCTGCCCAACCCACAAAATTATCCCTTGCCATAAATCCCGGCTCAGCACTTTCCGGAGCATAATATTCCCAAAAAGTTCCAGTCTTCTTATAGACCTCAAACACCTGGCATAATGATTCAAACAAATCTCCCGTGCCAGTTTACCATAACCTTTCTGCACAAGGCCCTGCATCACCATGTAATTAGTTCCCGGCCATACGCCACCCTGCCAATAACGGCCATTCTCCTTGTACTTGGGATTATCGGCAGACAAAGAAGGAATACGGTGTTTCCGGTTGAATGTGGCAGGATTATCCAATTCCTTCACCATACGGTCCAACTGTACAGAATCCAATACATCAGTAAACAGAGCCCAATAGGCACCTATTCCCTTGGTTGTACAGAGCGTACCGTCAGCATACTGGTCATAAAGGAAACCGGTCTTTTCATCCCAAAGATTGTCATGGATATATTTTCCCAGCATTTTGGCTTCGTCTTCAAACTCTTCTATCTCTTGCCAACGTTCCAGATAAAAGCCCATCTCAAGTAGTAAATTGGCAGTAAATAATTGCTGTAGGTTTGTATCTAACCAAATCATATGCCCGTGACTGTAGATAGGGCTGTATTCCGACGGAACACGGGGCATATTATCCATGCCGGTCCCCCATCCGCTTGACCAGTAGGTTCCATTTCTCCAAGTATGGTTCAATTTCAACCACTTATAATAAGCACAAAGTACCGGAAATATCTTGTGCAGGCGTTCCGTATCACCAAACTGATGGAAATAGACCATCTCACACCAAGGCATCAAATTCGGTCCGGTACTCACCGGATCATAGCGTTCAAAGCAATCGGCACCATCCGCCTTTATTTCACGGCAAATGAAACCGTCGGGATGCTGCTTGGCGTAAAAGTTGTTCAGCGTATTCTGGAAAGGAAAGAAACGGGTACCATAGCGGGCAAACATCAGAATGAAAGAGGAATCCCACATAAAGATATTACCATTATAAGCTGTATCCAAATAGCTTGAGACAAAACCCGAGCCTGCTTGAGGAGCACGAATATTGCCGATAGCTATTTCCCATGCCTTCCAATACATTTCAAGTTCCTTGTCATGTCCACCCCAAATGGGATTGGGAAGAATCTGCCGAGCTTCTTCGAAGCTTTTCGGCACAATCGTCTCAGGTTTTGCCACACGATACTCATTTTCAGTGACCAGCGGTTCCTTTACATATGTATTTTTATAAGGCAAATGATACTTTTCATCATTGCCACAGCTCTGAGCTTTCAGCAAAGGGAGAGTGGAAAAAGAAAGCAAGCTTACCAATAAAATGTGTTTCAACATAGGAAATAGTTATTTTTTAAATTACAAATTGAGCAGTTTTTTTATCTTGTCAAAGATAGCAGTATTTTCAAAAATCCCTGTAAACTCCTCTGCACCGGGACCAAAAGCATACACTGGTACCATTACACCGCTATGACCACCGGTAGAGAACTTACATACGATTCTGCCTTCTGCCAAATCTCCATCAACCAACGTAAGTCCACCAGTCTCATGGTCTGCAGTAACTACTACCAATGTTTCTCCATCCTTGGCAGCCCATTCATAAATGGCACCGATAGTACGGTCAAAGTCATGTGTTTCCTGCATCAGCAAATCAATGTCATTGAAGTGTCCGTAGTCATCCAGCTGCGAACCTTCTATCATCATAAAGAAACCGTTTTTATTTTGGTCCAGCAATTCGATACCTTTCAATGAAGCACGTGCCAAAAGGTCGCCACGTTCAGCAGGAAGAGGAGTATCGACGGGATAAGGTACGGCAAATACCTTACACTCTTTATGCCAGCCAATTCATCCCAACTGCGAGGAGTCTGAAATCCTTTATCGCGTAGTTCCTTAAACAAGTCACGTCCATCTTCACGGTTTTCGAAAAGCTTGGCACCTCCACCGAATACATAATCGGCACTGCAATTAACGTAATCTGCTACGATTTCAGCTTCCGCATCCCTATCCTTGTTATGGCAACAAAAATCAGCAGGAGTGGCATCCCACAGACGGCAAGTCACCGCTATACCGGTCGATTTACCTTTAGCAGCAGCCAGGTCTACCAATGATTTCAAAGGACGTCCTTCGGTATCTACACCCACAGAATGATAGTTTGTCTTCTGCCCCGTAGCTATGGCTGTTCCACCCGCTCCCGAGTCTGTAATCAGCTTGTTGGCACAATAGGTTTTAGACAAACCCACTACCTGGCAGTTATCCAAAAACAACTTGCTCGATTGGCTGTCCAGGCAGAATATACGTGCATAAGACTCATGCCATCACCAATCATCAAGATGACATTCTTTATCTTCTTGCCCTGGGGAGGGGTAATCTTTGTCACCTCATAAGGTTGGTCCAAAACATAGGTCTGTTCTTTATCACGGCGGCTTTGTGCCGATAACTCTACCGGCAGTAGCAAGACTGCCAAGAGCATAACGATACATATTCTTAATATCTTAGTCATAATTATTGTTTTATTATTCAACCGTTACTAAAATAGGGCATGGTCGGAGAGGAAAGCATTATTCTCTGTTTCAGCCAATACACCATACCTCAAAACTTTCAGTCCATTACGTACAAAAACGTAATCAATCAGCGGACGTTTATCGTAAGGAATCTTTCCGAAATCATGGAAACTCCATGCCGGACCATAAACAATTGCCGATGCCTGGCGTGCATCTGTCAAGTGTTCCGGATTGGAAGGGTCAGTCACGTGTTTGATGACATCCGATTCCGGACTAGCATTAAAGTCGCCCGTTACTACTACGGGTAAGTTACCACTCAACTCATTTACTTTATCCAGCATAAGGCTTATACCTTCACGACGTGCAGCAACACCTACATGATCCAAGTGGGTATTCAATGCGAAGAACTCCTTGCCACTTACTTTATCTTGCAGTTTTGCCCATGAAGCGATACGCTCACAAGCTCCATCCCAGCCCTTGGAACCGGCAACTTCAGGAGTCTCGCTCAACCAGAAATAGCCAGAATCCAGCAAGTTGAAACGATCTTTCTTATACCAGAGTGCACTATATTCACCCTTTTCCTTTCCATCTTCACGACCTACACCGATGACTCCGTATTCCGGCAATCGTTGTTTAAGGTCTTCCAACTGATTATGAAGTACTTCTTGCGTACCCAATATATCCACATCATAAAAACGGATGGCATTTGCCGCGCGGTCTTTACGGTATTGCCAGTTGTCCAAGCTATCTTCCGGATTGTCATAGCGAATATTGAAACTCATGACATTAACGGGCTCTGGTGCAGGTGCCTGCTGCTTCACCTGTCCGCATGATGCAGCGAACAAAGGTAAAAATAACAAAAATAACTTTCTCATAGCATATATATTAAACTATTATTTCACAAATAAAGCCGATGCAGGAATGGGTGCCAACTTCTCGGCAGAAGGCAGTTTCCAAGCCCAGCTCAAATACTCACCTTCATAATCTTCAAAGTAATAGAGCTTGTAAGGATGAAAACCTTTCTTCAGCGCGACCATTCCGGTAGCAGGAATTGCAGCATGGGAAGCATCATTATTGACTACCTGCTCATCGTGAATGTACAAGACACTGCCATCGTCCGAACGGGTCTGGAAAGTATAGACTCCATCTTCGGGAACATTTATCAATCCAGAAAAGATATAACCGAAATGATCCTCCTGCTTAGCACCCTTAATAGAAGGTTCGGGCATGACACCAGACTCCAGCAACGGTGACTTTTCTACATCAGCCACTTTCTGGTAAGTGCCTTCAAAGTACTTATAAGATGTACCATTCTGAGTAGGATTTACAGAAAGAGCAGCCTTCAATTCAGCTTTCGTTGCCGATATGGATAATGTTCTGCTTGAGCGGAGACCTTCCTTGAATCCTTTGGCTTTTATTAAAGTGGTCTTGTCCAGTTCAAAAGGCTGCTCGTACAATACCGATTGCTCTGTGGCTCGCTGCCATCCAATGTATATCTGATTTCGGCATCCTTGGTTGTTGTGGCCAATGCAACCGTTACCTTATCCATAAACAAGTTCAAATCCTTATCCACATAGGGAATGGAAACGACTTCATCTTTAGTATAGGAATAAGGGGATGCTTCAGAGGAAACACCTCTCTCCATATTCGGCTTGTCGGACAAAGTAAAACGAAGTTCTCCACCTTCCATCAACTGTGCATAAGTAATAAAATTTACATCTATCGGTTGTCCGTTCAATTCTACTTTTGTGATATAGACATTCTTCTTCGGATTGTTGGCAAGGATGGTCAAAGTCTTTCTATTTGCCAGGTTGACAACCGCTTTCTCAAATAGAGGAGTAGTCAGTGCAAATTCATTGCTTCCCGGACAAACTGAATAAATACCCAAGCAGGATAATATATACCAACCGGACATCTGTCCACAATCTTCATTACCAATGATTCCTTCAGGCGTAGGAGCGTACATTTCATGGAGCAGACGGCGTGTCATTTCCTGCGTCTTCCAAGGCTGTCCGACGTAATCGTACAGATAGGCGATATGATGGCTCGGCTCATTGCCATGAACATATTGACCTATCAGTCCGGTAATATCCACTAAATCGCCATGTACACCCGACTCTACTGTAAAGATAGAATCGAGTGCGGTAATAAACTCTTTCTTACCACCAAACAGTTGTGCCATACCGCTTACATCGTGAGGTACAAAGAAGCGATACTGCCAGGCTGTGGCTTCCGTATAGGCACGACCTACCTCAATAGGATTGAAGGGAGTTTCCCAGTTCCCATCCATCGCTTGGGGCGGAAGAATTTTGTATTACCATCAAAAACATTGATATAGTTCTGGGAACGTTGAATATACTTTTGATAAATATCATCCTTACTCATTTCCTGAGCCATACGTGCAATACACCAGTCATCATAGGCAAACTCCAGCAAACAAGAGATGGACTCTTTCTTTATATTAGAAGGAATAAAGCCATTCTGAATATAGTAATCAGCTCCCTTTTTGTTCTTTTCAGAAGAAACTACCATAGCTTCCAACGCCTTTTCCGCGTCAAATCCTCTAATACCCTTCATATAAGCATCTGCTATAACGGACACTGCATGATAACCAATCATAGTTCCCGTCTCTCCGGCAGAAAGCGGCCAGATAGGAAGTTCACCCGAAGATTCGTAAATGTCCAGAAAGGAATTTATCATATTATTGACCAAAGTTGTATCAATCAAAGTCATCAACGGATTCCATGCACGGAAAGTATCCCAAAGCGAAAATGTAGAATATTGCACTTTGCCTTTTGGCAATTGCCCAATTTCCATATTATGACGGCGGTACTCACCATTGATATCACTCACGACATTGGGTACAACCATAGAATGATACATGGCTGTATAGAAATTCTTCAAGTCGTCCGTATTGCCGCCTTTTACCGTAATAGCAGAGAGAGCTTGTTCCCAAGCGGAACGGGCAGCACTACGCACGGCATCAAAATCGAAACCTATCACCTCGGTTTCCAAATTCTCACGTGCATTCTTTTCACTGACAATGGATAATCCAACTTTGGCTATAACCGGCTCTCCATTACTATTATCGAAGGACAAGCAAGCCTGCAAATCGGTACCGTTCAACTTAACTCCTGCAGAAACCATCTTTTTATTCTGTATAAAGTCTATGGCCTGAAAAGGTTTCGAGAACTGGGCTACAAAATAAACGTACTGATTGTCCGTCCATCCCCTGGTTCTGCGCATACCTGTTATTTCGTTGGCGGCAGTCTGTTCAAGTTCAGCCTCATAAATATATTCGTTATCAAGCAAATGAGTCAAATCTATAATAATAGATGCTTCTTTGCCGGAAGGAAACGTATAGCGGTGCATACCGGCGTGTGCCGTTACCGTCAATTCAGCTTTTATTCCTTCTTCTTTCAGAACAACCGAATAATATCCGGCAGAAGCATCTTCGTCTTTATGGGAAAAAGCCGCTGGCTGGTAAATGCTTTCCGTAGTCAAATCCGGTTTCAGCGTAGTAGGACGAAACAGTATATCCCCAAGATCAATGCATCCGGTCCCACTTAAATGTGTGTGTGAAAAACCTTTTAGAGTCGTATCATTATAATGATACCCCGAACAAGCATCCCAGTTTCCGGCACGCGTGTCAGGACTTAACTGTACCGCCCCGAACGGAACGGTTGCCCCCGGATAAGTATGCCCATGAAAGCCGGTACCTATAAAAGGGTCTACATAGTCTACGGGAGATAGTTCACCGGATGTACAAGAGCAGCAAGCCCAAAAGGCAGTAGTTGCACATATAAGAGTTTTTAATTTCATCAGACTGTATATTTGAAGAGCGCTGCAGACTGTCGGGAATGCCGTCTCTCCGTATATTAAAATGATTTTATGAATAGCCTTTGCAAATGAAAGAAAAAGAAGAAATATCTGCAAGGATCAATACCCGAAAATACCAACCCCTGCAGATTAGACCAATGGCAATGAGGTCTTTTTTATATTTTATCTCTTTCAGAGAAAATATCAATCATAATGAGGATTCTGTTTTAACTTACCATCAGATTTGGTAATCTGAACCGAAGGATAAGGGAATACGATCATGTAATCCTGATAAGCAATCTTATCCGTATAATCCTCATACTCACCTACAACGAATGTGGAAGCAGGTCCTGGCGGTTGGCATAATGACGTACGCGCGGACGGGCATTCAATTCGGCAGCAGCCAAAGCCTTTATTTCAGTATTGCCTGAGCGATACCAGCGTTTCAAATCATATAAATGGTCTGTAAACTCAAATGCCAATTCACAACGGCGTTCATGATATAGGTCAGCCATAGTAGCAGTGCCCGTCAATAATGCAACATTGGCACGTTTACGAATGCGATTCAAATCAGCCGTAGCCAAGTCCGCTTTATTAGTCATCAAATAAGCTTCCGCACGGAAAAGTAACATTTCTGCAAAACGGATAACCGGGAAATTAATACGTACCGTCGGCCAGTCTCCGTTTGTATTGATATACCCCTTATTGGCTGCATCTTCATACTTAAAGGGATCCATGTATTTATTAATCATAAAACCGGATTCAATATCCGAGCTTGAATAAAAAGCACGGGATTCACCCAAGAATTGAAATTCCTGACCATACTCTAAAACCGTACGAACCAAACGGTCATTACCAGCTCCGTCTTTCAACATCTCTTCGTAAATATCATAAGACGGCTTGTTCTGTCCCCAGCCATTATATTGTCCCCAGCCTTTGTTCTCAAGGACAACTCCCGGAAACTCCGAACCGCCACCTTGAGAGCCACCATTTCCAGGAATAGTCCAAATATACTCTTTATTCCACCATTTAGAGAAATCAGAAGAGAACAACTCTTCATAAGTACCGGCTAAATCACGTCCGTAAGCAGTTTCCAGTTCATTGACCATACTGATTACATTTCCCCATTGTGTAGCATCCCAAGTTGCCCAATAAGCATAAACTTTAGCTTTAAAAGCTACTGCAGCCGCATCGTGCGCGCGTCCTCTATCATTATCTCCATACTCTTCAAAACGGGGCAAATACTCTATTGCCTTGTCCATATCCGAGATAATCAATTTATAATTATCGATGACCGAAGCTTGCTGAGGAGGAATAGAATTGTCATAGCCACCTTCAAAATCTTCATAACGGACAAAAGGTACCCCTTGTGTATCAAGACCGTAACGATAAGCGATCAAGAAATGAGCCCATCCACGAGTGAAGTAAGCTTCACCGAGACTTCTCTTTTCAATATCACTCAAAGTGGTGCTTTTCCCTTTCTTAAGCAACTCTTGTATTACCCAGTTGGAACGTGCCATCACTTTGTACATAGTATCAAAAATAGTACGCAAAGGGGATTCGTCTCCTGTATATTTCAATGTAGCAAGTGTTGGAAAATCACGGGTCTTTCCCCACACAACGTCGCACGCGGCACCTTGTTCCCAAAACAGTTCGCGTCCATATACAGCTTCCTGATGAAATCTTTCATACAATGCATCTACAGCATCAATAGCCTGCAGGTCATTGGTAAAATAAGTCGTTGTAGTAGCATCTCCCTCTGGTTGCACATCAAGGAAGTCACTGCAAGAACTCATAAGCAATGTGGCAGACATCGCAAAAAATAATATATTTTTTTTTCATAATCATTCTTCTCTATTAATTATTAGTAAGTCAATTTTACACCAACAGATAATACGCGAGATACCGGATATTTCAAAGCATCCCAGCCACCACATTCAGGATCCATACCAGAATATCCAGTGATAGTAGCAAGATTTTCACCACTGAAGTACACAGACAAACGGCTGTTACGGTCATTCAAATGAGACCACTTGCGGAATACATCGCTTAAATCATAAGAAAGGGTTACATTCTTCAAACGCAGATAAGAAGCATTCTCCAAATACCAATCAGATGCAGTCGTAAAGTTTCCATTCGGGTCATTCTTTGACAAACGAGGAATATCAGAACCGGTATTTGTAGGACTCCAAGCATTCAATATCTCGCTGGAACGGTTAAAGTTTCCTTCTACATCACTCAACAGCATGTACTTTCCTACATATAAAGCTTTTGCTCCACCTACTCCCTGGAACATGGCACTGAAAGAAAGTTTTTTCCACGTCATTCCCAATGTAAAGGCAAAAGTCGTCTTCGGAGTCGCACTACCCATATACTGACGGTCTGCATCCGTAATTTTACCATCGCCATTATGATCCACAAACTTCAAGTCACCAGCCTTGGCATTCGGCTGAATACCTACCCACTCTTTTTCACCATTATCATTGGTCACATATGTTCCATGTTTAGCATTCCACTCGGCAACTTCTGCATCACTTTGGAACAAACCATCTGTCTTAATCAAGTAGAAGGAATTCAGAGGTTCCCCTTCCGTACTCTGCATCATATAAGGGATGCTACGGAACCTTTTATCATTAGGCCACAAACCCGGATTGCCATCCGCATCCTTCACACCTATATCTGATACCCAGTTCTTTAAATACGAGAAGTTACCCGATACGAAATAAGAAAGGTTTTTGTTAATCTTATCGCTCCAATTAGCTTGAATCTCAAAGCCACGGTTACGCACTTCACCTTGATTGATTAACATGGCATCGAGTCCCATAGTAGAAGGCCACCCCATTGATTGTGTCTGAATCAAATTGAAAGTACGTTTATCAAAATAGTCTAATGATACCGACAAACGGTTTTTAAACATCTCAACATCCAAGCCCAAGTCAGTCTGTTCTGAAGTTTCCCAGGTCAAATCAGGATTTAACGCAGAGCCGTTGTAAATCAAAGTATTCCAGATATTATTTGCCTCAGGACCATATTGTGCTTGTTCTGTCCACGAGCTTTTCTTCAACAAAGCAGACTTATAATTAAGCCCTATAGAGCTCAAAATTACCTACACGCCCCCAAGAAGCACGCAATTTCAGCAAACTGATAAAATCACTCTTCTTAAAGAATTTTTCATTAGATATTTTCCATCCAAGGGTCACTGCAGGGAAATCACCATAGTTATTTTCCTTAGGCAAACGTCCAGCATAATCACGACGCCAAGATGCAGTAGCAAATAACGGTCATTATAAGAATAAGCCAAACGGGCAATCAACGACACATTGGCATCAGGTCCAGTCAAATAGTCAGATGCTGTCACTGATCCTGCATACGCCATGTATTGTAAAAATTCCGATTCATCCGCAAAATCCTTACCCGTCACTTCCAGTCCACGCGTTTCAGAATGATCTGCCGTAGTCGAGAACAAGGCACCAACCGTATGTTCACCGAATGTCTTATCATAAGTCAGGGTATTTTCCGTCTTCCAAGCATCTCTACGGTAAGTAGTTTCTTGAAGATTATTCGACAAAGCCGGTTTACCTACTTCATCACGAATAGGATTGAACTTCTTGTAATGATTAGTCTTCATATTATAAGTAAAACGACTCGTAAACTTCAATCCAGGAAGTACATTAGCTATCTCCAAGCTGGTAGTGCTCCATATGTCACTTATCTTGTCATACAAATTCTCTGCTTCCAATAGACGTACCGGATTTACAGCATCCCCGTGGATATCAGAGAAATTCGAACCATATTTTTCAATATAGGCAGGATCTTCCGTAGTCACACCACCATAACTTCCGTCCAACGGATTATAGACAGTGGCACTTGCCGGCATGTAGATAGCCGAAAGGATAGGTCCTGTATAAGCATCGTTATCCGTAGCTTTGGAACGTTGGGTAGTGTTCTGCCATACAAAATCCTCACTGACGCTCACCCACTTGTTCAGCTGCATTTTACCATTATAACGTAATGTAAGATTCTTCTTGAAAGTATTAATCAAAACACCTTCATCATTATCGTAAGCAAAAGATATACGATTTGAAAAATTATCAGAACCTACATTCAACGCTACGTTATGACGTTGGTAGAAGCAGTGCGGAAAATCTCATCCATCCAATCAGTACGAGTCGTACCTATCCATGGATTTTTGGTAACATCCCAACCGACTGGAAGCGAAAGTCCTGCATTTTGATGAGATATCTTACGCATCTCAATCTGCTGCTCCGCATTCAGTGGTTCTATCAAATTGGTAGCCTGACGAATACCAAAAGTGCCGTCATAAGTCAACGAAGGAGCACCTTGTTTCGCTTTTTTGGTAGTTACCAACACAACACCACCTGCACCAGACTGTGCGCCATAGATAGCAGCAGAAGCAGCATCCTTCAAAACAACGATACTTTCAATATCATTCATGGATGAGATAGGTGCACCGGGAACACCGTCCACAACCCAAAGTACATTGTCTCCATCTTGTGAGCCTTGACCACGAATCACAATGTTAGGAGAAGAAGTTGGGTCGCCACCATCGGCCGTAATGGTAACACCTGCCAGCTGTCCCTGCAGCATGCCTTCGGTAGAAGTTACCGGGCGAGCAGCCAATTCTTCAGTATTACTTACTACACCCACTGAAGCAGACAAGTCCTGCTTACGTGTATTCGCACCATACCCTAATACAACAACCTCATCCAGAAGTTCTGTATCCTCTTTAAGCACAATTACCATTTGTTTTTCTGCCACTGGTACTTCCTGAGTCACATAGCCGACAAAACTGATTACCAATACGCCGTTTTTATCGGCCGAAACATTAAAGTTTCCGTCAACGTCCGTAATCACTCCATTAGTCGTCCCCTTTACTAACACATTGGCACCAATCACAGGTTCGCCAGTCTGATCCTTTACTGTTCCTTTCACAGAAATCTGCTGTGCATAAGCACCTGCCGACAAGAACAGTCCCAACAATAGGGTCAGAATCGTTCGATAGATTCTAAGATTTACTTGTTTCATGCATTCAAAATTTAAAGTTTATAATATAGAAAATTATAATTCCGCCACAAAGGTCAGAAAGCAGAATTACATAGTTATTACAAAAGGAACAATTCCCTAACAGTCCTTATTTATGCGTAAAATAATATAACTGCAAAATATTTATTATTTTCAATCAAACCGTATAGGGATTATTACTCAAGAAGAGCGGCAGCACCCAATAAACTGGAATCCTTTTGATGCGAAGCCACCACACTCACATTATCCGATATAATCTTGTAGGGAAAACTTTGCATTGTTTGTTCCATAGCATTTTTAAAGAAAGGAAAAGCCGATACAATACCGCCTCCTAAAACAATAGCCTGGGGAGCATAGGCAAAAAGAATTGCCTTTATAAGATTACCCAAATGCCTCCCAAACTCTTTCCAAATCTCCAATGCAGCTTGTTCTCCTTGCTGGGCTTTTTCAGCTACTACCGCACCGGTAGTGCCATAACGTTTAAACAAGAAACTACTGCAATAGTGTTCAAAATCAGAGTCCAAATAAGGAAATGAGCCTATCTCACCGGCTCCCATATATTGCCCACCATACAAACGACGGCCAATGACAACGCCAGCTCCAATTCCGGTCCCGATAGTAACGCCTACCATGTTGGTATAAGATTTTCCTTCGCCGTATAGGCTCTCCCCCAAAGTGAAACAGTTGGAATCATTATTAATGGCAACTGCCACCTTGAATTCGTTCTCCAAAATCTCCTTCAAGTGTATTTCTTTCCAAGAAGATATATTTGCTACATTATATACAATTCCTTTCTCCGGATCAACAATTGAAGGGACACCGATACCGATACCATCTACCTGCTCATTCATCATATTCCGAATAAGCTGGGAAAGCTGGTTTAGCACAGTAGAAGCATCTTGCTGAGCTAAACATGGAACCGACACTTTATTCAAGCAGTTCCCTTTTTCCACTTGGGCTATTCGAATATTGGTTCCTCCTAAATCTATTGACAGTTTCATAGTATATAACATTAAGGTGTTCAACATGTGCAAAATTAAGAAAATGCTTTTTTTCAGTATTCCCAATTGCGCATATAAATCTTCATTTTGCGCAAACATTACTGCCAATCAAATATTCCACCAAATCTTTTCCTCCAGGTTCACTGACAAAATCGATAAAAACAATACCGCAATTCCGGCTATTCTTTTGTTTTAAATAGTCAGCAATAGGCTTGTTTACCTTATCAGCAAAGACTTTAGGGGTTCCCAAGGGCAGCCCCGTCGCACTTACAAAAGTAATTCCCCACCGACGTGAGGAAACCGGCTCAGCAGACATCCCTTCAATATTACGGACACAAACCCCTACCTTCTTCCCGGCCTCCTCACCCGATTCATATTGATATTCATCTTCGAGCAAAGCCACTCCTTCCTTACCATCTTTATTGCGAAGAGTGAGCAGGCAAGTACTGTCATCCTCCCAACCTACACATGCTGCTCCAGGATAATTATCCATAGCATGATCCCTATGCAGGAAAAGAATCTTTCCACGGCAATCTTTCAGCGTCAATTCAGGGCGAAAGTCCATCACGAAATAACTTTGATACTCAGGGCTGCTTAAAGAAACGGACAGCAGAGAAGCATAATCCCGCAATTCTCCCCCTTCCTTTTTCAAGGAAACAATCAAAGTCTCAGAAGGATATGTTTGCAGAAAGTGTATAAAAGCAGGTAAAACATCATCTTCCCAATATATATCCTGAAAGGCATGACTGTGAAACACCCCCAGTTTATTACCTTTCTTTTCCAAACGGATATCGAAAGCACGGATGCCTTGCCGTAATTGAGCAGGAATATCTGTTGCTTGTGTTTTCAACATATGCCCTCCTTTGATACTACCGCTATCGTGTGAACCAGGAATAGAAATCTTACATATAGGAAGCGTATCATGGAGAATCCTCATCACTCAGCCGCAGTGCAACCTCATCCCGCGCCTCCGCACAAGTATCCTGCAATCTGGAAGCTGTAGCACAAACCGGAGCATTCAATAGAAATATGGTCAAAGCTAATACAACAACTGTTCTTAATCCGTTTCTCTTCATAGTATATTGCTTTTAAGTTTACTGCATGCAAATGTAGAGGGTTCATTCTTTTCCCTCATCCTAAATTGCGTATTTAGTTCTTCATTTTGCGCAAACATCGAAAGCAACATATAGTAACATCTGAGCCAAACGTAATGTACCTTTTCATTACATAAATGTACCTAACGAAAAATGCCATACATTCTCCGTACTGCGTATCTCATCCCAGACGAAGCCCTCCCAAGAAAAGGATTTCAACTCCTCAGGACACTCCAGACGGTTCTTGACAATAAAACGCGTCATCTCTCCGCGACACATCTTGGCATAGATAACGACAGTCTTCGGCTGTCCGGCCTTCCAAACTTGAAACTCGGGCGTAATAACACGCACCTCTTGCTCCACCCGCTTCCAGTCGAACAAATCTTTCATTTCAGCACTTGCCAAATTAATGAGAACACCGCCACAGTTTTTAATTTCCTCTATGAAGTAATCCGTCAACAAAGGCTTCCAATAATCAAACATGGATATTCCACCTTTTTCGGGCAAACGGACATCTCCTTCCAAACGATAGGGTTTGATACCGTCCAGCGGGCGAAGCAACCCATAAAGAAAAGAAGTGATACGTAGATGTTCTTGCGCATAACGAAAATCCTCCGCTGAAAAATCTTTCGGAAGAATGCGTTTAAAAACAGCTCCCGTGTAGGCGCAAACGGCTGGCATCGAACGATTCTCCTCCGAACAGAAATCATGAAAACGCAAACGGTTCTCGGCAGCAATTTTGGTATTCACCCGAAGAAGCCTTTCCAATTCGGATACTGAATACTGCGACATTTCCAACGCATTCCGCACAGCCTCCGTTTCGAATTTCGGGACTGTGACTTCGGGCACGACAACAGAGCAGCGCGCTGCCATGGTCTTTGCACAAGAGATAAAAACAAGCATAGCGATATTTTTTAATGGATACAAAAATAAAGTTTTTTAGTGGAGAATACATATACTTATAAAGTTTTTCCGCAGAATTCACCTCCGTTTCAAGAGTTTTTCATACCTTTACACCTTGTTGGAGAAAAGTGCACGTATTGAACCCCTCTACTCCCCCAACATCTTGAGATAGAAAAAGAAAAAATAATATATAAAATGACTCACAAATGGAATTATCAACCCATTACACCCGAACAGGCAGAAGCAAGCCAACAACTGGCCCAAGAATTGGGAATTAGCCCAATATTGGGAAAATTGCTGGTGGAGCGGGGAATAACAACGGCAGCGGATGCCCGGAAGTTTTCCGCCCCCAACTACCGGACTTATACGACCCATTCCTGATGAAGGATATGGATATAGCCGTAGAGCGCCTGAACAAGGCAATGGGAAAGAAAGAGCGCATTCTTGTTTATGGAGATTATGACGTAGACGGTACCACGGCTGTGGCATTGGTCTACAAGTTTATTCAACAGTTCTATTCGAACATCGACTACTATATCCCCGACCGTTACAATGAGGGGTATGGAGTTTCAATCCAAGGAGTAGACTATGCCGCAGAGAGTGGTGTAGGTTTGATTATTGTATTGGACTGCGGTATCAAAGCCGTCGAAGAAATCACATACGCCAAGGAGAAAGGCATTGATTTCATCATCTGCGACCATCATGTCCCCGATGATGTACTGCCCCCTGCTGTAGCCATTCTGAATGCCAAACGGGAAGACAACACCTATCCTTATGAACATCTGTCCGGATGCGGTGTAGGCTTTAAGTTCATGCAGGCATTTGCCCTCAACAACGGTATCGAGTTCCATCACCTTATCCCTTTACTGGACTCTGCGCCGTCAGTATCGCATCGGATATTGTCCCCATTATGGGTGAAAACCGCATTCTCGCCTACCACGGTTTGAAGCAGTTGAACAGTAATCCCAGCGTAGGCCTGAAAGCAATCATTGATGTCTGCGGACTGACGGACAAGGACATCACCGTCAGTGACATTGTATTCAAAATAGGTCCCCGCATCAACGCCTCCGGACGTATCCAGAACGGGAAAGAAGCTGTTGACTTGCTTACTGAAAAAGATTTCTCTCTTGCCCTGGAGAAAGCCGGACAAATCAACCAATACAACGAGACACGCAAGGACTTGGACAAGACCATGACCGAGGAGGCCAACAAGATTGTAGCTGACCTGGACGGACTTGCCGACCGACGTTCCATCGTATTGTACAATGAAGACTGGCATAAAGGCGTCATCGGCATCGTAGCTCCCGGCTGACGGAAATCTATTACCGGCCGGCAGTAGTACTGACACGTACGGATGACATGGCAACCGGATCTGCCCGTTCCGTCTCCGGATTCGATGTCTACAAAGCCATTGAATACTGCCGCGACCTTCTGGAAAACTTCGGAGGTCATACCTACGCCGCCGGTCTTTCCATGAAGGTGGAAAATGTACCGGCCTTTATCGAACGCTTCGAAGAGTTCGTATCACAAAATATCCTGCCGGAACAGACATGCGCCGTCATCGACATCAATGCGAGATTGATTTCAGAGACATCACTCCGAAATTCTTCAGCGACTTGAAGAAATTCAATCCATTCGGACCGGACAATGCCAAACCCATTTTCTGTACGCACAATGTCTATGATTATGGTACCAGCAAAGTCGTAGGCCGCGACCAGGAACATATCAAGCTAGAACTGGTGGACAATAAATCGAACAATGTAATGAACGGCATCGCTTTCGGGCAAAGTTCCCACGTACGCTTCATCAAGACCAAACGTTCCTTCGACATCTGCTATTCCATTGAAGAGAATACCCATAAGAGGGGTGAAGTGCAGTTGCAGATTGAAGACATAAAGCCGAACTGAAAGCCTCTCCCCTAACCCCTCCCCCACAGAGGGGAATAAGAATAGTCTCCTTATATTAAGGAAATGATGAAAATTGGTTGATGCTATAAGATAAGTAATCACTACTATTAGCATAGAGAAGGAAAGAATATCAATTCAACGATAAGAAGTAGCAAGAAGTTCAATAAGACCATGAGCAGCAGTAGTAACTTCAAAACTCCCCTCCCTATGGGGGAGGGATTGGGGGTGAGGCTTCTGAAGCAATACTGGGGATACGATACCTTCCGGGGAATCCAGGAAGACATCATCAACAGCATTACCGAGGGACGGGACACTTTGGGACTAATGCCCACGGGAGGAGGAAAATCCATCACTTTCCAAGTTCCGGCTCTTGCCAAAGAAGGACTTTGCCTGGTCATCACTCCGTTGATTGCCTCATGAAAGACCAGGTACAAAACCTGAAAAAACGGGGAATCAAGGCGCTTGCTATCTACTCAGGCATGAGCAGGCAGGAAATCATCGTCACACTGGAGAACTGTATATTCGGCAATTTCAAGTTCCTCTATATCTCCCCCGAAAGGTTCGATACTGAAATCTTCCGCACCAAACTGCAGAAGATGAAAATCAGTATGATTACGGTAGACGAAAGCCACTGCATATCGCAATGGGGCTACGATTTCCGTCCCGCCTATCTGAAGATAGCCGAAATACGCGAACTTCTGCCCGGCGTACCCATCCTGGCATTGACAGCCACCGCCACTCCGGAAGTAGTGAAAGATATCCAGGCCCGTCTGCATTTCCGTGAGGAAAATGTGTTCCGCATGAGTTTCGAACGCAAAAACCTTGCCTATATCGTCCGCAAGACGGAAAACAAGACGGGAGAGCTGTTGCACATCCTGCGCCGTATGCCCGGAAGCGCCATCATCTATGTGCGCAACCGTCGCCGTACCAAGGAAATTACCGAACTGCTGCACAACGAAGACATCACCGCCGATTTCTACCATGCCGGACTGGATGACGCCACCAAAGACATCCGCCAACAACGCTGGCAAACAGGAGAAAGCCGTGTCATGGTCGCCACCAATGCATTCGGTATGGGTATCGACAAACCGGATGTACGGATTGTCATCCACATGGATCTGCCCGATTCCATAGAAGCCTACTTCCAGGAAGCAGGACGTGCCGGAAGGGACGGACAAAAAGCCTACGCGGTCGTCCTTTACGCCAAGTCGGATAAGGCAACACTGCACAAACGCATTCCCGACACCTTTCCTGAAAAAGAATATATAAAGGAAGTATATGAGCATCTTCAATACTATTACCAGATGGCAATGGGAGATGGACAAGGCTGTGTACGCGAGTTCAATATAGAAGACTTTTGCCGAAAGTTCAAGTACTTCCCCGTTCCCGTGGACAGTGCCTTGAAGATTCTGACACAAGCGGGATACTTGGAATATACAGACGAACAAGACAATGCATCCCGGCTACTGTTCACTATCCGTCGAGACGAACTTTATAAACTGAGAGAGCTCGGCGAAGATATGGACAAACTCATCCAAACCATTCTCCGCTCCTATACCGGGGTCTTCACAGACCATGCTTTCATCAATGAAGATTCACTGGCCATACGCACTGGACTCACACGCCGGCAAGTGTATGAACAGCTCATCCACCTAGCCAAGCTACGTATCGTCAGTTACATCCCCCGCAAAAAGACACCATATATAATATACACGCGAGAGAGGGTTGAAATGCGCCACCTGCAAATCTCTCCCGCCGTGTACGAGGAACGCAAAGAGCGGTATGAGAAACGCATAAGTGCCATGCTGGATTACGTGAGCAGCGATACCGTGTGCCGTAGTCGAATGCTGCTACACTACTTCGGAGAGAAGAACGAGCATAACTGCGGGCAGTGCGACACTTGCATCAATTTGAAGAACAAGAAACCTTCCGGCCACCTTTCGGAAAAGGAACTTTCTGAAAAGATTCTTCAAGCCCTATCTGATAAACCACAAACTCCAGCCACTTTGGCAGAACAGATACCGGACGATAAAAACATGCTCATCGATGTGTTACATGAATTGTTGGACGAAGGTAAGGTAATTGCTGTCAACGGAATGCTTCAAATCAAAAAATAATTCATTACTTTTGCCGTTGGAAAAGAATGTCCTGCCGCTGAGAAGGAACATCTCTTATCAGCATGCCCCTCCTTTTCCTTTTTAATTTTT
>ENA-OUNI01000242-OUNI01000242.1-human-gut-metagenome-genome-assembly--contig:-NODE-242-length-25215-cov-4.830038_pt1 | contig 25215 bp, 32 predicted proteins | sample MGYA00242499_ERZ504580 | MGnify/ENA primary metagenome ERZ504580 (study PRJEB26092, sample SAMD00036315) | human gut metagenome | host: Homo sapiens | study: EMG produced TPA metagenomics assembly of... | reverse complement strand
TAGAACCCGGTTTACGAGCGCGATTGTGCTGACCGTGAGTAGTCTGACCTACACCACCAAATCCATGTCTTTTTACAACACCTTGGAAACCTTTACCCTTAGAAGTACCAACAACATCAACATAAGCAGTGTCATTGAACAATTCTACAGTAATTGCGTCTCCTAAAATTCAATTCTGTTTCAAAATCTTTGAACTCGGCCAAGTGTCTCTTTGGAGTTACACCAGCTTTTTTAAAGTGCCCCATCAAAGGTTTGGTAGTATGCTTTTCCTTTTTGTCTTGGAAACCTACCTGAACAGCTGCATAGCCATCTTTTTCTACACTCTTAATCTGAGTAACTACACAAGGACCAGCTTCGATAACAGTGCATGGTACATTTTTACCATCAGCACTGAAAACGGATGTCATTCCGATTTTCTTTCCTAATAATCCTGGCATTTCAGTTAATTTTTAAATTTATTAAACTTTAATTTCTACTTCTACTCCACTTGGTAATTCCAATTTCATCAAAGCATCTACTGTCTTAGCAGTTGAGCTATAGATGTCGATCAGTCTTTTATAAGAAGACAATTCAAACTGTTCACGAGACTTTTTATTAACAAAAGTTGAACGGTTTACAGTAAACACACGTTTGTGAGTTGGCAATGGAATAGGACCGCTAACAATAGCGCCTGTAGCCTTCACAGTTCTCACAATCTTCTCAGCAGACTTGTCTACCAAATTGTGATCGTAAGATTTCAGTTTAATTCTAATTTTCTGACTCATTAGTAATAGTTAATTAATTATTATTTTTAAGGTGAAGCATGAGGGCTAAGAGTCATTCGCTAGCCTCATCAGCTTCAAGTTATTTCTGATTATACCAAATCTACGCGACCTTTAACTTCTTCCAATACAGTCTTAGCGATAGAGCTTGATACCTGAGCATGGTGATCATAAGTCATTGAAGAAGTTGCACGACCAGAAGTGATAGTACGCAACGCAGTTACGTAACCGAACATTTCTGCCAGCGGAACCATTGCCTTCACGATACGAGCACCGGAACGGCTTGATTCCATACCTTCTACCTGACCGCGACGCTTGTTCAAGTCACCGATAACGTCACCCATGTTTTCTTCCGGAGTAACAACTTCCAGCTTCATGATAGGCTCCATCAATACCGGACCTGCCTTAGCGCAAGCGTTCTTGTATGCCTGAATAGCACAGATTCAAATGACAACTGGTCAGAGTCAACCGGGTGGAAAGAACCGTCGATCAAAGTCACCTTCAGTGAATCCAACGGATAACCGGCCAATACACCGTTCTTCATTGCAGTTGTGAAACCTTTCTGTACAGACGGGATAAATTCCTTAGGAATGTTACCACCCTTCACTTCGTCGACGAATTGCAATCCGCCTTCCTTGAAGTCTTCATCAACCGGGCCGATGTTCACGATAATATCAGCAAACTTACCACGACCACCGGACTGCTTCTTGTAAACTTCACGCAAGTTGACTGTCTTAGTGATAGCTTCCTTATAGTTAACTTGAGGCTTACCTTGGTTACATTCAACCTTGAACTCACGTTTCAGACGGTCGATGATAATATCCAAGTGAAGCTCACCCATACCAGAGATAACTGTCTGACCAGTCTGTTCGTCAGTCTTAACTGTAAACGTCGGATCTTCTTCAGCCAGCTTAGCCAAGCCATTTGACAGTTTATCCATATCCTTCTGAGTCTAGGCTCAACTGCGATACCAATTACCGGTTCCGGGAAGTCCATAGACTCCAATACAATCGGTGCAGTTTCGTCACACAATGTATCACCAGTATGTATATCCTTGAAACCTACGCCAGCACCAATATCACCAGCACCGATAACTTCTACCGGATTCTGCTTGTTTGAGTGCATCTGGAACAGACGGGATACGCGTTCTTTCTTACCAGACGAGAGTTATAGATATAAGAACCAGCCTCAATCTTACCGGAATAAACGCGGAAGAAAGTCAAACGACCTACATACGGGTCTGTTGCAATCTTAAATGCCAAAGCAGAAGTCTTTTCGTCTTCGCTCGGTTTACGGTCTTCTTCAGCACCAGTTTCGGGGTTTGTACCGATAACGTTCTCTGTATCCAGCGGAGAAGGCAAGAATGCACACACGTAATCGAGCAATGTCTGTACACCTTTGTTCTTGAATGAAGAACCGCAAAGCATCGGAACGACAGCCATTTGCACTGTTGCGTTACGGAGAGCTCTCAAAACCTCTTCTTCTGTAATGGTAGAAGGATCATCGAAATATTTCTCCATCAAAGCATCGTCAAACTCAGCCACTTTTTCGAGCATCTTATCTCTCCATTCATTAGCTTCGTCTACCAGATTTGCAGGAATTTCTTCTACTGTATAGTCAGCACCCATTGTTTCATCATGCCAATAGATAGCTTTCATTTTGATAAGGTCTACCAGACCTTTGAAAGATTCCTCAGCACCGATAGGAATGACGATAGGACACGGATTAGCGCCCAAAACGTCCTTCATCTGGCGGACTACCTCAAAGAAGTCAGCACCCGAACGGTCCATCTTATTAACGTAAGCGATACGCGGTACGTTATATTTATCAGCCTGGCGCCAAACTGTCTCAGATTGCGGTTCAACACCACCTACTGCACAATAAGCAGCAACGGCACCATCAAGAATACGCAAAGAGCTTCTACCTCAGCGGTAAAGTCAACGTGCCCCGGAGTGTCAATCAAGTTAATTTTATAAGTATCACCGGCATATTTCCAACGAGTGGTAGTAGCAGCAGAAGTGATAGTGATACCACGTTCTTGTTCTTGCTCCATCCAGTCCATTGTAGCGGCACCATCGTGTACCTCACCGATTTTGTGGGTCAAACCCGTGTAAAACAAAATACGTTCAGAAGTCGTTGTCTTTCCGGCATCGATGTGGGCCATGATACCGATATTACGTGTCAAATGTAAATCATGCTTTGCCATTTTCTAATTCCCTTACTTTAAGTTTTTTAATCTTCTAATTGGTTAGTCTCTTATAGTATTAGAATCTGAAATGAGCAAATGCACGGTTAGCTTCTGCCATTCTATGCATATCTTCTTTACGTTTGTAAGCACCGCCCTGTTCATTGAAAGCATCCATGATTTCGGCAGCCAGCTTATCAGCCATTGATTTACCGCCACGCTTACGTGCAAAGATAATCAAGTTCTTCATGGAAATTGATTCCTTACGGTCAGCACGGATTTCTGTAGGAACCTGGAAAGTAGCACCACCCACACGGCGAGACTTAACTTCCACTTGAGGAGTCACATTATCCAGAGCTTTTTTCCAGATTTCAAGAGCGGATTTCTCTTCGTTCTGCATTTTGTTCTTCACTGTTTCCAACGCAGCATAGAAGATTTCATAAGAAGTGTTCTTCTTTCCATCGTACATCAAGTGATTCACGAACTTGGAAACTTTTACATCATTGAACACGGGATCCGGAAGGATAACGCGTTTTTTTGGTTTTGCTTTTCTCATTTGTCTGAAAGAATAATGTTTTTCGTTCTTGGTTGTTTACTTCTGTCTTCTTCAACTCTCCCTCCGGAGAATTTACTCAACCTTTAGCATTTCCAACAAACTAAAACGTAAGTTATTACTTTAAATTTTCCTATTTTGGGAATCAGGCCACCAGATTATTTCTTCTTAGCAGGAGCTGCTTGACCCGGTTTCGGACGTTTTGCGCCGTATTTGGAACGTCTTTGTGTACGACCTGCAACACCTGCAGTATCCAAAGTACCACGTACGATGTGATAACGCACACCCGGAAGGTCTTTTACACGACCACCACGTACCAACACGATAGAGTGTTCCTGCAAGTTGTGACCTTCTCCCGGAATATAAGAGTTCACCTCTTTACCATTGGTCAAACGTACACGAGCTACTTTACGCATAGCTGAATTCGGCTTCTTCGGAGTGGTTGTATACACTCTCACGCAAACGCCACGTCTTTGAGGACAAGAGTCCAAGGCTGGAGACTTTGATTTCTCCACCAGCACTTCGCGTCCTTTTCTTACTAATTGCTGAATTGTAGGCATTTTAATTGTTTTTAGTTATATATTATTGTTTATATTAATTCAAAACTATACACTTTTGGGCTGCAAAGATACTAATAAGTTTTGAATAATCAATGCACTACAAGTTTTTTTTTGATTTTACGCTTCACCCTTGATGTTGGGAAGAGGCGGAAATGTTTGTTCGTCCGGCATGCGAATCAGTCCGAAAGCGCGTTCATATTTCCCAATATTCTCTTCGAGTGCACGCAGCAAACGCTTGGCATGTTCGGGTGCCAAAACTATGCGCGATTGCACGCCAGCCTTTGGCATTCCAGGCATCACGCGGATAAAGTCGAGAATAAATTCCGAACTGGAATGAGTTATAATAGCCAAATTGGCATATGTACCTTGCGCCACTTCTTCCTTCAATTCTATCTGGAGTTGACCGTTGTTGTTTTCTTGATTTTCCATGTTGCACAATTGTTTTTAAAATGTTCTTAAAAGATAGACCAAAAGTACTCTTTTTTTTCGGATGATATACATTTAAGTTCAAAAAGACACATAATAATCCGTTCTGAAAAAGGAGCAAGCCACTGCAACCGTTTTGCAGTAGCACTGTAACAAACATACAGAAGCATTGCAGTACAGAAGGAAGAGGCAAAGATAAAACAGAGAGGGAATACTCCTTCTTATAGGATATTCCCTCTCTATTTTATAGAATTATATTGACGTTGTAAGGCTATCCCTCTACTTTCTCGTCTACAGCATAATCAAGTACCGTCTTCTTGTTGGCAAGCATACGGTCGTACTCTTCTTTGGAGCCAACGATAATCTTCTCGAACTCGCGTTGTCCGGTACCGGCAGGAATCAGGTGACCGCAAATTACGTTCTCCTTCATACCTTCCAGACGGTCCACCTTTCCGTTGATGGCAGCCTCGTTCAGTACCTTCGTCGTTTCCTGGAAGGAAGCAGCCGACATGAAGCTTGAAGTCTGCAATGCAGCACGGGTGATACCTTGAAGAATCTGAGTAGAAGTCGCAGGTACAGCGTCGCGCACTTCCACGGGTTTCAAGTCGCGGCGTTTCAACATGGAGTTCTCGTCACGCAGCTTGCGGGCCGTCACAATCTGGCCAGCCTGCAGACTCTGGGAATCTCCAGCATCCACTACCACCTTCTTTCCCCAGATACGGTCATTCTCTTCCATGAATTCCATCTTGTCAACAACTTGCTGTTCCAGGAAGCGGGTATCACCTGGCTCGTCGATTTCCACCTTGCGCATCATCTGACGAACGATGATTTCAAAGTGCTTATCATTAATCTTCACACCCTGCAGACGGTAAACGTCCTGAACCTCGTTCACAATATATTCCTGCACGGCCGTAGGACCTTTGATAGCCAGGATGTCCGCAGGTGTGATAGCACCGTCAGACAACGGAGTACCGGCGCGTACATAGTCGTTCTCCTGAACCAGAATCTGCTTGGACAACGGTACGAGGTACTTCTTCACTTCACCGGTCTTGGAAGTAACGATGATTTCGCGATTACCGCGTTTCACCTTACCCATGGTAACCTCACCGTCGATTTCTGAAACCACAGCGGGATTAGACGGGTTACGTGCCTCGAACAACTCAGTGACACGGGGAAGACCACCCGTGATATCACCCGCTTTACCTACGGCACGCGGAATCTTCACGATAACTTCACCGGCCTTTACCTTCTGACCGTCTTCAACCACTACGTGGCCACCTACTGGCAAGTTGTATGTACGGATCAGTTCGCCGTCTTCTGTCATGATGTGTGCGGTAGGCACCTTCGTCTTATCCTTAGACTCAATGATGATGATTTCGCGCAAACCGGTAGATTCATCAGACTCTACCTTATAAGTCACGTTTTCAATAACACCTTCAAATTCAATCTTACCGGTAGCTTCGGTAATGATAACCGCGTTGAACGGGTCCCAACGGGCAATCATCTTGCCTTTCTCTACCATTTCACCATCGGCTGCATAGAGCGTAGAACCGTAGGTACATTATGAGTGGAAAGCACAATACCCGTGTTGACATCCACGAAACGCACTTCGGCCAAACGGCCTACCACTACCTTTGCCGGTTCGCCTGCTTCGTCGATAACGTCTACCGTACGGAGTTCTTCGAATTCCAGACGGGCAGGATTCTTGGCCACGATGCTTGCGTTGCAGCAATATTGGCTGCCGTACCACCGGCATGGAATGTACGCAGTGTCAACTGTGTACCCGGCTCACCGATAGACTGTGCAGCGATTACGCCGACTGCCTCGCCCTTCTGAACCATACGGCTGGAAGCAGGTTACGTCCGTAACACTTGGCACAAACACCTTTCTTGGATTCGCAGGTCAATACAGAACGGATTTCAACGCTCTCGATTGGAGAGTCTTCAATGCGTTGTGCAATGTCCTCGGTAATTTCCTCACCGCCGGCCACAATCAGTTCGCCGGTTGTAGGATGAACAATATCATGTACGGATACACGACCCAGGATACGTTCATACAGAGTGGCAATGGTTTCATCATTGTTCTTCAGTGCCGTACAAACAATCCGCGGAGCGTGCCGCAGTCTTCTTCATTAATAATCACATCATGCGATACGTCAACCAGACGACGGGTCAGGTATCCGGCATCGGCCGTCTTCAAAGCGGTATCGGCAAGACCCTTACGGGCACCGTGGTAGAGATAAAGTACTCCAACACGGACAGACCTTCCTTAAAGTTAGAAAGAATCGGGTTTTCGATAATCTGACCGCCTTCGGCACCTGCTTTCTGGGGCTTCGCCATCAAACCACGCATACCGGAGAGCTGACGAATCTGTTCCTTAGAACCACGGCACCGGAATCCAGCATCATGTATACAGAGTTGAAACCCTGGTCGTCGCTTGAAATGGTTTTCATCAGGATGTTGGACAACTCAGAGTTCACGTGCGTCCAGATATCGATTACCTGGTTGTAACGCTCGTTGTTCGTGATGAAACCCATGTTATAGTTATTGATTACCTGCTCTACTTCATCATAACCTTTCTGTACTAATGCTTCCTTCTCTTCCGGGATAATGATATCGCCCAAGTTGAACGACAAACCACCCTTGAAGGCCATGTAATAACCGAGGTTCTTGATTCCGTCGAGGAAGTCGGCTGCTTGGCAACACCGCACACCTTGATTACGTGACTGATGATGTCTCGGAGTGACTTCTTGGAGATAATCGTATTGATATATCCTGCTTCTGCCGGAACAATTTCGTTGACAATGACACGGCCCACGGAGGTATCGTGCATCATCTTGTCCACAATGTTACCATTCTCGTCAACGTCTTTCACTATTACGCTTACCGGAGCATGGATGTCGCACTTACCTTCATTGTAGGCAATCAGCGCTTCCTCAGGACCGTAGAATGTCAGGCCTTCACCCTTGGCACCCTTGCGCAGCTTCGTAATATAGTACAGACCAAGTACATATCCTGAGCAGGCACAGTGATAGGAGCACCGTTGGCAGGGTTCAATATATTGTGTGACTGGAGCATTAGCATCTGTGCTTCCAGAATCGCTTCGTTGCTCAACGGCAAGTGCACGGCCATCTGGTCACCGTCGAAGTCGGCATTGAACGCCGTACATGCCAACGGGTGCAGCTGGATTGCCTTACCTTCAATCATTTTAGGCTGGAATGCCTGGATACCCAGACGGTGAAGTGTCGGGGCACGGTTCAACAGCACCGGATGCCCCTTCATCACGTGTTCCAAAATATCCCAGATAACGGGTTCCTTGCGGTCTACAATCTTCTTGGCGCTCTTTACCGTCTTCACGATACCACGCTCAATGAGCTTACGAATGATGAACGGCTTGTAAAGCTCGGCTGCCATCAGTTTAGGGATACCGCATTCGCCCATCTTCAGCTCCGGACCTACAACGATTACAGAACGTGCGGAATAGTCGACACGCTTACCCAACAAGTTCTGACGGAAACGTCCTTGCTTACCCTTCAAACTGTCGGAAAGTGACTTCAACGGACGGTTAGCGTCGGTCTTCACTGCACTCGATTTACGGGAGTTATCAAACAGAGAGTCGACAGCTTCCTGCAACATACGTTTTTCATTACGCAAAATCACTTCAGGAGCCTTGATTTCAATCAATCTCTTCAGACGGTTGTTACGGATGATGACACGACGGTAAAGGTCATTCAAGTCAGAAGTTGCGAAACGGCCGCCATCCAATGGGACCAACGGACGAAGTTCGGGCGGAATAACCGGTACAATGCGTACAATCATCCACTCGGGCTTGTTGCGTCCGCGTGATGCACGGAACGACTCAACTACCTGAAGACGTTTCAGAGCTTCGGTCTTGCGTTGCTGTGAAGCATCGCTTCCGGCACGGTTACGCAGTTCGTAAGACAAAGAGTCAAGGTCGAGGCGTGACAGCAAATCGTAGATAGCTTCCGCGCCCATCTTGGCAATGAACTTATTGGGATCTGAATCTTCGAGGAACTGGTTGTCTTTCGGCAACTTTTCCAGCAAGTCCAGGTATTCTCCTTCTTCAAGCAAGTCATACTGTGCCACTTCATCGGACAGTACACCCGGCTGAATGACAACATAACGCTCGTAATAGATAATGGCATCCAGCTTCTTGGTGGGCAAGCCCAACAAGTAACCGATTTTGTTGGGAAGTGAACGGAAGTACCAGATGTGAGCCACGGGCACAACGAGCTGGATGTGTCCCATACGCTCACGGCGCACTTTCTTTTCAGTCACTTCCACACCACAACGGTCGCAGACGATGCCTTTGTAACGGATACGCTTGTACTTACCGCAATGGCACTCGTAATCCTTGATAGGACCAAAGATGCGCTCGCAGAACAATCCGTCGCGTTCGGGCTTATACGTACGATAGTTGATGGTTTCAGGCTTTAAAACTTCACCACTCGAATTCTCAAGGATTTCCTCAGGAGAAGCCAAACCGATAGAGATTTTCGAGAAATTACTCTTTATCTTGTTATCTTTTCTAAAAGCCATAAATTTATTTAATTGATAATTGACAATGGAAAATTGAAATTGAAAAACTGAAAACCGATAATTGAGAATGGTAACTTGCATTATCCACTCTCAATTATCAATTATCCATTATTCTAAGTTGATGCTCAAGCCCAAACCTCTCAACTCGTGCAGCAATACGTTCAGTGACTCGGGGATACCCGGAGCAGGCATCGGTTCACCCTTCACGATTGCTTCATAAGCCTTGGAACGTCCTACAACGTCATCAGTTGATAGTCAGGATTTCCTGCAGAATGTGTGCGGCACCGAACGCTTCGAGTGCCCAAACTTCCATTTCTCCAAAACGCTGACCACCGAACTGTGCCTTACCACCCAACGGCTGTTGCGTAATGAGTGAGTACGGACCGATGGAACGTGCGTGCATCTTGTCTTCAACCATGTGACCGAGCTTCAGCATGTAAGTCACACCTACCGTAGCCTGCTGCTCGAATGCTTCACCGGTACCACCATCATACAGCGTTGTCTTGCCGTAGCGAGGCAAGCCGGCCTTATCGGTCCATTCGTTCAAATCGTCCAAAGATGCACCGTCAAAGATAGGAGTGGCAAACTTCACGCCCAGGTTTTTTCCGGCACGCCCGAGAACGGCCTCGAATATCTGACCGATGTTCATACGTGAAGGCACACCCAACGGATTCAGCACGATGTCTACCGGAGTACCGTCAGCAAGGAACGGCATGTCTTCCTGGCGTACCACACGGGAAACAATACCCTTGTTACCGTGACGACCGGCCATCTTGTCACCGACACCAATCTTACGTTTCTTGGCAATGTATACCTTGGCCATCTGAATGATACCTGCGGGCAACTCGTCACCGATAGTGATGGCGAACTTCTTGCGTTTCAGCTCGGCATCGAGTTCCTTGTACTTCTTGATGAAGTTCATCACCAATGCACGAATCAGTCCGTTGGTATGTTCATCCTTCGTCCAGTTGCTCAACTGAACAGCGGTGAAGTCCAAATCGCTAAAGTCGGAAGCAGAGAATCTGGCGCCTTTGGAAATAATGTCGGCACCCATGTAATCCTTCACACCTTCCGATGTATAATTTTCTGTAAGCTTCAACAGCTTGTTTATCAACACTTTCTTGAGGTCACCAATCTTAGCGTCGAACTCATCGTCAATCTTCGGTAACAGAGCCTTGTCGGCCAGCTTGGAGCTGCGGGTCTTGACAACACGGGAGAACAGACGCTTACCGATAACAACACCCTTCAAAGAAGGAGAGGCTTTCAAAGAAGCATCCTTCACATCACCGGCCTTGTCACCGAAGATGGCACGGAGCAGTTTCTCTTCCGGAGAAGGATCCGATTCACCCTTCGGAGTAATCTTACCGATAAGGATATCACCCGGTTCGATGCGGGCACCCACACGAACAATACCGTTTTCGTCAAGGTCTTTAGTCGCTTCCTCACTTACGTTAGGAATGTCAGAGGTCAACTCTTCCATACCACGCTTCGTTTCGCGAACTTCCAAAGAATATTCTTCTACGTGTACAGAGGTCAAAAGGTCCTCACGAACCACACGTTCATTCAGTACGATAGCATCCTCATAGTTATAGCCCTTCCACGGCATGTAAGCAACCAGCAGGTTCTTACCCAGTGCAAGTTCTCCGTCTTCGGTTGAATAACCTTCCGTCAGGATTTGACCTGCAGTCACGCGCTGACCCTTCTCGCAAATCGGACGGAGGTCAATCGTCATATTCTGGTTGGTACGGCGCCACTTCGGGATATTATATTCTTTCAATGCAGGCTCGAAGCTTACGAACTCTTCCTCCTCTGTACGGTCGTACAGAATACGGATAGTCGTTGCATCCACGAATTCAACCACACCGTCACCCTCGGCAGTAATCTGCGTACGAGAATCGCGTGCCAGCTGGCGTTCGATACCGGTACCTACAATCGGAGCTTCGCTCTTCAATAAAGGAACAGCCTGGCGCATCATGTTTGATCCCATCAATGCACGGTTGGCGTCATCATGCTCCAAGAACGGAATCAAAGAAGCCGCAATAGAAGCAATCTGCTGGGGAGATACGTCCATCAATTCCACCTCGGAAGGAGGAACCACCGGATAGTCGGCATCCTGACGGGATTTTACTTTATCACGTACAAAAGTACCGTCATCGTTCAAAGGAGCATTACCCTGAGCAATAATCTTGGCTTCCTCTTCTTCTGCGGTGAGGTAAACCAAACCTTCGTCAGAAAGATCAACCTTACCCTCTGCCACCTTGCGGTACGGAGTTTCAATGAAGCCAAGCTCGTTGATTTTCGCGAACACACAGAGTGAAGAAATCAAACCGATGTTCGGACCTTCAGGAGTCTCGATAGGACAAAGACGTCCGTAGTGAGTATAGTGTACGTCACGAACCTCGAAGCCTGCACGCTCGCGTGACAGACCGCCGGGACCCAGGGCAGACATACGGCGCTTGTGAGTAATCTCGGCCAGCGGGTTGGTCTGGTCCATGAACTGTGACAAAGCATTCGTTCCAAAGAATGAATTGATAACGGAAGAGATTGTCTTGGCGTTAATCAGGTCAATCGGAGTAAAGACTTCATTGTCACGGACGTTCATACGCTCGCGGATAGTACGCGACATACGTGCCAGACCGATGGCAAACTGATTGGACAACTGTTCGCCCACTGTACGCACACGACGGTTGCTCAAGTGGTCGATATCGTCCACATCCGCTTTCGAGTTAATCAACTCGATGAGATATTTGATAATTTCGATAATATCTTCCTTGGTAAGGACACGCACGTCCATATCGGTCGTCAAGTTCAACTTTCTGTTGATACGATAACGGCCTACATCACCCAGGTCATATCTCTTCTCTGAGAAGAACAGGTTATTGATAACCTCGCGTGCACTGGCATCATCGGCAGGGTCTGCATTACGCAACTGGCGGTAGATGTAGAGTACAGCTTCTTTTTCCGAGTTACTCGGATCCTTCTGCAGAGTATTATATATGATAGAATAGTCAGACTGGTTCGGTTCTTCCTTGTGTACGAGGATATTCTGACGCCCGACTCTAATATAATGTCAACATGTTCCGGCTCGATTACAGTTTCACGGTCAATAACGACTTCGTTACGCTCGATGGAAACAACTTCACCGGTATCTTCGTCTACAAAATCCTCAATCCATGTTTTCAACACACGTGCGGCCAACTTACGTCCCACCATCTTCTTGAGGTTCGTCTTGTTCACCTTCACGTCTTCCGCCAATTAAAATCTCGAGAATGTCCTTGTCATTCTCAAATCCGATGGCTCTCAGCAAAGTGGTAACCGGCAATTTCTTCTTACGGTCAATGTACGCATACATGACGTTGTTGATGTCGGTGGCAAACTCAATCCACGAACCCTTGAACGATGATACGGCTGAGTACAACTTGGTACCGTTGGCATGTACGCTCTGTCCGAAGAATACGCCCGGTGAACGGTGAAGCTGGGATACAACCACACGTTCCGCACCGTTGATGACGAATGTTGCCTTATCCGTCATGTAAGGAATAGGACCGAGGAACACGTCCTGAATGACCGTGTCAAAATCTTCGTGGTCGGGGTCGGTACAATATAATTTCAATTTTGCCTTCAAAGGCACGCTATATGTAAGCCCTCGCTCTATACATTCATCAATGGTATAGCGCGGCGGATCAATATAGTAGTCCAAAAACTCAAGAACAAAATTATTTCTTGTATCGGCAATGGGGAAGTTTTCAGAAATACTTTATACAGTCCCTCGTTCTTACGTTTCTCGGGTGGGGTGTCCAGTTGTAGAAAGTCTTTGAATGACTTCAATTGTACTTCCAGAAAATCCGGATATTCAAGCGGATTCTTAGTCGAAGCAAAATTAACTCTTTGATTTACAGTATTTGAAGACATCTGTTAATGGATTTGTAGAACTTAATTTTAAATATATACACAAAAAGGTTAAGAACCCTTTTCACGAAGGGTTCCTAACCGAATTACCTGATTTACAGGCTAATGTTATTTAAGTTCAACTTCAGCTCCAGCTTCTTCCAATGTTTTCTTCAATGATTCTGCTTCGTCCTTAGCCAAACCTTCTTTTACTACGCTAGGAGCACCGTCTACCATGTCCTTAGCTTCCTTCAAGCCAAGACCGCAAGCTTCCTTAACGGCTTTAACTACCTGAAGTTTAGCTGAGCCAGCGCTCTTCAATACTACGTCGAAAGAAGTCTTTTCTTCTGCGGCAGCAGCACCACCGGCTGCAGGACCAGCAGCAACAGCTACAGCTGCAGCAGCAGGTTCAATACCATATTCTTCTTTCAGGATTGTTGCAAGTTCATTAACTTCTTTTACTGTCAAGTTAACTAATTGTTCTGCAAAAGCTTTCAAATCTGCCATTTTTGTATGATTTTTAATTGTTTAAATACTAAATAAATTGATATAATTCTTTTTCCGAAATTTACGCTTCGGGACGTTCACCAAGAGTCTTGAGAACTCCGTGGAGGGTGTTACCACCTGATTGCAGAGCAGAAATAACATTCTTGGCCGGTGACTGCAGCAATGCAACGATATCGGCAATAACTTCATTCTTACTCTTGATACTTACGAGAGCATCCAACTGGTCAGCACCAACATAGAAGCTTTCTTCTGCATATGCAGCCTTCAGTCCGGGAATACCGTTCTTAGCCTTATCTTTAATCAACTTGGCCGGAGCGTTAGCAACGTTGCTGAACATTACGGCAGTTGTACCTTTCAGAGAACCATAAAGCGGAGAAAAGTCTTCTTCCAGGCTCTCCAATGCCTTGTGAAGCAATGTATTCTTAACTACCATCAATTTGATGTCAGCCTTGAAACATTCTCTTCTCAACATGCTGGTTGTAGCAGCATTCATGCAGTGGTATCCACCAAATAGAAGTGACCGTATTCCTTCACTGTAGCAGCAATCTGCTCAATAATCGTACTTTTATCTTCCTTTCTCATTATTACTCCGTTTTATTAGATTTCTTCTACTGTTTTCGGGTCAATCTTGATGCCCGCACTCATCGTGCTAGAAAGATAAATACTCTTAATATATGTACCCTTGGCTGCAGTCGGTTTCAATTTATTCAAAGTAGAGATGAATTCTTTCGCATTGTCGCGAATTTGCTCAGCGCTAAATGAAACTTTACCGATAGAAGTATGAACAATACCGCTCTTGTCAACCTTAAAGTCGATTTTGCCTTGTTTTACTTCTCTTACAGCTTTAGCAACATCCATAGTTACAGTGCCACTCTTGGGGTTAGGCATCAATCCACGAGGACCGAGCACACGACCGAGTGCACCAATCTTACCCATGATGGACGGCATAGTGATAATCACATCAATATCAGTCCATCCACCTTTGATCTTTTCAATATATTCGTCAAGACCAACATAGTCAGCTCCGGCTTCTTTTGCAGCAGCTTCAGCATCCGGTGTACAAAGCACCAAAACGCGTGTAACCTTACCAGTACCGTGAGGAAGTGATACAACACCTCTCACCATCTGGTTGGCCTTACGCGGGTCAACGCCCAAACGTACGTCGATATCCAGAGAAGCGTCAAACTTGGTATAAGTGATTTCCTTTACCAACTGAGCAGCTTCCTTGAGAGAGTATGCTTTCCCTGCTTCAATTTTTTCTGCAGCCAACTTTTGATTTTTTGTCAGTTTACCCATTCTAATTGAAGTTTATTAATTATTAACCGGGAACTCCCCTTTTACAGCGATACCCATACTTCTAGCTGTACCGGCAACCATTTTCATGGCAGCTTCTACAGTGAAACAGTTCAAGTCAACCATTTTGTCCTGAGCAATCGTACGAACCTGTTCCCAAGTAATCTCGGCAACTTTCTTACGGTTAGGCTCAGCAGAACCACTCTTTTGCTTCGTCACTTCCAACAACTGGATAGCCACGGGAGGAGTCTTGATTACAAAATCGAAAGACTTGTCTGCGTAGTAAGTGATAATCACAGGAAGAATCTTTCCTGCTTTGTCTTGGGTTCTGGCGTTGAATTGCTTGCAAAACTCCATGATATTGATACCCTTGGAACCCAATGCAGGTCCTACTGGGGGTGATGGATTTGCCGCGCCTCCTTTAATCTGTAATTTGATTAGTCCAGCAACTTCTTTAGCCATTTTCTAATTGATTTATATATATAAACATTAATGAAGAATACTACAGCGTAACACCTGCACTATTCTTTTTCAACTTGCATAAAGCCCAATTCGAGCGGAGTCTTCCGTCCGAATATCTTGACCATGACCTTCAGTTTCTTCTTCTCGGTGTTCACTTCTTCAATGATTCCACTGAATCCACTGAACGGACCGTAATTCACCTTTACAGTCTCGCCGACTACATACGGGATACTCAAGTCTTCACCTGATTCCTGCAATTCGTCGACCGTACCAAGTATACGATTCACTTCCGACTGTCTCAGAGGTACGGGTTTTCCGAACCACCCAAGAACCCTATCACATTAGGAGTATTTCTCAGATGATGAGCAACCTCACCCACCAGAACAGCCTCCACCAAAACGTAACCAGGGAGATAACTTCTCTCTTTCACAATTTTCTTACCATTGCGAACCTGATATACCTTTTCGGTAGGAATCAATACCTGAGATACGTAATCACCAAGGTCGCTGTTTTTAATATCAGCTTCAAGGTATTCCTTTACCTTAGCTTCTTTTCCGCTAATAGCACGCAAAACGTACCATTCTTTTCAATCTCAGACATTTCTCCTTACTTTTAATGTGGATAAACAAATTCCATCAGATGCTGGAAACAGAAGTCCATCGCAAATACTACCACTGCAATTAGTAGGGAAGCATATAAAACAACTACTGCACTGTTAGTAAGTTCAGAATACGTAGGCCACGACACTTTATGAACAAGTTCGTCGTAAGTTTCTTTAAAATAAGCTACAATCTTCTTCATTTCAAAAATATTAGCACGGGAGGAGAGGCTCGAACTCCCGACACCCGGTTTTGGAGACCGGTGCTCTACCAACTGAGCTACTCCCGTTTGTACATAATCAGTCCGATGTATACCGGGAACTGATTAAGATTATATTGGTTATTAGTCAAGAATTTCAGTAATCTGACCAGAACCTACTGTACGACCACCTTCACGGATAGCGAAACGCAAACCTACGTTCAATGCTACCGGGTAGATCAGTTCTACAGTGATTTCTACGTTATCACCAGGCATTACCATTTCAGTTCCTTCCGGAAGAGTGATTTCACCTGTACAGTCCATAGTACGCAGATAGAACTGAGGACGGTATTTGTTGTGGAACGGAGTGTGACGACCACCTTCTTCTTTCTTCAAAACATAGATAGAAGCTTTGAACTTAGAGTGAGGTTTAATCTGACCCGGCTTACAAAGAACCATACCACGTTTGATTTCGTTCTTATCGATACCACGGAGCAACAAACCTACGTTATCACCGGCTTCACCCTGATCCAGCAATTTGCGGAACATTTCAACACCAGTTACAACAGACTTCTTGTCTTCACCCAAACCGAGGATTTCAACTTCGTCACCTACATGGATAACACCAGCTTCGATACGACCAGTAGCTACAGTACCACGACCAGTGATTGAGAATACGTCTTCAACCGGCATCAAGAACGGTTTGTCAATATCACGCGGAGGCAGAGGAATCCAAGTGTCGCAAGCATCCATCAGCTCCATAACCTTCTCTTCCCACTTTTCAACGCCATTCAACGCACCAAGAGCAGAACCCTGGATGAACGGAGTGTTGTCGCCGTCGAATTCGTAGGCTGAAAGCAGTTCACGCATTTCCATTTCAACGAGTTCCAACATTTCAGCGTCGTCTACCATGTCACACTTGTTCATGAATACAACCAGTCTCGGTACGTTTACCTGACGAGCCAGCAAGATATGCTCACGAGTCTGAGGCATCGGACCATCAGTAGCAGCAACTACGATGATAGCACCGTCCATCTGAGCAGCACCAGTTACCATGTTCTTTACGTAGTCGGCGTGACCCGGGCAGTCTACGTGAGCGTAGTGACGGTTAGCTGTTTCATACTCTACGTGAGAAGTGTTGATAGTGATACCTCTTTCCTTTTCTTCAGGAGCGTTATCGATAGAATCGAAAGAACGCAATTCAGAAAGACCTTTCTTTGCCAACACTGTAGTGATAGCAGCTGTCAACGTGGTTTTACCGTGGTCAACGTGACCAATTGTACCAATGTTTACATGCGGTTTGGTACGTTCGAATTTCTCTTTAGCCATAGCTTTACTTGTTATTTATTTGATTAATAATCAGCTTTTACATTTTTGTGAGCTGTTACCGGGACTTGAACCCGGGACCTCTTCCTTACCAAGGAAGTGCTCTACCGCTGAGCTATAACAGCAAGGAGAATAAGAGTTGTGGGCAAAGATGGATTCGAACCACCGAAGGCGTAAGCCAGCAGATTTACAGTCTGCCCCATTTGGCCACTCTGGTATTTGCCCCTACATTACAAAAAGAACTCTTTTCCTTACTAAATCATCGCAGAGTGAACTTTACCCGGACGATTTCCGTTCTCATATCATCTCCACCTCGTGAAGAAAGACTCATTCCACTCATCCTTGAGCGAGCCTCTTGTCGGATTCGAACCAACGACCCCGAGATTACAAATCACGTGCTCTGGCCAACTGAGCTAAAGAGGCAAGCTAAAAAATGCAACCGTAACGTTCATAGTGTGAGCGAAACGGCTGCAAATTTAGGCATTTATTTTTTACCCGCAAAATTTTAGCGGAAAATTATTTGCTCCGTTGCTTTTCCTTGTACTTAACCAGCTGTTTTTCCAAAGCTTCCAGGCATAAATCCACTGCTTCTTCAAACGTATCACAAACCTTGTTTGCATAAAACTCGCCATTGGGAACCAATACTTTCACTCCGGCTTCTTTATTTTCGGCTGTTTCTGGTTTTACTACCTTTAATGACACCTCTACTTTCTTTATATCGTCGTAAAATTTCTCCAACTTAGCAACTTTCTTTTGAACGAAAGACTGCAATTGCTCTGACGCATCAAAGTGAATCGATTGAATTCTTACTTCCATACTTACCTCCTTTTTACTTTAGGCTCGGGGATGAGCCTGATTATACACTTTTTTAAGCTCTTCAAAAGTAGTATGCGTATAAACTTCCGTTGTCGCCAGACTCTCGTGTCCGAGGAGTTCTTTTATCGAGCCTAAATCAGCACCATTGTTCAGCATAGCCGTTGCAAAGGTGTGCCTCAGCACGTGGGGACTTCTTTTTTTTACAGTCACTACCTTCGAAAGGTTTCGTTTCACAAGGCATGCTACGATACTGCGGTAAAGCCTCTTTCCATTCTTCCGGACAAAAAAAGCATCCGAGCGAACCGGGACAGCTTCATTCCGCACATTGACATATTCTCGCATCGAGCGTCCCAGCTCCTCATCGAAAGGTATAAGACGTTGTTTATTCCGTTTTCCCGTCACTTTAACGAGAGAAGCCGAAAAATCGACATCCTTATCATCCAACCCTATCAATTCTGAAAGTCGCATGCCGGTAGCATAAAACATTTCAATAATCATATGGTCGCGACACCCTTCAAAACCTTCACCAAAGTCCATATCATCCAGCAACCTATTCATCTCACCCTCTCTCAGAAATACCGGAAGCGGCTTTTTCTTCTTGGGCCCCGTCACTTTCCGCAACGGATCTACCGCGACCTTACCTCTCCTCAAAAGGAATTTATAGTATGTCCGGACAGAACTCAGCTTTCGGTTTATCGTATTAGAAGCAAGTCCTTTGTCCATCAAGGAAGCAATCCATTCACGAACAAGTTCCGCATCTACATCCGATGGAGTCAAGTCTCCCAACATTTCTTCTCCAAACCTCTGCAGTTCAAGAATATCTGCCCGATAGTACTCAACCGTACCTTTGGAATAGTTCCGCTCGTGCAGAAGATAGTCAAGAAAAGAATCTGTCAACAACATATCGCTACATATCTAAAATCATGCAACGAATGTATGAAAAAGAATTCAATAATTCAAAGGAATTTACGAATTATTAATCTTCTACTTGCTGAAGTTGTTGAACGTAAACAGCACGTTCTTTCTTAAGTCTTTTAGTCACAGACGGTTTATCAAACTGTTGTCTGCGTCTCAATTCCTTAACTGTGCCAGTTTTTTCAAACTTCTTTTGAATTTCTTCAGCGCTTTTTCAATGTTTTCGCCTTCTTTTACAGGTACTACAATCATTTTCTTTAATTAAATGTTAATGGTTTAAAATCTCACGATTAAATTGAGCGGCAAAATTACACATACTTCTTTATTCACAAAACTTTCTGCAAAAAAATTACCCATGATTCCTAATTATCAAACGAATGAGCAAAGGGAAAGATGTTTTATTGAGCCAATCCGCTAAAATCCGTGAAGCATAGCAAATTTTTAAAAGAGAATGTGTAACTTTGAAAGCAGAGAATGAAGAGATTATAAACTCATTTACACGCCTACTTAATTACATTTATAAAAATATGGCTCAGACAATCAATCAACGTATAGATGCTCTACGGGCATTGTTAAAAAGAGAAGGCATAGACGCTTTCATTATCCCCAGTACCGACCCGCACCTAAGCGAGTACGTAGCACCGTACTGGAAATCAAGAGAATGGATATCAGGCTTCACCGGTTCGGCAGGCACGGCGGTGATTACCACCGACAAGGCGGGACTGTGGACAGATTCTCGCTATTTCTCCAAGCCGAGCAGCAGCTGGAAGCAGCGGCATCGACTTATACAAGGAAATGCTGCCCGAAACGCCCAGCATCCTCGATTTCCTGCGGGAGAACCTTACAGCGAATTCAGTTGTAGGTATAGACGGAAAGGTATTTTCCACCACACAAGCCATAGCCCTGCAAGAGGATCTGGCAAAAACGGCATCACCGTAAAGAGCATTGCCGACCCGATGAATGAGATATGGACAGACCGCCCTCCCATGCCCGAAGCACCCGCCTTTATCCACGAGATGAAATACGCCGGGAAAAGCTGTCCGGACAAACTGGCTGCTATCCGCCGGGAGATGAAGAAGAGTGAAGCGGACGTATTATTGGTGTCGGCATTGGACGAGATAGCATGGACACTCAATATACGCGGCAACGATGTGCATTGCAACCCCGTAGTAGTAAGCTACCTGATAATCAACGAACAAGAAACACACTTTTTCATCCAGCCCGAGAAAGTAACGGAAGAGCTTTCAGCCTATCTGGAAGAAGCCGGCGTCACCATCCATGCTTATGGGGACACCGAATCCTTTGTGACAAGAATACCGGACGGCAGCATCATGCTCGACATGGGAAAGACGAATTATGCCGTTTATTCCGCCCTCCCCCTTCCTGCCGGGTACTTGACGAGCGCTCACCGATAGCCTTGCTGAAAGCGGTCCGCAATGACCGGGAAATAGCCGGCATCCACGCAGCCATGCAACGCGACGGAGTGGCACTGGTGAAGTTCCTGAAATGGCTGGAGGAGGCCGTTTCCGCAGGCAACGAGACAGAAATCAGCGTAGACAAGAAACTGCACGAATTCCGTGCCGCACAGCCACTCTACATGGGGGAAAGCTTCGACACCATTGCCGGGTACAAGGAACATGGAGCCATCGTACACTACGAAGCCACTCCGGCAACGGACGTGCCACTGAAACCCGAGGGATTCCTGCTGCTGGACTCGGGTGCGCAATACCTGGACGGCACTACCGACATCACCCGCACCATCGCACTGGGGAAACTGACCGAAGAAGAGAAGACGGACTACACCCTGATACTGAAAGGACATATCGACCTCGCCATGGCTGTCTTCCCGGAAGGTACGCGAGGAGCGCAACTGGATGTACTGGCCCGCATGCCGATATGGCAACACCACATGAACTTCCTGCATGGTACCGGGCACGGCGTAGGCCATTTCCTCAATGTGCACGAAGGTCCGCAAAGCATCCGCATGAATGAGAATCCGGTAACCCTACGGCCAGGAATGGTCACTTCCAACGAACCGGGCGTTTACAAAGCCGGAAGTCATGGAATACGTACGGAAAATCTGGTGCTGACCGTGAAGGACGGTGAAGGCATGTTCGGAAATTACCTGAAGTTCGAAACCATTACCCTCTGCCCCATCTGCAAGAAAGGTATCATCAAAGAGATGCTGACGGCAGAGGAAACGGCATGGCTGGACAACTATCACCAGCATGTATACGAGACACTTTCGCCAAGCCTGAACGAAGGAGAACGGGAATGCTGAAGGAAGCATGCAGTAACCTAACCACTAATCACTAAAAAATGGCATTAATAAAATCAGTAAGAGGATTCACTCCCGAAATCGGGGAGAATTGTTTTTTGGCGGACAATGCGGTTGTCATTGGCGACGTCAAGATGGGACGGGATTGCAGCATCTGGTTCAGCACCGTGCTGCGGGGTGACGTAAACTCAATCCGCATAGGGAACGGAGTAAACATCCAGGATGGAAGCGTGCTCCACACCTTGTACGAGAAATCAACCATAGAGATAGGAGACCACGTATCCGTGGGGCACAACGTGACCATCCACGGAGCCACTATCAAGAACTATGCTTTGGTAGGGATGGGTTCCACCATCCTTGACCACGCAGTAGTGGGCGAAGGGGCTATTGTCGCCGCTGGTTCCCTGGTATTGAGCAATACGGTCATCGAGCCGGGAAGCATCTGGGGAGGAGTCCCCGCCAAGTTCATCAAGAAAGTAGATCCGGAGCAGGCCAAGGAGCTGAACCAGAAGATTGCACACAACTATCTGATGTATTCCGACTGGTACAAATAAAGGGAGACAAGGCGCCCCAAAAAGGCAGGGCGATAAAGGGATGCCATTCCATCACCTTTACCGCCCTATCGCTTTTATCACTCTTTACTTTTCTAAAAGTTTATCATACTCATTATCTTATCCGTTGCACCGGCGTTGCCGGTCACATAATTGCTTGCATTCATGCCTGATTCGCGCAAAAAGACTTCATCTGTCAGCATACGGTCGAGCAAAGTTTTCAGTTCCTCATAATCCTTCACCGAGAAAGCGCCTTTTGCCTCCAACAACTGGATGGCCTCCTGGAATTTCTGATACTTCGGTCCGAAAATCACCGGAATGCCATAAACTGCAGCCTCAAGGGTATTGTGGATTCCCACCCCAAAACCACCTCCGATATAGCAATCTCGCCATAGCGGTAGATGGAAGAGAGCAACCCGAAGCAGTCGATAATCAGGCAGTCGGCCTTACGGACATTCTTCTCGTCGGCACGGGTATAGCGCACGTAGGGGCGTTTCAGTTTACGGATAATCTCTACCAGATGGTTTTCGTCGATAACGTGCGGAGCGATAACCAACTTCACCTCTGGATGCTGGTTGAAGTATTCAATAAACAAATCCTCGTCCGGCTGCCAGGAGCTTCCTGCCACGAAAGTCATCGTGTTGTTCTTGAAAAGCTCCACCAAAGGCAGATGTTTGGCCTCCTCACGAATCTGCAGCACACGGTCAAAACGGGTATCCCCCACCACCGTGACACGGCTGATACCTATCTTCGCCAGATAGCGTTTGGAGCGTTCATTCTGCACAAACAAATGGTCGAAGTCGCGCAGCACATGTCTGTACGTACCGCCATACCACTTGAAGAATACTTGTCCGCGGCGGAAATGGAAGAAATGCTGTACACCGGAATACGGCGCTTGTGCAGTTCGTCCAGATAGTTCTTCCAGAACTCGTACTTGATGAAGAATGCCATGCAGGGATTCACGATATCCAGGAACTTCTTCACATTGCGGGACTTGTCGAAAGGCAAGTAACAGACAACGTCTGCCCCCCTATAATTCTTGCGGACCTCATAGCCCGACGGCGAGAAGAAAGTCAGCAGAATACCGTAATCCGGATATTTGGCACGAATTTTCTCAATCAACGGCCGTCCCTGCTCGAACTCCCCCAAAGAAGCGGCATGGAACCATATATAGCGCACGTCCTTCTCCAACTGCTGCCGGAGAAGTTCATAGACCACCCAGTGTCCCTTCATCATTTTTCGGGGCTTACGGCTAAATGGAGCAGCCAGATGCACCAGAATATCGTAGATGGCTATTGCCAAGTCATATAGCATACTATATGGATTAAGGATGAAGAAGATTTATTCACTTTAAAGCATCAACAGCACGCTGTATACGGGCCAACGTCTCTTCCTTGCCAATCAGCTCGGTAATGTCGAACATGTGCGGGCCTTTACACTCGCCCACCACTGACAAGCGGAAGGCATTCATCACATTTCCCATGTGATAGCCACGCTCAGTAATCCAACCAATCACAATATCTTCGGAAGGCTTGGAGGAGAAATCCCCGATGCCGCGCAGCACATCCATCAATTCGGTCATGATGCGGGGAGTATCTTCCGACCAACGTTTCTTCACATCCTTTGCCGCATATTCCGTGGGGGCTACGAAGAAAAAACGGGTCTGGTCCCACAGTTCCTTTACGAAGTTGACGCGTCCCTTCACCAGTGAAACCACTTTCGTAAGGAACTCGTCGCTATAGTTGGAGGCGTCTATGCCGTTGGACTCCAGCACCGGTCTGAAAAGACAAGCTATCTCCGCATCCGGTTTCATCATGATGTACTCATGGTTGAACCAGATACCTTTCTTATAGTCGAATTTGGCACCCGACTTGCTGCAATGGCTCAAATCAAACAATTTCACCAATTCATCCATAGACATCAGTTCCTGGTCATTGCCCGGATTCCAGCCCAGCAGAGCCAGGAAATTAATGACCGCTTCGGGCAGATAACCAGATTCCCGGTAGCCTGAAGAAACATCTCCCGACTTGGGGTCATGCCACTCCAACGGGAAAACCGGGAAGCCCAGACGGTCGCCGTCACGCTTACTCAATTTGCCGTTACCCTCGGGCTTCAGCAACAAGGGCAAATGCGCAAAGGCAGGCATGGTATCCTCCCACCCAAAGGCACGGTAGAGCAATACATGCAACGGCGCGGAAGGCAACCATTCCTCACCGCGTATCACATGGGACACTTCCATCAAATGGTCGTCCACAATATTGGCCAGATGGTAAGTAGGAAGTTCATCTGCCGATTTATAAAGAACCTTGTCATCAAGAATGGAAGAGTTTATCACTACTTCCCCACGAATCAGGTCGTTCACATGCACATCTTCGTTCGGCTCTATCTTGAAACGCACCACGTACTGCTTACCGGCAGCAATCAGCGCGTCTACCTCTTCTTTAGGAAGGGTCAGTGAATTGCGCATCTGCAAGCGGGTAGAAGCATCGTACTGGAAATTCGCAATCTCCGCACGCTTTGCTTCCAGCTCCTCAGGAGTATCGAAAGCGATGTAGCTTTTCCGGCCTCCAGCAGAATCTGAACATACTTCTTGTATATTTCCCGACGTTCCGACTGACGGTACGGGCCATGGTCTCCACCGAAACTCACGCCCTCGTCAAACGGGATGCCCAACCACTTGAAAGACTCCAGGATATATTCTTCCGCACCCGGTACAAACCGGTTGGAATCAGTATCTTCAATACGAAATATCAAATCTCCTCCATGCTGACGCGCAAAGAGATAATTGTATAAAGCTGTACGCACACCGCCGATGTGCAACGCCCCCGTAGGACTCGGGGCAAAACGGACTCTGACCTTTCTTTCTGTCATAATCTACCTTACTTATGAATATTTTAGACGGCAAAATTAAACCTTTTTTTCCACACTAATGTTTTTTTTTGTACTTTTCGCAAAAATTTCAGCCGATATGAGTTATTTCAATACAAAAAAAGAGTTCTCGCTCAGAGATTTGCTATACAGAGCACTGATATTCATCGGCACTGTGGGGATTATTGTCTATTTTCTGCCACGTGACGGTAAATTCAACTACCAGTCGACATTGACAAGCCCTGGAAGTACGGACAGCTCATGGCCACCTTCGACTTCCCCATCTATAAGGCCGATGAAGTGGTGAAACGCGAGCAAGACAGTATCCTCGCCGCCTTCCAGCCGTATTCCAGCTGGACAAAAGCATTGAGAAAAGTGTGCTCGCCAAGTTGAAGGCAGACTATCAGACCCACCATGCGCGGCCTGCTTCCCTCCACCGACTACGTCCGCTTCTGGAAAGAACTCTCTG
>ENA-OUNI01000241-OUNI01000241.1-human-gut-metagenome-genome-assembly--contig:-NODE-241-length-25216-cov-3.240544_pt1 | contig 25216 bp, 36 predicted proteins | sample MGYA00242499_ERZ504580 | MGnify/ENA primary metagenome ERZ504580 (study PRJEB26092, sample SAMD00036315) | human gut metagenome | host: Homo sapiens | study: EMG produced TPA metagenomics assembly of... | reverse complement strand
CTTAAAGAAAGGGCGTTTTGTATCTTACCACATCATCGCCGCTTTGTCAACACCTTTTTTCTGCCTGTCCGGGTTTTTTCCCCCGCACCGCTTCTTCCTGTTGGCATTCCTTTTCAAGGCTGCGCTCTTCCTGCGCTCTTTGCACTCCCTTTCGGTTCCCCTCTCGAAGATGCTTGATCATTCTATCAAACCACTCCCCTTTTGTCAATATCTTTTTCCTCCTTTTTCTCCCTCTCTTTACACCCCTCCGCGCGTTGCGCGAACAACAGGGACGCGGACCTCCACGCAAAATGAAAATCAAGTTAAACAAAAGAGGAGCGCTCTTCTTCATTTTAATTATAGTGTACCCCTCAATTATGTCCTTGATATAACGGTTTCCCGAAGAATATAAAGAGAAAATTCCGGCATAGCGTTTCACCGACTCCGCAAACGCTTATTGATGCAACCCCATTACATCATCAACCGGCAGAGAAAAAATAACGCCCGCCCTCCCCAGTTGTCTGCGCAATTGCATCGCAAATTTGCTGCATCACAGTTTTTCTATCTGCCAACGGCACGATGATCAGCACCAATTCCTTCTCCGGCCGGATCAGCAGATGCAGAAAATTTTCTTCTTCCTTTGCGTTAAAGCCCCGTGCGTGAACGACTGTGCCGCCGCTGGCCCCAGCCTGCTTCGCCGCCTCCATAACCAGCTCCGCCTGCCCCCGGTCTGCAACGCAGACAACCATATCATGCGTCCGTTTCTCATCCATTTTTTCTGCCTCCCCGGTTTCAATAATTGTGGCCTCTTTCTGAATGTGCCGCAACGCAGCCATGCTGACGCTTGAAAACGTTACGCTGCACGCGACCCCGCCGCCCGGCCTAGAGAACGGCAGTTCGCCCCGCAGCTTCTCCAGGCCGGTTTGAATTGCCGCTCGGGGCGCCGCGCTGAAAAGAATTTCCTTTTCCAAATCACCCAGGCCCAAATATTCTAAAATCTCTGACTTTGCCGTGCCAAACCCCAGGCACATGAGCTGCGTTTTAACTCCCGCCCGCTCATAAAGCCGGGCCATTTTATCGCCTTTTCCGCGGTCCACAACCGTAATCAGCACTTGCAGCGGAAACGCATACATCATTTAAACCCCCTCATATTCGATGATTTCGTTCTGCACCGCGGCCGGGCCCTTTGCAGCGCGCCGCGTTTTAAAGCGATACAGAAGCCCGATTCCCTGGATAATAACCAATGGCGTCATTGCCACCATTGCAACAATTCCAAATGCATCCAGAAGAATATTTCCCCCCAAAGCACCGCACGCCCCCATGGCAAAGGGGAGAAGGAACGTAGCCGTCATAGGCCAGACGCAACGCCGCCAGAGTCAAATGCAATTGCCGTAAAAATTTTTGGCACCGCGAACGAGAGCAGCAGTGCGCAAACATACCCAGGCACTAAAAACCAATAAATTGAAATCCCTGTTAAAATCCGGATCATCGATAGACCCACCGACATCGCCATGCCTATAGAAAGGCCGTTCATCATCGTTTTTTGGGAAATCGCGCCGCCAGAAATCTCCTCCACCTGTTTATTAAGCACCAGCACAGCAGGCTCCGCTTTTACAATAAAGAAGCCAATGACCATACCGATCGGCACCAAAATCCAACGGTATGGGAGCGCGACGAGCTCTTTGCCCAAATAGCTTCCGACCGGCATAAAGCCGACATTGACACCCGTTAAAAATAAAAGGAGACCAATAAACGTGTAAAGGATGCCGGCCAGCACTTTAACGAGCTGCTTTTTGCGCAGCTTTAAAAATGCAAGCTGAAACAGAAAGAAGAAAACCAAAACCGGCAGAAGGGCCAGAAACACTTCTTTTGCGTAAGCCGGAAACGCACGGCCAAATTCCAGCCCCAAATCTCGGGTAGTGCTAATAACGGGCATTGTGATCTCCGCATATTCCGCTTGAGACGGCTCATAGAGAATCCCCAACAGAAGCACAGATAAGATAGGGCCGATTGAGCACAGGGCAACCATACCAAAGCTGTCGCTCTCCGCATCCCCGTCGTTGCGTAGAGCGGCTAGGCCTATGCCGAACGCCATAATAAACGGCACGGTAATCGGGCCCGTTGTCACACCTCCCGCATCAAACGCCACTGCCACAAACTCATTCGGCACAAAAATAGAGAGGAGAAACACAGCTGCATAACCGATCAGCAGCAGAATTGAAAGCCGGATTTTCAATACCATACGCAAAAACGCCGACGCCAAAAAGATTCCGACGCCAACCGCAACGGTAAGAATGAGCGTCAAATCTGGCACGCCGGGCGTTGCTGCGCCAGCACCTGCAAATCAGGCTCCGCAACCGTTATAATTCCGCCAATTGCAAAACACGCCAGCGCAATCAACACCACTTTCTTCCCTTTTGCCAAGCGCGTGCCAACATGCTCGCCGATTGGGATCATCGCCAAATCCGCACCCAATGTAAAAAAACCCATGCCTAGAATGAGAAGCCCGGCGCCAGTCAAAAACAGCAGGAGTGTATCCGGCGGCATGGGCGTAATCGTAACGCACAAGAGCAAAACGATTGCCGTAACCGGCACTACAGCTTGCAAAGATTCTCTGATTTTTTCCCGCAGCTTTCGATTCATTCGACCCCACCTTTCCATATATGATGTTTATTTTCATAATTCCCGCCCAAATTGTACAAATTGTATATTATCATCATACTATACGAGGTGTGCATCTGTCAACGAATTCCTTGATACGATTGATTGAATTAGACAATACATCCTTTCATGCGCCTTGAGGCTATACTTCAAAATTTATACAAATTGGATTTTAAGGAACTCCGATCATTCCGGCATCGGAATTCTTTCTCGGGCGATTTCTGAGGGACCAAACAAAAAGGGAACTGCTTAATACAGTCCCTTTTATCTTACATTATCTGATTGTATTTTTAATTTGCGCGTAGCTTCCTACAGCCATACAAGGTTTGAATCCCCCATTCAGGCATCGCAATCCTCCCGAAGCCATTCCAGCAGCAGGGCCGTTTTCCGCTCATAGGCATCCAGTGCATGGAGCGTTCCCCTCACCTGCGCTGTGCCCAAACGCCGCTCCTCCTGGGAACTGCATTCGATCCCAAGGGAACGTTTCATATTATAGAGCAGCCATTCCAACATTCCGCCATATCCGCTGTCAAGCACGGCGGGCCAGTCGGTGTGCAAAAGGGGCCGGTTCATCTGGTAAGCTGCTAACAGCGCACGGAATTTTTCGCGATCCAGCCGCCCTCTTTGATTGCAAGCCCAGTAGTTCACCACCTCAATCAGTTCCCGCTCAGGGTTGACATATCCTGCTGCCTCCCAGTCGATCAAGAAGGGCTCCATTCCATCCCATAATACATTTTTCGGGTCGAGATCCCGGTGGCTGAGCACCTGCTCCCCGCTTCGTTTTTCTGCCGCGGCCACATACCGCTGCGTCCAGCCGGCAATTCTTTCATACCGGGCTGTGAAAAGCCGCAGCCAAGACGGCTTCTCCTGCCGAGCCTTCTGAAGAACAGTTTTCCAATCGGGCGCAAAAGCCCCTGCCTCCCCATAGGCTGCTCCATCGATCTGCACGTTTGCATGGTGGATAGCGCCCAAAATACCGCCGATCCGCTCACAATGCAAAGGGGTAATTTCCTTTGCGAATACGCTTTTGCCACTTTGCCATGGAAAAACCATGTAATAACACCCATTGCGTGCCAAAACCGCCTCGCCATTCTTGCAAATTGCCGGAACGGCGGAATCTTCTTCGATAACTCACGCGCAATTATTTCTGAAAAAATTGTATTCTCCAGCGCCTTTTCCCGCTTCATAACCGCGGGATTCAGCACTTTGACCGCATATTTCCCCCCGCTCGGTGACGGCGGCATACATCGTGTGCATCAATCCGCCGGCTACCCGGCACGGCGGCCCTTTTAATGTGCCCAAATCCATCTCTTGCAGGACTTTTTGCAAAAGATCCGCAATGCCCTTTTCCATTGACAAAACCATCTTTCTCTACAAGGCAGAATTTGCATGCAATGTTCGCCCCTGCCGCCCTTTCGGCCGAAAACGAAGAAATTCAGAAAGCGCCGCGATAGCTCCTACACCTCAATCGGCATCGTAATACTGTAGGCAATCCATCGCCTGCAACAGCGTCAGCCCCGCCTTGTAGCAGCCCGGCTGTGTCGTCGAGTAGCCGCCAAACACGTTCCCCATTTGCAGGCAACGCGCAAGCGGCCACCCCTGATACACGCCGTAGAGCACACCGGCCATGAAGTTATCCCCAGCGCCGGTAAAATCCACGGGTATAAACCGATCCACAGCGGGCACCCGCAGCACTTTCTCCCCATCAAGCGCGATGCAGCCCGCCGCACCGCATTTAATAATCGGCGTTTTCACCGCCTCGCCGAGCTTTCGCAGCGCATCCTCCAGCGTTTCCTCGCCGGTGAGCTGCCTGGCCTCCTTCTCATTCGGTGTAAAAAATCAACATATTGTAGAATGTCTTTATAATCCGCAAGCTTCATCTCCGGCGTCCAGCCGATGTCATAGAGCAAAACCGTTCCGTCCGCATGTAGCTTTTTGACTACTTCCGGCCTGCCCTGCGGCGCAAAGGCGATCGCTGCGCCTTTCAGGAAGGCGTAACAGGATTCATCCGCCAAATCTGCCTGCGTGATCTCATCCCCAAAGGATAAAAAGGAACGGTCGCCGCCGTAGGAAAACACGGTGGAAACTACCACAGGCCGCCCTTCTCCCCGGTAGAGGTTTTCATACTGCTTTAACCCATTCTCTTCCAGGAGGGAGGCTGCCAAACGGCTGATCGCATCCGATCCTAAAAAAGTGCCCAGCCGGGCCGGGAGCCCCATGCGGGAGAGCATGATAGGGATTGCCGCAGCTCCACCACCGAGCTGTAAATCAAAAGCCTTGGTGTAAACTTCCTCTCCCAGCTCCGGCAGCGCATCAAAGCCCGAATAAATCAAATCCGTGTAGAGCGGCGCAATCGCGCGCACTTCCCCCCTCATGATAATTCTCCAATATAGCCCTTGTAGCGCTCCTTATAGGTGTCCACAAGGCTCTTGGCAATGGGGTAGGAATTGATGAGCGGATGAATGGTGAGCGCCTTGACCGCCTTTTCATAGCTCTTTTCCAAAATCGCTTCCACCGTCAGGTTTTCGTATAGCTTAATCGTCCGAATCAGGTTCAGCTGCATCGGCGGAATTTCCGGCACTGGCAGCGGGGTGCGCGCCCTCTCCGTCGATCTCGCAGGTGAGCTCCATCACGTCGCCATCCGCAAAATACGGGCACGCGCCGTTGTTCGGCACAGAGAGTACCATCTGGATTTTTTCCCCTGTCGCCCGCGCCTTGATGAAATCAAGCGCTACGCCCGCATACCCGCCGCCATCCGGCTGGCGGATAAATTCCTCCACGGTAGCACGTCGATATTTTTCGGCGCACCGCCTGTTTCGATCGTGAAATAGCTGTTTTCCCGCATGGCATAATGCAGCATAAAGCAGTGGAAGGCAGCTTCCAAATCACGATCGATATCGATCTCATCGAGCGCGCGGTGCATTTTCTGGTTGATCTCCAAAATCGTTTCCCCCCGCGTTTTGAGGAGGAGAGGATTGATTGCACGGCGCGGTTGCTATAGTAATAGAAATACAGGTATTCATTCGGCAGCAAATTGCCGGAGAGCCGGACAAGCTCCGGGTCGAAATGTTTCATCTCCGTATCCTGATAAAGCCGGGGCGCAGCCAAGATTTTGCCGGTCACGTCTTCGCATCCACCCGGAAGGAATCGAACCACGAGAGGTGGTTTAATCCCCAGCAGCGCATGGTAAAGCGCTCGCGCTCTACCCCCAGCAGGGCCGCCAGCTGCTTATGAAAGCCGCTCGGCGCATCGCACACGCCATAAACCATATCATAGCCCTGCGTGCGCAGCGCCTGCGTGACCAAACCGCTCGGGTTGGTAAAATTAAAGATCAAAACATTTGGCTTCGCCACCCGGCGCGCGAGCTCGCAATAGCCGGTGAGGATCGGGAGCTACGCAGCGCCATGGCAAACCCGCCCGCGCCCGTCGTCTCCTGACCGAGCACGCCGTGGCTCAGCGCCGTGCGCTCATCAAAAACGCGGCCTTCATCCGCATCGCCCCGGATGGTGGTGATGATATAATCCGCATCCCGGAGCGCTTCTTCCGCATCCGTCGTCAATATAAAGTGCAGGGCCGGGTTGCACCGCTCGCGACCAGCTTTGCGATCTTGCCATATTTATGCAACTTCTCAGCGTTGTTATCCATCAGCACAACCTCTGTAATCCCCGCTGCCTCCGCGCCGAGGGCGATTGATTTCGTCAAAAAGGGCGAGCGTACCCCACCGCCGCCAAGCACCGTCAATTTCATAATAGATCTCTTCCTTTCCCTTCCGTTTTCTTTCTCTCCCATTATACCGGCCCAGCCAAGCCTGTCAACGCCCCTTGGGCAAACAAATTCGATTTTTAACCGTATCTCATCCGGCCGATTCGTGGTATACTTTGAAAAAAGGAGCGATCAAACGATGCGCTCTCTTGGCCGCCGCTAAAATTGGTGTTTCAAATGAATATACAAGGGAGGTTTCTGATATGTATGAGCTCATCCGGGCAGGGGAACGCACCTATTATATCGACTGCCCAGTTAAAATCGGCCTTTTTCTTTTGGATAAAAGCCATGCTTGCCTCATTGATGGTGGCAGCGGAAAGGATGCCGCCAAAAAAGCACTTAAAATTTTGGACGCACAGGCTGGCAGCTCTCCTGCGTGATCAATACGCACTCGCATGGCGACCATATCGGGGGAAATCAGCTGCTCCAAAAGCGCACGGGTTGCCAAATTTTTGCAAAAGGAATGGAGTGCGCTTTTACCTTGAATCCGGTGTTGGAGCCCGCTTTCCTCTATGGTGGTTTCCCTCCAAATGCATTGCGCAACCACTTCCTGGAGGCCGCTCCCAGCAACGCCCTACCGTTGGATAGCCAGGGCTTCCCACAGGAGCTGGAGGTGATCGACCTGCCCGGCCATTCCTTTGATATGATCGGCCTGCGCACACCGGATGACGTTGTTTTTCTGGCCGATGCGCTGGTAAGCGAAGAAGCGATCCAAAAATACCAGGTATCCTTCCTCTATGATGTAAAAGGCTATCTCGCCACGCTTCAAAAAGTAGAACAGATGCAGGCGAGGCTTTTCATCCCCTCCCATGCAGCAGCCACAGAGGAAATCGCCCCGCTCGCTCGCGCCAATCGGGAAAAGATTGTGCAAATCATTGAGTATCTGCTCAATCTGTGCCAGGCGCCTCACAGCTTTGAAGAAATTCTTCAGGCAGTGTTTCATCAGTATGCCCTCACAATGGATTGCAATCAATATGTATTGGTCGGCAGCACGGTGCGCTCTTATCTCGCGTATCTTTATCAACAGCAGAAGCTGTCGTTTCGCTTTGTATCGAACCGGATGCTGTGGCAAACGCAGCCGGAACAACAAGACGAATAAAATCGGAATAAAAGTTTGCTCCCAGATATTGACGTTCCCTTTCGCCAGCGATAAACTAATATCAATACAGCCACACATCAATTGAAAAAAGGAGAGAGAATCTTGAACGTATTTATGATTGGCGGCACCGGCCTTTTGGGCAGCGCCGCGGCCGCGGAGCTCATCGCCCGCGGGCATCAGGTCAAAAGCATCGCCCTGCCCCCCCTGCCGGAAGGCGCTCCGATCCCGGAGGAGATGGAAATCGTTTTGGGGAATTACCTGACTATGAGCGACGATGAGCTGCGGGAGAAGATGGCGGGTTGCGATTGCTTTATTTTTGCGGCGGGCGTGGATGAGCGTGTGGAATTCCCCGCCCCGGTTTATGCCGCGTATGAAAAATATAACATTCGGCCTGTCAAACGTCTGTTGGGAATCGCCAAGCTTGCGGCGTAAAGAATTGCGTTGTGCTCGGCTCCTATTTCGCCTATTTCGCCAAGGAGCACCCGGAGATGAATCTCTGCGTCAAGCACCCCTATATCCGCAGCAGGATTGCGCAGGAGCAATCTGCACTCTCGTTCGCGGATGATGAAATGAGCGTATGCGTGCTGGAGCTGCCCTATATTTTTGGCACGCAGCCTGGCCGTAAGCCTGTGTGGGTTATCCTCATCGAGCAGCTTGAAGGGATGGGCAAAATCACGATGTACCGAAGGGCGGCACTACGATGGTGACCGTCCGCCAGGTTGGGCAGGCAATCGCCGGGGCAGCGGAGCGCAACCGCGGCGCAAACTGTTATCCGATTGGGTACTATAATCTCACCTGGAACGACTTCCTGAAAATCGTCCACAAGGCGATGGGCCAGCCCAACCGGAAAATCATCAATATTCCGAAATGGTCTTTCCAGCTTTTTGGGCTGCATATGCGCAAGGTGTATCGGAATAAAAACGTAGAGGGCGGCATTGATCCCGTCGGCCTGGCGGATATCATGTGCATGAATACCTTCATCGACCAAAATGGTGTGTAGAGCTGGGCGTCACAGGGGACGATATCGAATCAGCCATTTATGATTCTGTTAAGCTCTCTGTGGATGCCTTCCACGGCACGCAGGAGCTGCTGGGCATGAAGGGCGAATAAAGCTTGGAAATCGCTGTTATTGTGCGCCGCGGCCCATCTTGCCCTACAACGTTTTTAGGGAGCGGCGCACTTTTGTCCTTTTGAACAAAGGATTTGCTCAAGAAAAGGATCTGAATCATGAAAAAAATCATCTGCTTATGCGCAGTGCTGCTGTGTTTATTGACGACCGCTTCCTGCCATCACCCTGGTGAAGCGAGCACCTCCGGGCCAGCGTTGGAATCCAGCTCTCTTCCTCCTTCCAGCGAAGCGCCTTCCACTACGCTGGCAGCACCCTCCACCAGGGCTCGAATCGAAACAACCACCTCCAAGCCGCTTATCCTTTCAGGCAGAAAAAACCGGCCATATTTCAAAGCCTATGCAGAATTTTTACTCCATTCCGATACCAATATGGAGGAGGACCCGGGCTTCCCTATTTTCGGCTATTATTTGATTGACTTGAATTTTGACCGTATTCCCGAGCTCGGGGTCTATCGCGATTCGGGCGGTTCTTTAGGAGGATATCTCAACTTTTACAGCTTTGATGGAAAGAAAGTTGCGCCTGTTTTGGAAGACGGCGGCGAGCAAGCCCGAAGCTCTACTCACACAAAAATTCTTGCTGATAAGAAAAATCAAAAGGTATACTTATTTAAAGAAATGTATCTGCTCCAAGGCAATAGCAACGGCCTTAACGGATATGTGAAAGAAATCAAAAGCCGCAACGGCGTTCCTCATGTTTGCAATATAATCACCTTAGATGTTGACCACGATCACTTGCAGAGAGAGGATCTTGAAAAAAGCCATGATGGGGAAGATCTCTATCTATTAGATACCGAACTGGATCACTGTTTACTGACAAAGAGATATTCCAACGGTAAATCAAAAGAAATCTCCTCCGCGCAGTATCTGAAAAAGAAAAGGCAGATCATTCCTGAAAAGAATTCCTTTGTAGATTTGCTCGACACCAAAGCACGGGTCGTATGCGATTCCATCATGGAATTATTGGATGAAGACAGCCGCTCCCACGATAAAAAACTAACCTCCGAAGAGATCGATCTGTTGTTTACAAAATGGCTCGACCAAACGAAATAGAAGCGGCTGCAAATTGAATCATCAACAGGGAGGGGGGCTTTCCTTGAACATTCTCATCGAGGGCGCGCCGGAGCGCTATCAAGCCTATCTGCCGGAATTTGTCCCGCTCGACCGGCTTTCACTCACCTTCTGCCCACTCGGCAGCGCCAATGAGGAGCGGCTCGCCCTCTGCCCGGACGCGGAGGTTTTTCTGGTGGATGCGATCAGCACGGTAGACGGCGACCTGATCCGGCGAATGCCAAAGCTCAAAATGATCCATTCTGAGGGCGTGGCATTCAACGGCATTGATATCCAAGCGGCAAGGGAACGCGGTGTTTTCGTCTGCAACAATCAGGGCTGCAATGCGGGCGCTGTGCAGAGCAGGCAATTTTTTTGATGCTGTCCCTGCTGCGCAGGGGGATCCCGGGCGACCGCGCCGTCCGGGAAGGCCGTCAAATCCAAATGAAGGAACAGGCCATGGTCGAGGGGATCACAGAGCTGGGGGATTGCAAAATCGGCCTGATCGGCTTTGGGCACATCGCAAAGGCCACGGCGCAGCGGCTGGCCCCCTTCGGATGCGAGCTTTTTTATGATTCCGCCCATAGAAAAGATCCGGAAACGGAAAAGGCCTTTTCCGTAACCTATCTCCCGCTCGGCGAACTGCTTGCGGCCTGCGATATCATCAGCCTCCACGCGGCTGTCACGCCGCAGACGTGCGGCATGGTAAACGCCGCCTTCCTCTCCCAAATGAAGAACGGCTCCTATCTAATCAACACTGCACGCGGCGAGCTCGTCGATCACTTGGCCGTGAAAGAAGCGTTATTTTCCGGCAAACTCGCAGGCGCTGGGTTTGACACCCTCTCCCCAGAGCCCGTCCCGGCGGATCATCCGCTGGTGAGGCTGCCGCCGGAAGTGGAGGATCGCGTCGTTTTTTCGCCCCATCTCGCGGCATCACCGCCAGCAGCTTCTGCCGCGCACACCGGCATATGTGGTCAAACGTTGTGCGCGTTTTCAATGGTTTCCAGCCAGACAGCATTGTAAATGCTCTTTAATGTGCCAAACAAAAAGCCGCCGCAAAAGCATCTTGGGGATGCTTTTGCGGCGGCGTGCTGTTTCTCAGCCAAACCGGGCGGCATATTGGTGCGGCGTGATGCCATAGGCTTTGCGGAAACAGGTGATAAAATAGGCCTGCGAGCAAAAGCCAGGTAATAGGCCACCATCTTCTGATCGCATTCCCCACGCAGCATCGCCTTTGCGGTTTCGAGCTTCCGCTCAATAATATATTCCCGCAGCGGCTTGCCTACATGCTTTTTAAAAAGCTTTGACAAATAGTCCCCGCTGAGGTTCACAAGCGCCGCCAAATCGGCGAGGCGGATTGATTCATGCAGATTCCGATCAATATAATCCAGGCACTTTCGAATTGCCGCCGGGCAATTGCCACGGGCATTTTCATGCACTAGCCCTGTAATTTCCAAAACAATTTGATTCAGAAAGCTGATGATTTCCTCCCCGGACGTGAATTGATCGATCTGCATAATATAGCGATCAGATAGGTTAAACGCCTGCATCTCATTCAAACCACCCTGGATGGCGTATCTGGTCCCCAACGTCACACAGCACACCGCCCAATACTGCATCTGCCGGATGGAATTGGTGGAAAGGCGGCCCACAACGATGCCTGATTTGATATATTGCCCGAGCAATTGTTTAACCCGCTCAACGTCTCCCTGCTGAATCGCCGATAAAAAAGCGGTTTCTTCCCGGTAAGAGGTATGCGCCATTCCGCTTTCCCGCTGTTCAAAGGATGGATCATCCGCCTGGGGTAGAATCTGGATATTCAGCAGCTCGCCCTGTTTCATTTTCATAACCATCCTTTCGCGCCTCAGGCGGTCTTTGAAATGATCCCTCATTGTGAGGCCATTATACCTAAAATCATGTTGAAAAACAACGGATTATTAAAAGAAAAAGCTGAAAAACAATATGCAACTGCAAGCGCATTCTGCTATTCTAATCACAATAGCTGATTTCATAAAAAAATCGGGAGGGATTTTGAATGATTAGCAAAACCAAATACAAAATTGAAAATAAGGAGATTGAAAAAAATTTTCCGCGCAGCGGGAATCGGCGGGATTACCGGCATTTCGCCTTTGGGCGCGGGGGAGTATAACGCTGTGTTTTCCGTATCCACACGGGAAAAAGAATATGTGCTCAAGATCGCGCCGGCGCAGGAGGCTCCGGTCATGACCTACGAAAAAGATATGATGCGCGCTGAAGTCTTTTGGTATCGTCAGATGCGGGAACATACGCCCATCACTGTGCCCGATGTTTACTTTGAGGATTTTGAACGCAAGCAGATCCCTACGGATTATTTTATCATGGAAAAGCTTTCTGGGAAACAATTGGATCAAATGAAATTTTCGGGTTCTGAGCAAGTGCAGTCCAATTCTATTACGGCGACCATGGCGGCCAGATCCACAAAATTAAAAACGATCAGTTCGGTTATATCCAAAACGGCTTGTATGACAACTGGTATCAAGCAATTCGGGCTATGACGCAGTCGCTTCTGGATGATTGTGCGCGAGCGAAAAAAAAATCAAAACGCGGCGAAAAGCTGCTTGCCTGTATCGACCGATATCAGGATGTTTTAAAAAAAGCGGAATGTTGCATGGTCAATTTTGATATTTGGTGGCCAAACATCATCTGCAACCGGGAAAACGGTGAGATCAAATATGCATGGATCGACCCGGAGCGCAGCTTTTGGGGCGACCGGATCGCAGACTTTGTGTGCCTCGAATATCAGAAACCCCTGGAGAAGAAAAAAGCTTCCCTTGCGGCTTATAATGCCGTCGCGGATGAACCCATCCGCGTAACGCGAGAGGAAAAAATCCGCTATGCCGTGATGCAGGGGTATCTGGGCCTGATCCAGGAGGTGGAAAAATATTACCGCTACACGCCAAAGCACTTCGGTTGGTGGCGCAACGTTTTCTCCTCCGCATGGTTTTACAAAAGCGCTTTCGGAGGCTTGAAATAAAAATGACGGAAAAAACAAAACGAATCGGGAGCCTTCCGCCACGGCCGCATTGGGGGAAGAGCCAGTTCCCCGCCTGGTGCTCCGCTTTGCAGCAACCACCATGGCCGCCCTGCTGCTCAATGCCGTCTATACGCTGACAGATACGCTGTTTGTCAGCTGGGGCGTGGGTGAAAACGCCATGGGCGGCGTGTCCGTCGTATTTCCGTTTGTAATTTTACAGGGTGCAATCTCCACCGCCTTAGGCGGCGGCGCGGCATCGATCATCTCCCGAAAGCTGGGCGAGGGCAAAAAGCAGGAGGCGGGCGAAGTCACGCTGAATGCAATGCTCGCCTTTTACAGCTCCGCGATTCTCATTACCATCCTTGGCCTTGCGTTGCTCAATCCACTGCTTGAGGTGATGGGCGTTACGGGAGAGCTCCTGCCTTATGCAAAACAATACTTTACGATCCTGCTCGCGGGCAATGTGTTTTCCACCGGCTTTTCGTCTATCATCCGCGCCGAAGGCAAAATGCTGTATGGCCTGCTCATCTGGGTAATTCCTATTTCGATCAACATCGCTCTGGACGCGGTATTCATCCTTGTGCTGGGCTGGGGTGTGCGCGGCTCTGCGCTGGCAACGGTGATCTGCCAGTTTGTCAGCTTTAGTATGTGTGTGCTGTTTTTTCTCCGCTTTACAACGCAAAGTTTCAGGGGCGCAAAATGCAGCCTACACAAGATACGTGAGATCCTTGCAATCGGATTGCCCTCCCTAATCCAGATGGGAAGCCTCTCCATTCTGTCCGTCGTGCTAAATAACCTCCTGCGGGAGCCGGCGGGACAATCGCAGTGACTACCTATGCCTACATCAGTAAGATCATCACCTTTGCCATTATGCCCTTCACGGCAATCACGCAGCGCTCAGCCCATCGTAGGGTATAACTTTGGTGCAGGGAAGCCGGAACGTATCCGGAAAACCATCCGCTTTTGTACAGCGGCCAGCCTTCTCTACGCTTTGGTCCTGCTGCTCATTATGGAGGCCACGCCGGTTCCCTCATCCGCTTATTCACTGATAACCGAGAGCTGATCGCCCGCGGCGGCGAGGGGCTGCGTATTCTGGCGGCGGCGCTCGTTTTCGTGCCTCTGCCAATGTTATCCGGCGCGGCGTGCCAGGCCATTGGGCAAAAGCTATGGGCATTCCTTCTATACGCCGCAAATCTGGTGTTTTTTATCCCCACCGCATTTCTTTTTGCCCCCCTGCTTGGTGTAACCGGGGTATGGTGGGCCTATGTGGCGGCAAATGCGGCCTCGGCCGTGCTTGCTCTGGTAAAAATAAGGCGCGACAAGGTGCTGTAAACAATTTCCTTGGGCAATTTGATAAACGAAAAGGGATGGTGCAACATGCTTTGCACCATCCCTTAAAGAATCCCTTTTATTTATAATGTTCAGAAATCCAGCCTTTTTTCGATAAACGCCGTCAGCTCGTCGATCGGCAGGCGTATCTGCTCCATTGTGTCGCGGTCACGCACCGTCACACATCCGTCCGTCTCGCTGTCAAAATCATAGGTCACGCACATCGGCGTGCCAATCTCATCCTGCCGGCGGTAGCGTTTGCCGATCGAGCCGGCGTCGTCATACTCTACCATAAACCGCTTTGCAAGCAAATCATGCACTTTCATCGCGCCCTCGCTGAGCTTTTTGGAGAGCGGCAGGATGGCCGCCTTCATCGGCGCAAGTGCCGGATGCAGGTGCATCACCACGCGGGTGTCGTTCTTTTCCGCATCCACCACTTCCTCATCGTATGCGTCACACAGGAAGGCAAGCGCCACACGGTCTGCACCGAGCGACGGCTCGACAACATAGGGCAGGTATTTTTCATTCGTGGTCTGATCAAAATATTCTAGACTCTTGCCGGAAGTGTTCTGGTGTTGTGTCAGGTCGAAATTCGTGCGGCTCGCAACACCCCACAACTCGCCCCAGCCGAAGGGGAAAAGGTATTCAAAATCTGTCGTTGCATTAGAGTAGTGAGAAAGCTCCTTCTGCTCATGGTCGCGCAGGCGCAGGTTTTCATCCGCATGCCGAGGGAGAGCAGCCACTTGTGGCAGTAATCCTTCCAGTAGGAGAACCATTCCAACTCTGTGCCCGGCTTGCAAAAGAATTCCAGCTCCATCTGCTCGAATTCTCGCGTGCGGAAGGTAAAGTTGCCGGGGGTAATCTCATTGCGGAAGGATTTGCCGATCTGGCACACGCCGAAGGGGATTTTTCTACGGGTAGTGCGCTGAATATTCGGGAAGTTGACGAAAATGCCCTGTGCCGTTTCGGGGCGGAGATATAATTCGTTCTTTGCATCCTCCGTCACGCCCTGAAAGGTCTTAAACATCAAATTAAACTTACGGATATCGGTAAAGTCGCACGCGCCACACTCCGGGCACACAATTTTATTTGCCTTGATATAATCGGACATCTGCTCAAAGCTCCAGCCAGCGGGGTTCACGCCCGTGTCCTCAATAAGCTTATCGGCACGATGGCGCGTTTTACAGGCCTTGCAATCCATCAGCGGGTCGGAAAAGCCGCCCACATGGCCTGAAGCCACCCATGTTTGCGGATTCATCAGAATTGCAGAATCAAGGCCAACGTTATAGGGGCTCTCCTGCACAAATTTTTTCCACCATGCGCGTTTAACGTTGTTTTTAAACTCCACGCCCAGCGGGCCGTAATCCCACGTGTTCGACAGGCCGCCATAAATTTCGCTGCCGGGATAAACAAACCCTCTCGCTTTGCACAGCGCGACCACCTTTTCCATCGTCTTTTCCGTATTCGAAAGCATACTATTGGCCCCTTCCAAATTCTTTCCTATTCTTCCGTAAAATCATAGCGGAAAGGCCCTGAAATGTCAAGGCGGAACTGGATTTGATCAAAACGAAACCGGTCCTGTGGCCAGCTTTTCTAACCATTGCCGCAAACGTATGGCCTTAAAGGATGGGGGGAACCCTTTTTAGCCGTTTTCCTGCGCTATCGATTGCCGTTTTTGCTCCGTTTGCCCAAGAAGATCAGCCCCGACGCAACCCAGCATAGGCCCAGCAGGGCGGCGGCCGTAAACGGCATGCCGTCGTCCCCGGTATCAGGGGTAGCAATTTCCGTTGTTTCTGTGGGGGCGGAGGTATAAGAAGGTGCCTGCATGCTCTCCGCCGGGTGGGAAACGGTGGGTTCTTTCGCGCTCAAAGGCTGCTCCGGCAGAGAAAAATGCCAGGTTCCTCCGCGTGTCGTCTCCTGCGCTTCCGCCCGCAGGAGATGATCCATTTTCGGATTGTCCGCGTCTGGTATATAATGCACCGCTACCACCTCTTGAAAAAGGTGTGTGACAGGCAAAGAAAGTTCTGTCAGGTTTTCTGGCGCTACGAGAATAAAGCGGTCCCCCTGGTGAAGCGTTGTCACAGCGGAGCCATCTTCATCCAACACCTGTATACCGTTTTCCGGATGGATGGCGATGCTGCCATCCGCCTGCGTCAGGGTAAGCGTTTCAGAGCGGTAAAATCCCCCCTGAAGCCGGAAAGACGGGCTTTCAGGCGAAAGCAATACAGGATGCTCTTGCGGCGTTTGATTTTCAGCCGCCTGTAGAAGATCCTTGATATAACGCGTGCGGATACTTCCGTCGCTCGAATCAATCGGCCAACCTTCAATATAGGACCAGATGGCCTGCTGCGTGATCACGCGGGCGAAATCGTCAGAAACCCCATATTTTTTTTGCAATCCGAGGCCGTCAAAGGGATATCCGGCATAGAGAAGCGCCTCCATCCCGGCATCTTCATAGGATTCCGCACGGTGAAAGGGCGTATTTTGGGGCAGGGCGGCCTGGGCAAACATGCTGTAAGCCTCTTCCCCATTCACCGTGATTTGTGGGATAACTCCGGCATCCGGTATGGAGCGCTCCCCCTGCGACGCGCCGAGCACTGTGCCTGTGCCCCTGCGAGAAGGGAGAAGGCCACCGCAAAATGAATGAATAGACCGGCTATGGAAAAGAGCTTTCCGATTTGAATGCGTTTCATGATTTTATCACCATTTTCCGTTTGTTTTTGTATCTTGATTTTTGCATCAGTGTACAGGAATACACTGATGCTTTGTTCGATCGAGATCATTCTTTGGATTAGCATATCCAATGTGGAAAAAGATATTTTTGTGTCGGACGTAAAATCATTTGGCAATTTTAAAATTTTTATGAATTGGCGCCCGCTATATTGCAATGTGCAGTACCGTGTGATATATTATAGGAACAAAAAGCTGCATTCCGATTTTTCCGGAAAGCAGCTTGTAAACATTGCGAAAGAGGGGAGCAAGCGGCTTGAACGTACAATTCAAAAAAGGCGCGCTGGAGCTATGTGTGTTGACTCTGCTGCGCCAAGGTGAAAAATACGGATATGAGCTTGCAGAGGCGATCAGCGGTGAAATTTCCATCTCTGAGGGGACGATTTATCCCATTCTGCGCCGCCTGCGCAATGAGGGGTATTTCGAGGTAACGCTGCGGGAATCCCCGGAAGGCCGCCGCGCAAATATTACCGTCTGACACAGAAGGGCATCCAAACGCAGGAGGAGCTTTACGCGGAATGGATGGAATTTTCGCAGCAAGTCAATCATTTGATTGGAGGGATCCAATATGACGAAAAATGATTTTTTAAACACGCTTTACCAGTCGCTTCTATATCTACCAGCCAAAGAGCGGCAGGAGATCCTTCAGGATTATGAGGAGCATTTTGCAGCAGGCATCGAGGAGGGCAAGGCGGAAGAGGAAATTTGCCGCGCGCTTGGCGATCCAAAGGAAATTGCACAAACTTACCTGCAACAAAACAAAGCGAGGCCCGGTGCTTACAAGCAGGATTCCCCCTCGAATCCTGCGCCTGTGAGGAACGCAGGCACAGCCGCGGCACAGCCTTATCCGATTCCTCCGGACAATGGTAATCGGGCTCTTTTTACCGTATTGCTGGTTTTGGATATTGTTCTGATTGCCTTGCCAGGCATCCCAGCCGGATTCGCTTTGGCGGCGGCCGGGGCGGTTGTGTTGGTTGCAAGCATAGCAGCCGGCATTTTTGCATCGTCCGCACTGCTGGCGCTGTTTTTCATCTCATTGGCGGTTGCGCTTGTCAGTGCCGGCGTGCTGGTAATCCTCTTGATTGTGTGGAGCCTGCGCGCCTGCTATCGGCAGCTTCGCTGAGGAAGGGAGCAAATATTTTATGAAAAAAGCCTGTATTGCCCTCACGGTCATTTTCTTATTATCATCGTTGTTAACAGTTTGCTTTGGCGCCGCCGTCGGTGCGCGGGAAATCCGCAGCATACTCGATGGGGACAGTAGCTGGAACCACCTGCTCGAGTCCATTAAGAGCTGGCATGAGCACGGCACAGGGCAATTCCTTGGGGAAACCCACATGCAGTTCCCCGTGGATTCTAGCAAACCGGTTTGCCTTTTCTTCGATTTTGCAAAGGTATCTGTCCTTTCCACACCGGATCAAAGCGCTTCTATGTATGTGCGGTATTATGGAAAGAATTCCGTGGATGACCTCTCTTCTCTCCCCTATGCGGAGCAGGAAGACGGAGCGCTTCATCTAGGGCTTCATTTGCCCGATCAAAATTCGTTTACAGAGATCACCGTTGAAATTTATCTACCCATGGCAAAGTATACCGCTTTGAACGCTGAGGTAGGGGTAGGCAGCCTAACGGTTGAGAACATGCAGTTTGGCGCGCTTGTATCCTCTGTGAAGGTGGGAAATACTTGCTTGAAACGCACTTCGGCCGATTCGGTAAAGCTAGTGGCCGCAACCGGAAACCTTGCCTGGGAGGATGGCAGCCGCGTATTGAAATCGCTCTCCATGCATACGGAGGTGGGCAACATCCAGCTTGCCTGGGCCACAGGGGATGGGTTTCGGCTGGCGTATCAAATTGGAAGCGGCAAATTAAAAAATCAGTTTGAGGGAGCGGTAACCGAGCAGACCGGCTCCCAGCACGCATCTTCAAAAGGAACTCTCACTTCCGGAGATGAAAGTCGCGCAATAGAGCTGTCTGCTTCCACCGGGGATATCTCGCTCACCTCTTTTTCCACCAAGGAATAGCGGCGTCGGATTTTCATTGAAAGCCGCTTGCTCTTGCAGAGCCTCATAATAATAGACGCATGCGCTGGAATAATTTGAAGTAAACTATCATATGTTAAGGAATATGCACAGCCTTTCCGAAGCTTGACTTTTCGGAAAGGCTGCGTTATATTGCGCTATATATAAAACGATGGCAAACCGTTGCGGAGAAAGAAGGGTATCTCAATGCCGTATGAATTTTATTTACCGACCAAATTGTTGTATGGGGCGGGCTGCCTGTCTGCGCTCGGGGGCTGTGCACTGCCCGGCCGGAAGGCTCTGCTCGTCACATCCGCTGGCCAATCCGCCAAAAGGCACGGCTATCTCGGCCGAGTGGAAGAGCAGCTTACCCAAGCAGGAGTGCGTGCTGTCCTCTATGACCAGATCACGCCAAACCCGACCAAGGCAGAAGTAATGGCGGGCGCGGCGCTCTGCCGGAAAGAGGGCTGTGATTTCGTTTTGGGCCTGGGTGGCGGCAGCAGCATCGACGCCGCGAAAGCTATTTCCGTGATGGCAAGAAATCCGGGCGATTATTGGGACTATGTTTCCGGCGGCACAGGGAAAGGTAAAGCTGTACCCAACGCGCCGCTGCCGGTTGTTGCGGTGACTACAACCGCCGGGACCGGCACAGAGGCCGACCCATGGACGGTAACGACCAATGAAGAAACGCAGGAAAAAATTGGGTTTGGCTATGAAAAAACGTTTCCTGTCCTCTCCGTTGTCGATCCGGAACTGATGGTGTCCGTTCCCCCGCGGCTTACCGCCTATCAGGCTTTGACGCGCTATTTCACAGCACGGAGGGGTATCTCAACCGCACAGCAAGCCCAATCAGCGATTTAATGGCGCTGGAGGCGATTCGCCTCATTGGGAAAAGCCTGCCGCGTGCGGTGCGGGATGGGGCGGATTTAGAGGCGCGCGGAGATGTTGCGCTGGCAAACACGCTCTCCGGCATGGTTGAAACCCTTTCCGGCTGTATCTCTGAGCACTCAATTGCCCACGCGATGAGTGCGTATCATCCAAAGCTACCACACGGCGCGGCCCTGATTGCGATCAGCAAGGCATATTACCAAAAACTGATCCGGCTGGGCGCCTTCCGGGAGCGTATGGCCGCTATGGCACGCGCACTCGGCAAATCAGACGCGGAGCGGCCGGAAGATTTTTTGACCGCCTTAGACGCGCTGCAAAAGGAATGCAGCGTGGATGGGCTGGCGCTCTCTTCCTTCGGCATGTCGCCGGAGGAGTTTCCCGCCCTTACGCGCAACGCGCGCGAGACGATGGGCGGCTTGTTTGAGGTAGACCCGGTCGCGGTCAGCGACGGGGATGTGCTGGAAATTCTTTCGGACGCCTTCTGCTGAGCCGCTTCAGAAGGAGCTGACGGGATGATCGCCGTGTATTTGCTCTATGCTTTTTCCGAGCTGTTGTCTCTGGCGCTTGGCCTGCTCCTCTGGAAAAGGCACTCCGCCTTCCCGGATTTTCGGCTCGGCTACCACGTGGCGGAAGCCATGCAGGGGGAAGCACAGTGGAATGCTGCCAATGCCTGCGCAGGTAAGGTGAGCTTATTTGGCGGGTTGCTTGCATTTGTGTTTTTTCCGGCTGCATGCCTGCCCCTGAAATTATCCACTGGACGCATGGCGCTGCTTTATTGCTGCATCTGCCTTCTATGGGCGCTTTCCGTTTTAAGGATTCCCCTATACTGCTTGAGAAAAAAATTTCCGAGCAACGCAAAGAAATAAGCAAGGCCGCGCCGGGTGTCCGGCGCGGCCCATTTTCTCATGGACGAATCCTCAGAATGTGTTATAATACTGTTGAATGAAAACTTCACATGAGCGCGGCGAGCAAAAGCGTTTCCTCCAGCTTTTCATAAATCCGTTCAAAGCTGCTCAGGGGCAGCGGGTTCTCTCCCCTGCCGATTTCAAAGGTGAAGCCCGGGCGCTCAAATTCAGAGAGGAACCAATCTTTGAAGCCGCCGTGGCTTGCGAGTCCGTCATTTTCTACCAGGCGGTAACCGCTGGAGGCGGCAAAAATTTTGCCATCATCCTGCCGCGCTGCGGCGTATGTTCGCCATACTCCCAAAAGATTTCTTCCCCCTGGCTGTGAAAGGCCAGCGCATGGCGAAAGGGATGGCTTCGGCACAGCCGCACCAGCGCCTGCGTTTCCGGCTCGCTTTCCGGAGCAGGGCCGCCATATTGCCGGGGCGCGGGTCCGGTAATTCCAGATTCCCGCTCCATTTGGTGCAGTGTTTCCCAACCGGCGTCAAAATTATGATTGATATCCACACCGCGCGCATTCGCATTCCATCTGCTGAAATCGCCGCCGCTGATTTGAGTTGCAAGCGCTTCATAGGGCCCAGCTCCCTGCGCGCCGCGTAACGCAATCTGAATGCCATCCGGATTAACGCAAGGCACGATCATCATGCCCCGGCCATGCAGCGCATCCTGAATCGGGATAGCGGAAAAGTCGTCCCCCTCCCATACGGCCGTTGCCGTGCGTTCAAAAAACCGCAGCAGTAAAAGCGGGGTCAGCCATTCCTGGCCATGAAAGCCCCCGGTATAAAGCACTGGATTTTCCTGCGGGCCGATGGAAAGCGTGTAAATAGAGCGCCCACCGAGGCTTCTGCCGCACACGCCGAGCCTCGCATGTGGGAAGCGGCGTTTTAACGCATCCAGCATCGCGCGCACGGTTTCATAATCGGGCTCTACCGCCCGAACGATTTGATCCAAGCGTGATTCCTCCTGTCCTTCAGGCCTAGGCGGCCTCTTCACAATATATATGCCCGGCGGCCTGCGTTCATGCGGTGGCGGGCGGAAAGGACCCTCTATGAACTTAAAGAAGAACCCTTGAAAAAAATACGATCTATACCGGCCGAATCATCACGGTGCGCAACGATACCGCCCTTTTACCAAATGGGAAAAGGGCCTCGCGCGAGGTTGTGGAGCATCCCGGTGGCGTGACAATCGCCGCCCTCACGCCGGAAGGAGAGCTGCTGTTTGTGCGGCAATACCGTTACCCCTACGGCGAGGAACTGCTTGAGCTGCCTGCTGGGAAGCTGGAGCGCGGCGAAGACCCGCTGGAAAGCGGCAAGCGTGAGCTGCGCGAGGAGACGGGAGCGCAAGCGAAACACTTTCGCGATATCGGCAAATTTTACCCTACGCCCGGCTATTGCGGCGAAATAATCCACATGTATTTTGCCTCCGGCCTCACATTTGGCGAGCAGGCCCTCGATGCGGACGAATTTTTAACCGTGCAGCGCATCCCGTTGGCAAAAGCGGTGCGCATGGTGCTGGAGAATGAAATCCGTGATGGCAAAACGCAGGCAGCTGTGCTGAAGGTGGATGCGTTGCTGCGGGCTGGGGCACTTGAAGCATAAAATATAAAATAGAGAGGAAGGCAAGCGGGGCATACTCGCTTTGCGTAACGATGGCAATTGAAACTGTAAGAGCATTTTTGAAAGAACAGGGTCTGGAAGGACGCATCCATGAATTTGATTCCTCCAGCGCAACCGTAGCACTGGGCCGCTGAAGCGCTGGGCACCGAGCCCGCGCGGATTGCAAAAACCCTTTCCTTTGTCAATGGGGATACCTGTATTTTGATTGTTGCAGCAGGTGACGCCAAAATTGATAACCGAAAATTTAAGGACTTTTTCGGCAGGAAGGCGACGATGCTCGCTCCGGATGAAGTGCTGCGCCTGACCGGGCACGCTGTGGGCGGCGTATGCCCCTTTGCCCTGCCGGAAGGGACGGCTGAGGTCTATATGGATATCTCCCTTCAGCGGTTCAACACCATATTCCCCGCGGCGGGCAGTTCCAACAGCGCAATTGAGCTCTCTTGTGATGAGCTGGCCGCACTTTCCGCCAGCAAATGCTGGATTGATGTGTGCAAGGGCTGGCAGGAAGAAGAAACAGCATAAAAGGCGGTGGTAGTATGCAGCGGCAAACGCCGCAGCGCAGGGCGATCCTTTCCGCGGTGAGCGCGGCGCAATCGCCTTTGACAGCAGAGCAGGTACATACCGAGGTTTGCAGCGCTTTCCCAAGGCTTGCGCTGACCACAGTTTACCGCAGTCTGGACGCCTATGTGGACGCAGGCTTGTGCGGCGCAGCATCTATGATGACGGAATCGCCCGCTATGAAATCGCGGCGGAGCACAGGCACTTTTTAACGTGTACGTCCTGTAAAAAAAGCGTTCCCTTGTCTGTATGCCCCTTTGAACAGCTCGAAGAACAATTGGTGCGGGAAACCGGCTTTCAGATTTCCGGCCACAAGATGGAATTTTTCGGGCTTTGTCCAGAGTGTGCAAAAAAAATGGATTAAGAGCGTAGAGGCATGGCTGTTAAACAAGATTGATAAAAAGGAGCCAGCTCATGAAAATACAAATAAACCGCCTCACCCTGCCCGCTGACCGACGCATCCTTGTGACAAGCGATATCCACGGGCAATTGGGCCACTTGAAAGGCGCGCTCGAAACGGCTAACTTTTCAAAGGACGACATTCTGTTTATCATAGGCGATATGATCGAAAAGGGGCCGAACAGCCTTGGCGTTTTGCGCTATGTGATGGAGTTGTGCGAAACACATACCGTATATCCGCTAATCGGCAATGTCGACGCCCACCGGCTGGAGATGATCGGCCGGTGGCATATCGCGGAGATTTATCCCTACCTCAAACATATGCAGCGCCATTGGGGCGGCTGCCTGCTCTCGGAAATGTGCGAAGAGCTCGGCATCCGCATCCGCTCCCCGCTCGACCTGTTGGCGGCGCGCACCAAAATACAGGCCGGTTTTCAAAAGGAGCTTGATTTTCTGAAGTTCCTTCCAACCATCATTGAAACGCCGCATTTCATTTTTGTGCACGGGGGCCTGCCCACGCAGGAGCTCTCCACATTGGAGGGCACGGATGCGCATCCATGCTTAAAAAACGACGCGTTTCTGGAGAAGGGGCTCCGGTTTTCGAAATATGTCGTGGTCGGCCATTGGCCTGTAACGCTGTATAACGACAAGATCGACTGCGCGAACCCGATCATCAACCGGGAGCAGCATATCATCAGCATAGATGGCGGATGCAGCCTTAAACGCACCGGGCAGCTTAACCTGCTGATCATTCCAGCGGAGGATTCGGAGGAATTTACCTTTGCAAGCTTCGACGGCTTTCCGGTCAGGGTGGCGCTGGATCCGCAAGAGGGATCTGAGGACCCGTTTTGCCTCTTGTATACCGATAACGCCGTTCGGCTTTTGAAGCGTGAGGCGGAATTTTCATTCGTGGAACATCGGCATACCGGTCGCAGGCTTTGGGTTCTAAACGAAGATCTCTATGGCAGCGGGAAAGCCATGCACTGTGATGACAGCACGGATTACCGTATTCCGGTTCGCCCGGGCGACCGGCTTTCGGTCATATTGGAAACCTCAAAAGGGGCACTGGTTAAAAAGGACGGCGTATCCGGCTGGTATTGCGGCCGGTTGGAGGAAGCCAGCGAACCTGCCTGTTGTAAAAACTTTCAAAACATTTCTCCGCGTGCACAAATTGGCTTTGCCATGATTTGCGCACGCTTTTTTACGCAACCGCTTCACCGCTCTTTTCGGCAGCAGCAAAATCTGATAGAATAGAACCAACTGGAGAAATCAGCTTTTATCAGGCCAGATGGATGGATGCCAACGTTTTATCACTCTTTCAATTTTTAGGGAGGGCATTATGCCGGAAATCAAAAAGGAGCAGAAGGCGGCAGCACCCTGCCCGCTTTATAAGAAATGCGGCGGCTGCCAGCTGCAAAACCTAAATTATGAGGAACAGCTACGCTGGAAAGAGCGCCGGATGATTGGCCTAATGGGCCAATTCGGCCATGTAGAGCCGGTGATCGGCATGGAAAGGCCGTTGCATTACCGCAATAAGGTGCAGGCGGCCTTCGGGCTCGACCGAAAAAAACGGATCATCTCAGGCGTATACCAATCAAGCACACATCGGATCGTGCCGGTAGACCGCTGCATGATTGAAAACGAGGCGGCAGATGCGATCATTGTAACAGTGCGCCGCCTGCTTGCGGATTTTAAGCTCCTGCCGTATCACGCGGATACAGGGCGCGGCTTTTTACGGCATGTATTGGTGCGACGCGGTTTTTCGACCGGGCAGGTTATGGTAGTACTGGTGACGGGGTCGCCGGTTTTCCCTTCCAAAAACCATTTTGTCGGTGCTCTTCTCAAAAAGCACCCGGAGATCACAACTGTTTTGCAAAATATCAATCCTGGCAGGACGAGCCTGGTGCTGGGCACACAGGAAAAAACACTCTTCGGCCCCGGGTTTATCGAAGATGAGCTGTGTGGCTGTGTGTTTCGCATTTCTGCGCAGTCGTTTTATCAGATCAACCCCGTGCAGACGCAGGTGCTTTATGAAACAGCGATGGAATACGCGGCGCTCTCCGGGCAAGAAACGGTGGTAGACGCCTATTGCG
>ENA-OUNI01000240-OUNI01000240.1-human-gut-metagenome-genome-assembly--contig:-NODE-240-length-25269-cov-2.074974_pt1 | contig 25269 bp, 30 predicted proteins | sample MGYA00242499_ERZ504580 | MGnify/ENA primary metagenome ERZ504580 (study PRJEB26092, sample SAMD00036315) | human gut metagenome | host: Homo sapiens | study: EMG produced TPA metagenomics assembly of... | reverse complement strand
AGCGCTTCTTGAAATGCTTCTCGATCCATTTTATACGGCTTCAATTTCGGAAAATATTTTTCTTATTAAACCGGAAAATACGAATGCCTCCCATATCCATATCTCCCCAATGAAAATACTGTATCTCTCCTTCCGCCACTTCCATTAATCTTTTCAAAAAATCCGTTCTTTCGGAGAATAAAATCCATGACAGAACAGATAAAGCGTATCCTCTCTGTATTTCATTTCTTCATAATTTGCCTTATTTTCAATCGTTACAATTCTTTGGACTCCTTTTATAGAAACGGGAAAGGCACGTTCCAATGTCTGCGAATTAATCACTGTTCCGTATTGATTTTGAGATGTATCTATTTCATATTCCTTTTCCCTCGCCTTATCTTCTATATACTCCTGTCCGCCCTTTAATTTATACAGAAGCGGACCTTTCCATTCCATCACCTGTGCATAACTGAGAATTCCATGAACGCTTAATATCTCATCGTCAGTCATCCCCTCTTCATACAAAGGTGATCTGACCAGTACTTTCACCACTTTTTTCTCATAATCTTTTTTAAAACGCTTAGAGTCATTAAGCACAGCAGCACTGAATACGCGCATCCACAGAGATTTTTTCAAATTCACAACTGCATTCAAACATCGGAAAAAATCAACGTCCTCCATATCGGGTGATTTTACGATCTCCCCAAGTTCCAACCGTCTTATGATCTCATCATAATAACCTTCCAAAAAACTGCCTTGTACCTCAGCGCGCAGTTGTTCTATTTGTTTTATATAACGAAGCTGCTGCTTTCTTGGATCTTCAATTCCTTCTTTTTCGCACAGCTTTGGAATGACATCTATGGAATAATAGATTTTTTCATATCCGCGCCAGATTGCTTTTTTCTGTCCGGATATATCCGCTTTTCTCCAACTCATCAGCCTGTCTGATCAGCTCAGGCAAGCCACCTGCTGCTTGATCATTTCTCTGTCCGGTTTCGGATGTTTCATGCCTGTCAGCGTTCCCGCCCGATAAGCTTCACTTTTTTCCGCTTTCCCAATAATCCACTTTGCCAACAAATTGCCGCTCATATGCGATTCAACATTTTCCTTCCTTTTTATCAACTTTTAACTATTGCTCCATCATCCAAAAACATTTCTACACCTCTTCCGATCTGCTTTCCCCTGCGATCATATCGAGATAATTTCCTTTGTCAATATGCATCATCGTAACCTGATTTCTAAACCTGCGGAAGCCGTATACGCTGTCCACATTTCGGATCAGAGACTGAAGTCTTTCATCCGGCACGCAGACAATCAACTGAAGTTCCAATTCTCTTGCGTATTTTAAGCAGACTTCGCTTCGCTCCTTATCCATTTTTGAAAATGCCTCATCAAGAAGAACAAGGCGAATCTTTGAATCCCGATTACTCTGCTGCATATAGAGCATTGCGAATCCTGCAAGAAGCGCCACATATTTCGGGTTCTGTCCCTCTCCTCCGGAATCGACGCCCGCCATGTCGTCCACATAATTTTTCTTCTCGATCCCGTTTTCATCGATAGATTGTTCATACATATTAAAGTCCAAATAGTTTCTGTAGTCAGCAAAGCGTTCCATTTCATTTTTGTGCTTTTCACGCCCTGCCCCGTCTTCCTCTCTGGACGGCATGAATTTCTCGGTAAGAAGTCCGATCTTCCTTTCATATTTTCTGAAAAATTCATCTTCCATCAAACTCATCTGACCGTCAAACCCACTATGATCTATTACTTTGCTGTCCAGTTCTTCTGCCATAAGCATCTCATAAAACTGTCCGTTTTCATTTTTTGCCGGAGAGATATCAATCTGATAAATGCTGTCCGAAAAACGGATCTGCGACAGCATTTTATTGATCTGACGCCGATGTCTGTATGCCGACTTGATTTCCCCGTGTATCGTTGCGATCACGTTATCGCGCAGAGAATGGTACACGAGCTCGTATTGTTTTTCAAATTCTTCTTTATATTTCGGCTCAAAATCTTTTCTGCATCGCTCCAAAACTTTGTCGTAAACTTCATTGTCATGTTCTACACCTGAAAATCCATATGCGGGATATGTATTGTTAAATGCATTTCTTGATTTTATCCGCTCATCCTGAAGTTTTGTTTCTTTCTCAAAAAGCCTCTCCGCCATCACTGTCATCTCTTTTTTATAAGCCGCTTCGCTCTTCGTTTCCAAAGCCGACCTCACTTCGGCAAATATCTCATCATTCGGAACATATCCCTTCATCAAAAAATCGAGTCTTTCTTTCAGCGCTTTAATTTTCTCTTCCAGTTTGCCCTTTTTCTTCCCTGTTTCGATTTCTTTTTCTCTTAATCTTCCTGCCGCCTGTTCTTTTTCTTCAATCCGGCTTGTAAGTTCTTTCGTTTTAGCCTGCAGTTCTGCTGCCAAAGTTCCGTTTTTCAGTTCTTTGATTTCTTCTTTGAGCCGGTCTTGGCGGCGGTAATGATCGGCCAGTTCGTCTGCCGCACCCGCAAGACGCATCAAATGTTCCGGTTCCTGACCGAACCGTTCAAATTGCCGGGCTTCTTTCAACGACTCTTCCGTCTGACGATCTGCGATCAGCGAACTTTGAAGATCTATAATTTCCTCCTGCAGCTCTCTTAGCTTTGCCTTCGATACTTTTGTACCGATACATGCATTTTTCGTATAATCTTCCTGCGCAGATGGCGGAACATATATCCGCTGTACGAATAACAATCCGGTGTGACTCCGTCTTTTACCGTACTTAACTCTTCCACCGTCTCACATTTTGTATTCTTCCAAGATAACGTTTCAAGCACCGGTCAACATATCCGCTTTCTGCGTGTACCGCTTCATATAGCGAGTTTTCGTCCGCTTCCGGAGAATCCTTTTGAACCGCCTCACTATTGATCAGATCAACTTCTTCAAACTGCTGCATCCTGCGAAATATTTTCGCTGCATCAAGAGCGTATGCCGGTTCTGTAATCATACTTTTTTTAATCCTGCCAAGCCGTCCTTCGATCGCATTTTTCCATTTTTCATCCGTAATATCAAACAAATCCGCGAAAATATGAACTTCGATTTTCCTTCCGTACCTGTCGCTCAACGCACGCTGCAGTTCCTGTCTCGCCTTTTTCAATTCCAACGGATACGGTTTTCTGTCGTTTTGGAGATCTTCGACAGCATCTTGTTTTTCTTTGATGTCTTTTTCCGTTTCATGGATCGAAATACGAAGTTCCGACAATTCATTTGTAATATTATCAAGGGCCAAGTCAAGATGTGTCCTCAGTTCTTTACATAACTTTTCCGTAAGCGCTCCGCCTCGTATTTCCTGAATAAGCTGAAGAGCTCTGTTGCTCACATAATCAGTGACAACATCCTCTTCTTCCCATCGTTTCAATCCTTTCACGATCTGCCGCCACTGTGCCGAATTATCCGCCAGAAGAGCAATTCTGTATTCTAAATCTTTTAGTTCCTGTTCTTTCTTTCCATAATCGCTGTTATTTAATTCTGCCTGTACCCGGGCTCTTTCATCCCGTATCGTCTGCAGTTCGTCCTGAAGTATCTTCTGTTCTTTTTTCGCCTCGTCCGCTTCTTTTTCAACGGATTCCAACTCACTTTCCCGTCCTTTGAGTCGAATTATATTTTCCTCGATATCAATGCATTTGAGCACTGTTTCCGTTCGTACTTTCTCCGCACGCACATTCGTCAGTTCTCTGTCATATACTTGGATCTTATCCAGCATTTCGATCCGTTTTTCCAGATCTTCCACCCGTTCTTTGATCTCTCTGTACGCGCCAAGCTGTTCACTGATCGTCGCCACCGTATCTTCTTTCGTTTTCGGAAACATATAATCTCTTATAAACTGACCTGTTCCACTCGTCATTTTCAGAGCAATGGCGCTTTTTTCCATCGTGATCATACGACCTTGTTCTACCTGACCGAAGATTTCCCCGTACAGCGTATAAAGATAAGCTTCTTTCGACGGATACACTTTATTTACTTCACCCCGGCCTCTGTTATCGGCGCTTCTGCTTCTTTCTTCCGTAAGTTTTCTAATCTGTGCGATCGAATAAGGTACGTTATTTTCCAAATATTCATCCTTTGGAATTCTTCCCGAATGACTGAAATAAGTATATTTTTTCAGATCCGTATCCCCTTTTGCCACCTCGAACGCCGCCCCGACACAAGTCACAATATGAGTGGCGGTATCTTCAATCTCAAGAACAATCTGTGAACAAAAATCAACGTCTCCCCTGTTTGCCGTTCCGTCTTTTTGCGCTCCTCTAAGATAGCTTAAAACGCTTCTCTTGTTTTTAGAATCATCTGCCGCTTTATTCAGAAAATTAGCAGACACACTCCCATACAGAACAACCTGTATCGCATCCATAACCGTCGATTTCCCCGATCCGCTCTTTCCGCTGAAAAGATTCACATACTCGTGGAATTCCAACATTTTATGGCTGATGCCGCCCCAGTTATTGATCAGCATTCTTGTAAAAATTTTCTTCGGCTGTTTCATATCCGTCTGCCTCCTCTCTATATTCTTCAATCAAATCATTCATATCTTTCGCCGTCACATACAGATTGATCGTACTGTAAATATAGATCGGCGTATCGTCTTCTACGTCCCTCACCGCTCCCGCACGTCGATGATCTGATGAAGCCGCATCAGATAAAGAGAAGCTTTCCATTCATCTGCCTTCAATTTTCTTACGATCAGGTTCGTATTCTTTCCGTATTCGCGCATTTCTTTCAGCGTTGTCACAGGAGCGTTTAACCCTTCTCCCATAATTTTATCTTTATAGATCAGTTTTATGATAAGAAGGATCACCGTTTCTGTCATATTCAGTTTTTCCCTTGCAGCTCCGTCGCCTGTCAAACAGAAAATATGCTCTTGTGCATCATGCGTAAGCTCACATCCAAGTACCGAAAGATAGTCTTCTATAAAATGTCTGTGCCGGACACAGATTTCATACTGTACATTATCTTTCGGCACAAGTTGTTGCCGGATCATATTTCACCTGCAAAATACATGTCTGGCGAAACAACGCCTGTATCGTCTTTTTTATCTGTTCCCCTTCTGTGATAGAAATACTTTCCAAATACTCAAACATGACTTAGTCCTTCTCTTATTTCCAGCGTTGAAAAACGCATTCCCTGTTCGGTTTCTTCTTCCTCTCCTACGGTGATCTCCCCACTGCCAAACGCATTTTCCGTCGCTTCCTGCCATATAAAAACAATTTTCCAAATCTTCAGCCGACCGAACCGTCTGCCGCGTAGTTCTAAATACGTTTCCGACACTGTTTCTTTCTTTGAACTCCTGCAGCTCTTTCCTTGTATAAAGCGGTTTTAAGACAAACGACTCCAAATTTTCTTCCGCCTGTCCGCCTTCCGAAACAGTAGCCGGAACAAACGCTTCTCTCCCTTTTTCTTTCCGTTTGTACAGACTTTCATCCGTCAACGCTCTGTGAGGTCTGCTAAGCGGATACGCTCCGCCAGTTTTTCCGATATTTCTTCTTTTCTCCTGCTTTTATTCAACAGATCTACAAGCGCAACCGTACGGTCTTCTTCTGCTCCTTCCTGAAGAACGTACCGTATTCTCGCAGCCGCCCTGGACGCAAAAATCGTCTTCTGTTCGATCAGTTTATTATATCTTCTTTCGATCGCATCAAACTGCCTTTCGATTCGTATCAGCGTATCTGCCGCTTCCTCGCACATTGCCGCCGCCCGTTCCAGCCGCAGTTCTTTTATTTTCTCCGCCTCATCTGTTTTTTTCGGATCTTTAACTTTTCCCGCGTTTTCTTCGTCTTTCATCTTCTTTTGACGGACCTCTTCCAGTTCCCGCAACAGTTTCAGCCTGCTCATATCATTTTCCTGTAAATTTCTGTCAAGCAGTTCTTTAACAGCTTCTTTATATCGATAAAAACTGTCCGTTGTCGTCAAGATCGCATATTTTCGGCTGTCACTGTTATTGATCTCCTTTACAAGGACGTCCTGTATTCCCCGAAAATCTTTCTGACGGGACAGTTCATCAAAATACCCTCTCATACCGTCCTGCATATTTACAAGCATCTGCACAAGCTTTTTGGAAACACGAAGGGCGCTTTTTAAAATCTCATTATTTTTTTCTTTATCGGAACTATATGTATACAGATGGCTGTATATCGTCATAACGCTTTCCCGCTCTTCGCTCTCTTGTTCATCAAGCAGACTCCTAAACAACTCCACATACATCTGACTATATTCAGGAAATGTCACAACGTAACTGTTCAAAGCCTCGTCATAGTCCTGTTTCAGCCATCCCCACTCCTGAAAATGTTTCAGACACACGGACGCCATATTAGAACGTGTAAGAAACTCTCCCTCTTCATCATAATTTTCCTCATCCCACAGAAGAGCCGCTGCCGCGATCTTTTCATTCATAACTGCCCTGCACTCTTTTTCCGTCAATCCAAGCACGGAATAAGACAGACTCATTTCCTCATAGATTGCCGTGAGAAACAGCATATAGTAATCCGTATATTTACTTGAAAATAATTTATAAAAATCTTTGGGGATCCTTTCCATCAAACTCATTTTTTACCGTTTTTACTTCCTTTATCTTTGTTTTTGTGCCTTTATTCAGTATATCTACTACACTTTTTAATGTCAATTCTGCCTTGATATGTTACAATCTACCTATCAACAGTTGGCTGTACAGATGTCCGTTTACGAGGAAACATATATCTGATCACAGCAAAAATATAATAACTGAAAGGACTGAAATTATGTGGGCTTACAATGAAACTTTTTATCAGATTTATCCGATCGGCTTCTGCGGCGCGCCGACGCACAATGACGGCGTGACAATGCACCGGATTTTGAAAATTGCAGACTGGGCCGGATATCTCGAAGAGCTCGGGATCGGATCGATCATTCTAAATCCGATTTTTGAATCAGATAATCACGGCTATGACACAAGAGATCTTACGAAGATCGACTGTCGCCTCGGAACGAACGAAGATTTCCAAACAGTATGTGAAACGCTTCATTCGCACAATATCAAGATCATGCTCGACGGGGTATTCAATCACGTCGGCAGAGGTTTTTGGGCATTTCAGGATGTGTTAGAGAAGAAATGGGATTCTCCGTATAAAGACTGGTTTTATATTAATTTTGACGGCAACAGCGCATATAACGACGGCTTCTGGTATGAAGGCTGGGAAGGACACTACGAACTTGTGAAGTTAAACCTGCAAAATCCTGCCGTCACAGACCATCTGCTTAGCTGCATAAAAATGTGGATCGAAACTTTCGGCATTGACGGACTGCGCCTTGATGTCGCTTATTCTCTCGATCATAACTTCATGCGCCGCCTCCGCTCTTTCTGCGAAGAGATTAAGCCGGGATTCGCTCTTGTAGGAGAAGTTTTATTCGGAGACTACAACCTGATCGTCAACAACGAAATGCTTCACAGCTGCACGAACTACGAATGTTACAAAGGATTATATTCCAGCTTTAACAGCATGAACTTGTTCGAGATCGCCCACTCATTAAACCGCCAATACGGACCGGAGCAGTGGTGCATTTACAGAGGAAAGCATCTCATGACTTTTGCAGATAACCATGACGTCACGCGGCTTGCTTCCATATTGACAAACAAGCGGCATATCCCCCTTGCTTACGGACTTTTGTTCGGTATGCCGGGTATTCCCTGTATTTATTACGGAAGCGAATGGGGAGAGGAAGGAACGAAATCACCTGATAATGATTATGCCTTAAGGCCTTGTTTCGATGCGCCTAAGCCAAACGATCTCACCGATCTGATCCGCCGCCTGATCGCTCTTCGCAGAGAAAGCGATGCGCTGTGCAGCGGTTCTTATCGAAATATCGTTATTACAAATCATCAGCTTATTTTCGAGCGCAAAACAGAAAAAGAGCAATTCCTTGTTGCCGTCAACGCATCCGACTGTGAATTCACAGCCGGACACCATGAGTTAAACGGCACATATGAACAGATCCTTTCCTTTGAAAACGAAACGATCACAAGCGGCAAGGACACTTCCGTACAGGAACTTAACGGACAGCTCGTCCTGCCCGCATACAGCATCCGGTATTTAAAAAGAGCTTTATAAAAGTCTTATATGATCCAGCGGGCATGGCTTCCATGGCCGCTTTTTGTCACAGTCAGCTTCCAGTCGATCTGCTCTTTCAATTCATTGACATGAGAAATGATACCTACAAGTCCTTTTTCTCCTGCAAGTTCTTTCAAGATACGGATCGCCCTCTCCCGCGACTGATCATCCAAAGAACCGAATCCTTCGTCTACGAACATCGTCTCCAAACTCACCGCTCCGGCTGTGTTCTGAATGATATCCGCAAGTCCTAACGCCATTGACAACGCCGCCATAAATGATTCTCCGCCTGACAGAGATTTTACGTCGCGGACAGAATCTGTCACCAGATCGTACACATCCAGATCTAATCCGGCCTGCCCCTGACTGCTTAAATCTTTCAATTCCCGACACTGCAGGATAAATCCTCCGGAAGTCATTTTGGCAAGCCTTCGGTTCGCCGCTTGTATGATCTGCCGGAAATACTTTCTCTGAACATACGTCTCAAAATCAAGCTTCACACTGCCTGTCAAACTTCCGTTCGCCGTCCTGCTCAGATTACCGACAACTTCATACTTTTCCCGAAGTTCCTCCTCTGCCGCAAAATACTTTTTAAGGCTGTCACAGGCGCTTTGATGGGTAATATTTTTCCCGTGAATCTCCAGTTTTCGCACATTCTTTTCTTTCAAAAGCATATCTGTCTCATTTTTCTTTCTGACGTCACTTTCCGTCTCCTGCCGCCTTTTACCGTTTAACTGACCTTTCAATGTCTCAACACTGCTTTTCTTTTGAACGACCAGACTTTCATACGTCTTTACTTGATCGTTCATCTGCCTCCAGCCTTCGATCCATTTTTTCGCCTCCCGGTATTCCTCCTGATCCGCAAACCGCTGCTTTCGTATCTCCTGACGAAACATTTCCTGTTCCTGCTCGAACCGCTCTTCCAGTTCCGTTTTCTGTAAAACCAGATTTTCCGCCCGCCCTGCCTGACGTTGGTTTTCTTCTGCAGTTTTTCTGTATGCGTCCTGAAGCTTTTTCAAATTCGATCTTTTTTGCGCAAGCAGGCTCTCATATTCTGCAAGCCGGTCTTCCGCCTGTTTTTCATCTTCCCGAGAATACCTTTCTCCAAAAAGCGCTTTTTCTTCTGTTTCAAATTGTGCGCGAACTTCCTGATATTTTTCCTGTGCCGCCGCTCTCTTTCGCTCCGCTTCATCACGGATCTTTTTCGCCTCTTCTACTGTCTTTTCATCGACTCCGCCTTCGGAAATTTTCGCCTTATGCGGATGATGCACCGACCCGCACACAGGACACGGAGAACCTTCCTTAAGTTCTTGTGCAAGAATCCCCGCCTGTTCGCCGAAAAAGATTCTGTATTTTTCTTCATAATCTTCCGACGCCGCTTTACACTGATCTATGCAGCGTGTCATCTGAACTGTCTGTTTCTCATACTCTGCTTTTAATTTCCGTACTTTTGCATATCTGGGAAGAATCTCACGCAAACGCACGATCTGTTCTCGAAGCTTCGGTTCGATCCGATCCATCTCACTCTCCGCCTGCTCCGCATCTTCTTTCAGCCTGTTCTCCCGCTTACTGTGCTCTTCCATCCACTCATTCAGAGTAACGATTTCTTCTTTGATCCTCCGTGCATCTTCCTTTGTACGAAGCGCCTGCACTTCCAATCTTCTCGCCTGTTCCGAACGTTCTCCCAACAGCGCGTGATTTTTCAAAAGCTCATATTCCGCGCTTTGTTCCTGCAGTCTTTTATATTCCGATTCTGTTCGCTCTAACAGACCGAAGATCCTGTTGATCTCCTCTTTCTTCCCGATCATAAGATGGAGCTGCTCCGATTCTTTCCGAAGCGCCGTTTCTTCGGCTTCCATCGTTTCGTACGCTTCTTTTCCTTCTTTTAATATCCGGCCGAGCGTTTCTGTTACAGCCTCTGCGAGGGCATTTCCTGGGAAATCAAATCTCCCCACACCTTTTGCACCTTCGATCCGTCTGCATCGACGCGCTCCATCTCACGCCGAATATCGGCTTCATTTTCTTTTAACTGTATATACAATGCTTTTCCTTGCTCTTTTAATTGTTCCTGGACGTCTCTGTATATCTGCGTCTGAAAAATCTTGGAAAATATCTTCTTTCGCTCTTTTGATTCCGCATGCAGCAGCCGCAGGAAGTCTCCCTGCGCTATCATAGCGATCTGCGTAAACTGCCCGGCGTCTAATCCGATGATCTGCTCTATTTTCTGATCAACTTCACGCTTTTTCCCCTGAAACTCCTTCCCGTCGGGCATGATCAGGCTGACTTTTGACGTTTCCTTTACAAGGCGGATCTTTCCGTCTGCATTTTTCCGCTTTCCCGCGCGCATATATTCCGGGTTTCTTCGGATCGTATACTGCCCGTCCCGATATGCAAACGTATATTCCACGAATGTTTCCGCCTCGTCGTCGGCATACTGGCTTCTCATCATATTTCCGTCGCGCCGTCCGCCGCTTGTCCTGTCGTAAAGAGCATATGTCACCGCATCGAAGATCGTTGTTTTTCCGGCTCCGGTATCGCCGGTAACGAGAAACAGCCCGCCTTGAATTTTCGTAAAGTCAATCGTTTCCATACCGGAATAAGAACCAAACGCAGACATCGTAAGTTTGATCGGTCTCATCTTTCTTCTCCTTTCACATCATCAAAAATCTGCGTCATCATTTCCGCCTCTTCTAAAGACATCTTTCTTCCATGCATTTCTTCATAGAAATCCGAAAATGTTTCCAGTGGATTTTCCATGCGGATATCCTCATCCTTAAACTCAAGTTTTTTACGCGTCCGTTCATTATCCGTCCGCACTTCTAAAATACGGCTGTACACTTTTTCCAACTGTTCTTTCGGTCTATAAGGATCGATTTCGTCTGTAAGCGTCACGCTCACATAATCATCCCGCTTTTTCGGATCTGCCGAACTTAAGATTCCAGAAAGACATCCCCGCACTTTCTGTACGTCCCGCAGCGGATGAAGCGGAAATTTTTCGATTGTGACCGCCTCTTTTTTCTGCCCTATCGTCACAAGATGAAGAGACTTTTCTAAGTCCGCTTCACTGACCGAATATTTCAAAAGCGTCCCGCAATATCGAATATGTTCCGCCCCCACTCTCTGTGCCTTGTGCAAATGTCCAAGCGCCGCATAATCAAATCGGCTGATTGCGGAAATGTCTACATTATCAATTCCGCCGACACTGAAAAGTTCTGAATCACACGTTTCCGGAGTCTCGCCGTTTCCTGTATAAAACTGATGAGATACAAGTACGTTTCGCTCCGAAAAGTCGATATCCTCTCTCCTTAAAACCGCATCGACAGCCTCTGTATAACTGCCCGGCGTCTCGTTTTCACACAACAACCTTACATATCCCGGCTTCAAAAAAGGAAGCAGATAAAAATTCACCGGACCATACTCATCTTTTAATACAACTTTTTTCAAATGTTCTTTTTCCGTCTCAGGCGCTTTCCCCGCAATATAGATGCCGCGGCTTCCAAGCAGACGGCTGGCATAATCAAGTCTTTGCGCCGAATCATGATTCCCCGCGATGATCAAAATCGACACCTGAGGGCTTACCGATGAAAGCCGTGTCAGAAAATCGTCAAACACTGCGACCGCCTCTGCCGACGGAACAGATTTATCATAAATATCTCCCGCGATCACAACCGCATCCGGCCGAAGCTTCTCTGTATATCCGATCACTTCCTCCAAAATGTGTTCCTGATCTTCTTTCATATTGTAATGATAAAGATGTTTTCCGATATGCAGATCCGATAAATGTATAAATTTCATTTTACTGTTCCTTTCCGCTTCATCCTGATCGTTTTCTTTTTCTGCGAAAACACGCTTATTAAAGTTTCAGTTTTCTGTATCTGTCAAAGCAGGCAAAAATTTCCTGCGCTCTTGGCATCGCCATACATGCGATACTTGATCTGCTCTCACAGAGCGCATCAAGCGACTCTTTTTCTATAACTTTTTCCATCTCTGCGATCACTTGACGAAGATCTTTCTTTCCGTTCATAAGATGTTTTTGAGCATATCGCATACAATATCCGAGCGCTGTCACCTGTTCGCTGTCAACAATCTGTTCCACATAGCGAAGATCGATCATTTCTTTGTTGATCATGACAGCTTCTTTTCCCATCGTCTTCATCTTGATCCGGTCATTCCCCTTTAAATCTGCATTTGCGATCGGACATCTCTTAAAATCAGGCTGCCGCGCCGGCTCTTGAGAAAGACTGATCGCAGGAAATGCTTCCGCTTCCTTTTTCGCATATCCGGTAATATCTTTCGGCTCGTATCGATCCATCTGAAGGATCGTATCTGCAATATGGAAATAAGCTCCTGAACTTCCCGCTACGATCACGGTGGAAATCCCCTGTTTTTCATACAATTCTCTTATCCGCTCGATAAACGGCGTGATCGGCTCCATCTCCCGATGAATCACTCTTTGCATCAGTCATCCGTATCATAAAATTCGTAGCGCTTGTGTCCTCATCGATCAAAAAAGAGAAGTTCCGGCTTCCATGCTTTCGATTACATTTGCCGCCTGAGACGTACTTCCACTGGCATCTTCCGTACAAAATAAAACCGTGTCCTTTCCATTTGGAAGATCGTTGATAAACATAGAAATATCCGTCTTTTTAATACTCCGCCCGTCCTCGGCGCGAATCTTTACCGCCGTATCGTCGGTGATCACATACTCCCGTCCGTCACCTGCAACATGCGGATAAACTCCTGTTTCCAACGCCTTTAACAGCGTAGATTTTCCGTGGTATCCCCCGCCCACAATAAGCGTGATCCCTCTTTTGATCCCCATTCCGCTTATGACTCCCGCATGCGGAAGTGTAATCGTCACTTCCTGCTCCTTTGGAGACTGAAACTTTACTGCGCCGCGCATCGGCTTAGACGAAACGCCGGACTCTCTCGGAAGAATGCTTCCGTTTGCCACAAAAGCGCAAAGTCCGAGTTTCGGAAGCTGATCTCTTATATACCTCTGATCTTCCGCAAGATCTATAATTTTACGCAGACGGGCCGCATCTGCATTTTTATAAAACAAAGAGGCCTTTACACATTCCGGCACAAACTGAAACAGGATCTTCTCAAGCTCCCGCGCATTGATCGTTCTTCCGTTTGCGGGAAAACCGATTTCCATCCGCAAAATGATATCTCCACTGTTCGGATCAAGTCTGCAGGCCGTACGTTCCAAAACTTCCTGCCCGCAGCGGCTTACAGCGATCATCCCACTTTTTCCCGAACCTTTTGCCTGAAAAGCAACTGATCCGCCTTTTTTGCAAACTGACGCGTCAATTCATCCTGAAGCGCGATCCGCTGATCTTTCCCACAGTAAAGATCACTCGGAAATGCCGCTGCCTTTCCTTCTACATGTATGCTCACCTTTGACGGAGACGCAAACGGATCTCCCTGTACATGATCTATAGACAACACATATCCCGGAAACCGATATGTTCCTTTCGTATCTTTATAAGCAGGATATCCACGATGATCGATCCTGTTCAATAAACTTCTCAAATCTGCTGCTGACTGCATTTTCTCGATTCCTTTCTTCCACTATTTTCCCGCGCCGCGCATCGGCTTACGTTTTACGTTCTTTTACTCTGTCTGCCGTTATCTTAATGTTCTGATTTCACTGCCTGACAATATTCATACTGACGCTTTACTTCAACTTTAAAATCGTACATGAAAACGGGGCCATTTCCAACACATTTTCATATACTTCTCCACTTTCTGCATCAATCTGCTTTCCAATGCCTTCCAAACGAACCTGCCTGTCATTAAAATTCATCACAAAAACAAGACCTTTTCTTCCTGTCTCATCCTCTCTTTTTGCAGCCGTCACGCCATGGGGAAGTCGTTTTAATATGCGGTCGGCAGATGATGCTTCTTTCAACAATCCCGCCTTTATAAACACATCTTTATAAAATGCACTTAGAAACCTCTGATCCGATTCTGCCGAAAGATAATACGCCCTTCCGCTTCCATATGCATTTTCAGTTACTACCGGACATCCTTTATAAAAGTCTTTTTTATAAACAGAGTAAATTTCCGTCTTAGCTTTTGCATGAACGATATCACACATCGTATACGCCGGATATTCTTTTCCGTTATAATCAAAACAATTCTCAAACTCCTTTGACGGCGCGTCCATTTCTTCAGAAACCACCCCGAGTACATCTTCCAACGGATGCCGTCCTATAAAACAAAGATCGGTTTCATTTACAATCCCGCTGAAATACGTTGTCACATAAGTTCCGCCCGCTTCCACGAACGCTCTGACCTTTTCGGAATATCCCTTTTTATACATATAATTAAGTGGCGCCGCCAGAAGCGATATCCCGAAAATCATCGTCCATACTTACAAAATCAACGTCCAAGCCACACTCCCAAAACGCACGGTAGTGATCCGTCACACATTTCACATAATCAAGATCCTGACGCGGTCCGCTCGTGTCTTCTACAGCCCACCAGTTTTCCCAGTCAAAAACAATGGCCGCTTTCGCCCTGTTTAAAAAAGTTTTGATCCCGCCGCTTAAGTGCTCCAGCCGCTTTCCTACTTCCGTCACTTCTCGAAATGTTCTCGTATCAGAACCGTTCTTATGATCTACGACTGCTCCGTGAAATTTCTCATAGCCGCCCCTGCTCTTTCTCCACTGAAATACTGAACCGAATCTGCTCCGTGCGCAACTGCCTGCATAGAAGAAAGCATGTGCATCCCCGGTCTTTTCAGCGGATTGTGAGAACGCCAGCTCACAGAAGAGGGCGTGCTTTCCATTAAAAGAAACGGCTCTCTTTTCAGACTTCTCATAAGAGCATTACCCGCAGATGTATATACCGCCTCCGGCACTTCATCTTTTCTCTCATGCCAAAACGGATAATTATCCCATGATATGATATCAACTGCATTTTTCAGAGTATTGTAATCAACTCCTTTGAAAAATCCCATCATATTCGTCGTTGTCGGAAGATCGGAAAATTCTCTCAATGCATCGGCTTCCATTTGCAAAAATCTGTAATCTGCTCGGAAGAAAATCTCTTCCAATCTAAAGTCAACGCTGTCGTCAGACATTCGCCCTGCGGAGAAGGGCTGTGGATCTGATCCCAATCTGTATATTTGTGACTCCAAAATCCCGTCCACCACGACGCATTAAGCTTATCCAGTGTTCCGTACTTGTTTTTCAGCCATTCCCGAAACTTTTTCTGACATTTTTCACAATGACATGTGGAATCTTTGAAGTTTCCTCCGAACTCATTGGAAATATGCCAGAGGATCACATTTTCTTTCTTTCCGAATCGCTGCGCAAGAGCCCGGTCTATCTGCTTTACCTTCCGCCTCATGACCGGAGAGGAATAGCAGAAGTTATGGCGCTTCCCCGGCAGGTTTACCGTACCGTCCGCCTGCACCTGAAGCGTCTCGGGATACTTTTGTGTAAGCCAGTGCGGCATTCCTCCCGACGGAGTCGCCAAAACTACCTGTATCTTCCTCTCTCGGAGTTTATCTATAATTTCCTCCAGCCATTCAAACGTATAAACGTCCTCCTTAGGCTCTAACTCCGCCCAAGAAAACACTCCGAGCGTCACACAGTTTACATTTGCCTTATTCATCAACTTTAAATCTTCTTCCAATATCTCCGGATATTCGATCCATTGTTCCGGATTATAGTCTCCACCGTGTAATAAGTGTCCTCCTATCATAGTACAACCTCCTGTTTTCATTTCGGACAATGTGTGTTTTTGCCGCATTCCGGTAATAATACAGTCTCCAGCTCTTCTTTCTGCAATAAGTATGCCCCGAGATTTTTCAGATGTCAATTATAAAAAGAAACAGAGGCTTTCGGAATCATATCTCAAAAAGTCTCTGTTTCCACTTTATCGAAACATCGTTCGCAAGAACATTGTTTCTAATTATACTTCAAATATCAGATCTCCATAAGACGGCATCGGCCATGCCTCTTTATCAACGATCATCTCCAGCTTGTCGATCGGCGCACGCAGATCCTCCATTGCAGGGCACACTGTCTCATAATAATAAGCCGCTTTATCAGGACCGTCGTCCATGGAAGAAGCCGTCTCCGTCACTTTCTCAAGCTGTGCCTGAGCGCGGCTTGCTTCTTTGAGCAGCACGGTAATCTCATCAAGCGTCGCAAGCTGAACACTGGCATCCACACCTGCGGCTTTTACCGAATTAACCGTATCCGCCAGCGTCTTTGTATATTTAATGATCGCCGGAATAAACTGTTTTCTTCCCATATCGATCATCGTACGAGCCTCGATATTGAGCGCCTTTGAATAATTTTCATAGCGAATTTCCGCGCGGGATTCAAGCTCTGTGCGTGTAAATACTCCGAATTTCTCAAAAAGTTCTACCGACTTATCAGATACAAGCGCCGGGATCGACTCAACCATAGACTTAATGTTTGGAAGTCCTCTTCTTTGCGCTTCTTCTACCCATGCCTGTGAATATCCGTCTCCGTTAAAAATGATCTTCTGGTTCTCGATCGCATATTCCTTGATCAGGTCATGGATCGCTTTTTGAACGTCATCCGCCTGTTCCATAACATCACATGCTTCCGAAAACGCTTCCGCCACGATCGTATTGAGCACAATATTGGCAGATGCGATCGAGTCTCTCGAACCTACCATACGGAATTCAAATTTATTTCCCGTAAATGCAAACGGAGAAGTTCTGTTCCGGTCTGTCGCATCTTTCATCAGATCAGGAAGAGTACGCACACTCGTCTCCAGCTTTCCGCCTTTCAAACTATGTGTCGCCTCCCCTGTACTTACAAGCTGATCGATCACATCCTCGAGCTGCTCTCCAAGGAAAACGGAAATAATTGCCGGAGGCGCTTCATTTGCCCCAAGCCGGTGATCATTTCCCGGATCAGCCGCAGATTCTCTGAGAAGTTCCGCGTGTCTGTTGACCGCTTTCAAAACACATGTCAGAACAAGAAGGAACTGAATATTCTCATGCGGTGTCTTTCCCGGTTCGAGCATATTGATGCCATCGTCTGTTATCAGCGACCAGTTATTATGTTTTCCCGATCCATTCACCCCTGCAAACGGTTTCTCATGGAGCAGACATTTCATTCCGTGCCTGCTTGCCACCCGTTTCAAAGTCTGCATCACGATCTGATTATGGTCTACCGCAATATTCGCTTTTGCATAGATCGGAGCAAGCTCATGCTGAGCCGGCGCAGCTCGTTATGCTGAGTTTTCGCCGTAACGCCTACCTTCCAAAGTTCTTCGTTTACATCTTTCATAAACGATGCGATTCTCTGTCTGATCGTTCCGAAATAGTGATCGTCCATCTCCTGACCTTTCGGAGGCATCGCGCCAAACAGCGTCCTTCCTGTATAGATCAGGTCTTTTCTCTGAAGAAACTTTTCTGAATCTACAAGGAAATATTCCTGTTCCGCACCGACAGACGGCGTCACTTTCTTTGAAGTTGTATTTCCGAATAAGCGAAGCAGACGCATTGCCTGCGTATCGAGCGCTTCCATCGAACGAAGAAGCGGTGTTTTCTGATCAAGCGCCTCTCCGGTATAAGAACAAAATGCAGTAGGGATGCACAGGATCGCGCCTGCCGCGTCTTCTCTTATAAATGCCGGAGAAGTACAATCCCACACTGTATACCCTCTTGCCTCAAACGTAGCTCTTAATCCTCCTGACGGAAACGAGGAAGCATCCGGTTCTCCTTTGATCAATTCTTTTCCCGAAAAACTCATAAGAACTTTTCCACTTGGCTGGGGAGCCGATATAAATGAATCATGCTTTTCTGCCGTAACGCCTGTTAAAGGCAGGAACCAGTGTGTGTAATGCGTCGCGCCTTTTTCAATCGCCCACTCTTTCATCTCATGAGCTATGACATCGGCCGTCTCCAGATCAAGTTCCTGCCTCTTCGATCGTGTGCTTCAGATTTTTGTAAATCTTTTTCGGCAGACGCTCTTGCATCACTGTATCGTCAAAAACATTCTGTCCAAAAATTTCAGCTACATTGATTGCTTCTGTACTCATAATTCACCTTTCCTTCCTACCTTTTAACAAGACTGCATGAACGCTTTTTTGTATCAGACTACTCTATGTATTACTGCTTTTACAATATAATACAAAAAAGATTATGGCATACCATAAATCACCGGAAGCACCGAAGAGAACATTCCGGGATCGTAAGCAGCCGCCAAGATCTCTGGCACTCCCGTGCTTTAGCTCGTTGCTATTACAAAAAGGGCACTCCATGCTATGCTGGAACGCCCCTGTTCATGTCTCTGTCAGTCAGTATAACTCCGCCAACTAAAAAAGGCAAGTATTTTTTTGAAAAATTCAGCCGCCGAAAGCAGACGTCAGATATGCTGCGCCGCTGCTTAAGCTTGTCCGATAGAACCGAATAATTCCATTTTCTCTTTTACAGTAGCCATGATTGCGTCTGTACCCGGTTTAAGAAGTTTACGCGGGTCAAATCCTTTTCCTTCAAGGTCTTTTCCTGCTTCAACATACTCGCGTGTAGCTGCCGCAAACGCAAGCTGACACTCTGTATTTACATTAATCTTAGCAACGCCGAGGCTGATTGCCTTTTTGATCATATCTTCCGGAATACCTGTGCCTCCGTGAAGAACGAGCGGCATATCGCCTGTAAGCTGCTGGATCGCATCCAGAGTCTCAAAACTTAATCCTTCCCAGTTCTCCGGATATTTTCCGTGGATATTTCCGATACCTGCTGCAAGGAAATCGATTCCGAGATCGGAAACCATCTTACACTCCTGCGGATCGGCACACTCGCCTTTTCCGATTACTCCGTCTTCCTCTCCGCCGATAGAACCGACTTCTGCCTCGATGGACATGTTCTTCTCATGAGCGATCTTAACGAGCTCTTTTGTCTTCTCTACGTTCTCCTCGATCGGATAATGTGATCCATCGAACATGATAGATGAGAATCCTGCTTCGATACACTTCATACATCCTTCGTAGCTGCCGTGATCAAGATGCAGAGCAACCGGAACTGTGATTCCGAGTTCTTCCAGCATTCCGTTTACCATGCCTACAACTGTCTTATATCCTGTCATATATTTTCCGGCTCCTTCAGATACACCGAGGATTACCGGAGAGTTGCACTCCTGTGCTGTAAGAAGAATTGCTTTTGTCCACTCAAGGTTGTTGATATTGAACTGTCCTACTGCATAATGTCCTGCTTTTGCTTTTTGAAGCATTTCTGTTGCTGATACTAACATATTGTTTTCCTCCAATTCTCTTCTCCGCGCAGATACATCTCATAAGCAAGCTGACATCTGACCGAAAATGTTAATTTAAGCTCTGCGTTCATTATAGCTTATCTCTTAAAAAAAAGACAATCAAAATTCGATTTATATTACAGACGTCACGAATGAAATTTCAAATAACGCTCTCATAACGATTTTACAATACTGTTTTCTTCATATTATATTTTGAAAATATCCATAATCCGCTCTTTATATAATGCCTATTATCATAATAAATATTTATGAATATATAGTTTATTATAATTTTACAAAATAACTATCCAAGTGTATAGTATGAATTAAGGGAACACTTTAAAATGCAATTTATGAAAGAAAAGAGGATGAAGTTATGATGTATGACGTAGTGATCATCGGAGCAGGACCGGCAGGGATCAGCGCGGGAATTTATGCGGCAAGCAGAGGAAAAAAAAAGTGTTGATCACAGAAAAAAACACCGTGGGAGGATTGATCGGAAAAGTATCTACCGTTACCCATTATGCGGGAATTATGACAGAAGAAACCGGAAGTTCTTTTGCCAAGAGACTGAAAATCCAGGCAGAAAATACAGGTATTGATATCATATACGAAGAAGTGACGCAAGTTGAGCTGCAGGGCAGCATTAAAAAAGTGTTCACAAAAGACGGCGCCTATGATGCAAAAAAATCGTTCTGGCAAACGGTACAACCCCCAGAAAACTCAACATCCCCGGAGAAGCAGAACTTACCGGCAAAGGGATGGGAATGAACGCTCAAAGAGACGGAAGAAAATATACAGACAAAAACATTTACGTCGTAGGAGGCGCGGACGGAGCTGTAAAGGAAGCTCTGTATTTATCAAAATTTGCGAAACAAGTTACGATCATTCATTTTGAAGATACACTCGGCTGCATTGAGGAGTTTAAAAACAAAGCAGAACAAACTCCAAACATAAAACTGCGTTTAGGATCAAGACTTCACGCCGTATATGGAGCAGAACAGGTAGAAGCGTTGGAAATTTCCGATGAAAAGACAGGTTCTGTCGAAAAGATCGCAGACTGCGGATGCGGTATCTTTGTCTACGCCGGAACGACACCGAATACAGAGTTATATTCAGAATTAGAATTAGATAACGGATTTATCCCGGTTGATGAAAATATGGAAACAAACATAGCAGGAGTTTATGCAGTCGGAGATATCCGAGTAAAACAAGTACGTCAAGCTATCAACGGCAGTCGCAGACGGAACAGTCGCGGGAATCCATTTGGCAAAATAAAAAAAAGTCCGTAAATACGGACTTTCCAAATGACTCCGAGGGGAATCGAACCCCTGATTCCAGCGTGAGAGGCTGCGTCTTGACCGCTTGACCACGGAGCCTTATTTATATTCGCTGTTTGGTGTTCCTCACAGCGAATATAAATATAACATATGTTTTTACTATATGCAAGTATTTTTTTAATTTTTTGATTTATTTTTATCATTTTACTTTTTTACTTTTTCGGAATCCACTGATAAACCTGCCGCCACCTCTGAGTCAACTTTGATCTGCACGGCTTGCTTCTTATCTTTAACGGTAATTTCTTTGTGCGCCCCGCCAAATTCTCCGTCTAACGTCCACGGGATTTCTTCCTCTGACTCAAACTTAATTTCTCCCGTCTTAAACGAATACATCCGTTTTGAATCTAACTGTTTCATCACGATCGCGCCGAGAAGTTCATTCAATTCTATTGCGTTTTTCGGTGTCTTGATCAGCGTAACTTCAAATACTCCGTCGTCAAATACGATCTCCGGACCGATAATCCCCTTGAATCCACCGACAGATCGGGAATTTGTCACCGTTCCGAATATAAACTCATCCTCTATCACTTCGCCGTCATGCGTGATCTTAATCTTATAAGACGGAATATTAAACACTCTTTTCGCGCCTTCCAAAATATACGCCATATGCCCAAGAACATTTTTCACATTCTGATCCGTGGCATAAGACACGTCCGTAAACAGTCCGAACGCTGCGATGTATGCAAAATAATCTTCCCCGAACATCCCTACATCACACGGGAAGACCGTTCCGTTTACCGCCGTCTCCGCCGCCTCAAGAATATCTTTCGGGATGCCGAGACTTGTCGCAAAATCATTCGTCGTCCCCGCCGGGATATATCCCAGCGAACTTTACAGTTACAAAGCTGCATTCCTGTAACCGCCTCATCTAAAGTACCGTCTCCGCCGCTGCATACGATCAGATCATACTGACTCCCGCTTTCTTGTATTTTTTCAGCCGCATCATATCTTTTCTGTGTCGGATAAACAGTCACTTCATATCCGCTCTTCGTAAAAATATCCAAAACATCCGCAAGTTTAGGTTTTAATTTTCCCGTACCGGCATTCGGATTATAGATAAATAACATTTTTTTCATACTGCGTCACCGCCCCTATACTTTGTTATTTCCATCTCGTGAAAAGAGAGGACTGCACACAGATGTACAGCCCTCCTCCTTTTATTCGTTTTATCCATCCACTCTATTTTCTGCCTTTGCAAAAAATGTTTTTATACCTTCAGCCGCTCGCTGCTCGTCTTCTCCATCTGTCACAACAGTGATCTCTTCCCCATCGGCAAGACTCAGACTCATCATACCCATAATACTTTTTGCATTAATGTGTTTCTCTCCGACCTGAATATAAATCGTACTTGCGTACTGACTTGCTTCCTGAACAAGCAATGCGATCGGACGTCCATCAAAATCTTCTTCCGTCTTTACTACAACAGGTGTCTTAATCATAATAATCCTCCTTGTTTCTGCCTGAGACTCTCTGCCATTTCGCTCAGTTTTCTCAGCCTGTGATTGATCCCCGACTTCCCGACAGGAGGAGTAAGACTCTCTCCCAGTTCTTTTAACGTAGCGTCGGGATGATCCAGCCTTGCATATGCCGCTTCAACCAGATTATCCGGCATATTTTCAAAACCGATCATATCTCTGAGATATGTAATATCCTCGACTTGTTTTACCGCCGCGGACACCGTCTTATTAATATTGGCAGTCTCGCAGTTCACCTTCCTGTTTACGGAATTACGCATCTCTTTCAGAATCCTTACATTCTCCAATTCCATAAGAGCTACATGCGCTTCCATTACATTCAATATATCTACTATCTGAGATCCTTCCTTCAAATAAACAACATAAGACTTTTTTTCTGCGTACAATCTTAGCGTCAAGACCAAAACTGCATATAACCGACCTGATCTGCTCGGCAATCTCCGAAATCGTGCATACAATTTCAAAATGGTATGATTTATTCGGATCACTCATAGAGCCTGCCGCCTGAAATACGCCTCGCAGAAATGCTCTTCTGCAGCAGACCTGACGGATTATAAGAGGATTAAATCCGCAAATCGCATCCGTTCCCACCTGCTGTTCTCCGATCATCTTCGTTGCCTGAAGGACTCTGAGCGCATCCTCGTGACTTTTTATCACGACAAGATATGATACACTCTCTCTTTTTACATTTCTCTTTACAGAGATATCAGTTCTTATATTAAATGTTTTTTTTAACAATGTAAAGACTTTTCTTGCAACAACGATATTTTCCGAATGAATCTTAATATGATATCTGTCAAAACTGTCAATCGATACTGTTCCGCACATGCCGATAAACGCAGCTAGTTCTGCGATCCGGCAATGTCTCGCCTGACTGATGTTCTCAGAAAGTTCTTCTCTGACTTTTCCCGAAAAAGACATCGTCTCACTTCCTTTTTGTAATTGTATCTTTCTCAATATCGCGGTGTTCAATACGCACCCCGTAATTTTCCTGTTTTTCCAAAACTTTATACAACGCGTTCGCCAACGTTACGGAACGATGTTTTCCTCCCGTACAGCCGATCGAAATAACAAGCTGGTTTTTACCTTCCAGAATATAGTTCGGAATCAGAAATTCTGTCATGTCCTTTAATTTGTCCAAAAACTGTTCCGCCTTTTCATTTCCCATTACATAATCCTGAACTTCCGGATCATTTCCCGTCTTCTCCCGAAGTCCGTCTATATAATAAGGATTGGGCAAAAAACGCACGTCAAATACGAGATCCGAATCGCTTGGAATCCCATACTTGAAACCAAATGACATAACTGTAATATAAAGATTACAAAAGTTTTGTCCCTTCACAAAAATCTTCTCAAGTTCCAGTTTCAATTCTCTCGTAAGCATCTTACTTGTATCCAATATATAAGTCGCTCTCATCTTCAAGAACATGATCTTTTCTCGTTCTTTTGCAATCCCTGTATCAACACGCCCGGAACCGCTCAACGGATGCTGACGTCTTGTCTCTTTATACCGTTTAATAAGCACATCGTCCTGCGCGTCAAGAAAAAGAATCTCGTACTCGATCTCTTTGACATCCATCTCATCAAGAACATCTTTCAGTCCTCCGAAATCCTGTCCTCCTCTGATATCAATCCCGAGCGCAATCTTTTTCACTTCTTCGTCCGGTTCGCTGAACATCTCCACAAAACGCGAAAGAAGCGGGATCGGCAGATTGTCTACACAAAAATACCCCATATCCTCCAACATTTTAAGCGCTGTCGATTTTCCTGCCCCTGACATTCCCGTCACGATAACAAAACGCATTGTTAAAACTCTCCTATCCTTCTTACTTCCGGTTCTAACCGTACCCCGAACTTCTCTTCCACTCTATCCGCAACATCTTTCATCAACTGCATGACTTCCGCTGCCGTAGCATTTCCTCTGTTGATAACAAATCCGCAGTGTTTTTCAGACACTTGAGCGTCTCCGACTCTATATCCCTGCATACCGGAATCCTGTATCAGTTTTCCCGCAAAATACCTTCCGGGCGCTTAAACGTACTGCCGGCGCTTCCAAATTCAAGCGGCTGCTTTGTAACGCGTCGTTCCTTTAAATCTTCCATATATGCACGGATCTCCTGCCGATCTCCTTTCTCCAGTTTCAAAACCGCAGACAGAGCCACATAATCATTTTTCGCAATAACACTTGTTCTATATCCCATACCAAGTTCTTCATTCGTCAAATTTAAAACTTCGCCTTCAGACGTAAGCACTTCCGCACTTTCGACGATCTGTTTCATCTCTCCGCCGTATGCTCCCGCATTCATACGAAGCGCGCCGCCGAGCGTTCCCGGAATGCCCGATGCAAATTCCATCCCTGTAAGCGACGCCTCGCACGCAACAGCAGCCGTTTTTGATAAAAGAGCTCCCGCCTGTGCATAAACGCGCTCTCCGTCTGCATACACATCGCTCATCTGCTTAAAGACCTGTACGATCACTCCCCGAAATCCTTTGTCACCTACAAGCAGATTACTCCCGTTTCCCATAATATAATATGGGGTAGAGCACTCCCGGCACACAGCAACGATCCGGCGGATCTCTTCTATCTTCGACGGCTGAATAAAATAATCTGCCGGTCCGCCAATGCGAAATGTCGTATGCATCTTCATCGGTTCGTCTTTTAATACATTACCTTCTCCTGATATTTCACATAATGCTTTATACAACTCCATAAATATCTCCATATTTCTGTTTTTATATATTAATTATCTTCATTATAATGATACATTATAATTCACGCCTAATGCAAAGTAAAGCGAAACGTCACCGATTACCGCCGCATATCCGATTTTACTGATATTATCGGATTCTCTTCTCCGTTCCTTGTCATTATTATCCGCTCCTTGTCATTATTATCCGTGTAGGTTTGTCAAACATATGTTACACCCCGATCAATAAATTCCCTCAGAACAGTTTGTGGTGATTTCCACCCCAGAGGTCTCATGGGGAAACTGGTTATAATCCCTACGGTTATAGGTTTGAAGCTGCTTGGAAAAATCCTCAAAGGAATAGAAAGTATGCGAGGTATAAAAACGTTCATTATCCTTGCGGTGGCTGCGTTCCACTTTTCCG
>ENA-OUNI01000239-OUNI01000239.1-human-gut-metagenome-genome-assembly--contig:-NODE-239-length-25340-cov-2.771348_pt1 | contig 25340 bp, 28 predicted proteins | sample MGYA00242499_ERZ504580 | MGnify/ENA primary metagenome ERZ504580 (study PRJEB26092, sample SAMD00036315) | human gut metagenome | host: Homo sapiens | study: EMG produced TPA metagenomics assembly of... | reverse complement strand
TCTCAGAGTATCGCTTTCAGCTGTTCCGCCATCTGAGCCTGTACTTCCTGTGCGGCTTTGCGTGCAGCAGCTGCGAAATTTTCGGTCTTGTCTACATAGATGATACCGCGGCTGGAGTTAACAATCAGCCCGCAAGTCTTGTTCATGCCGTACTTGCAGACCTCTTCCAATGAACCGCCTTGCGCACCTACGCCGGGCACTAAAAGGAAGTGGTTGGGAACAATCTTACGAATATCTTCGAAAGCACGTCCTTGGGTGGCGCCTACCACGTACATCATTTGCTCGTCGTTTGCCCATTCCTGTGACTTGCGCAATACTTTTTCAAAGAGACGTTCACCGTTTTTGTCTTCCGTCAGTTGGAAGTCGTGCGAACCTTTGTTGCTGGTCAGTGCGAGCAGGATAACCCATTGCCTTCGTAGGTGAGGAATGGAGTAACGCTGTCTTCGCCCATATAAGGAGCTACGGTTACCGAGTCTATGTCCAGTTCTTCAAAGAAAGTACGTGCATACATGGCAGAGGTATTACCGATGTCGCCGCGTTTGGCATCGGCGATGATAAACTGGTCGGGATAGTTCTGCTTGATGTAGTTCACGGTCTTTTCAAAGGCAATCCAGCCTTTTACTCCCATGCTCTCATAGAAAGCGAGATTCGGTTTGTAGGCGATACACAGGTCGGCTGTTGCATCGATAATCGCTTTGTTGAAGACAAAGATGGGGTCTTCTTCTTTCAGCAGGTGTTCCGGAATCTTTTTGATATCCGTGTCCAGACCTACGCATAGAAATGATTTCTTGCGTTTGATATTCTCAAAGAGTTGTTGTTTGTTCATATCGCAATTTGTTGGTTTAATGGTTTTACTTTTTAAATAAATATCCCTTGATGCTCATTCTTATATCTTCGTCACTGTTCTTTTCATAATGGATATCGAATGCAGTCAGCATGAACAGGTTCTTGGGAGAATTGCATCGGAAAGAGGTAGGCGGTATATGACCGTGCTTGCTGTTCTTTTCCAACATTTCCAATGTGCTGAGTTCGATATATGCGCTATCGTTCAGATTGTCCGTCCGGGTATCGAGTGAAACGGGCAATATTCCATTTTCAAGATATTGGCGGGGGATGGTAAGAAAGCGGCTTGACATACCGTCGCTGGGTATGGCGATAAACGCGTGTAGCCTTTGGGAACACTGATGTTCGTTTGACTGTCGATTGCTCCGCTATAGGTAACCTTGCCGCTATCAGTGCCGGCGGGCGCTGCATTTGTTTCAATATCCGCTGCCACGGAATAGAGGTTGTAGGTTACGTTTCTGTCTATCAGATGAGTGACGCTCTCCGTGCCGAACCAGCTGTTCAGGTATCTGAATTTACTGTTTATCCGTATCGCCTGCTTTTCCGGCAGCGAGTACATCCATTCCTCATATTGTTGTAGCGAGAGGGGGGCTTTTGCCCGGCAACTGCGTTGCATCTCGGCTTTGATTTCGTTAAGAATGACATTCTTTGTAATGCCAGCATAGTTGACGGGCAATGCGACGTCAGCAAAAAGATGATGGCAAACGAAATGGGTATCCAGTTGATACGCCGTGCCTTGATGGCGAACAACCCGATACAGACAAAATAGAACCAGCCGTTGAGTGTGGCGAGATAGAGCCGGTTAACGGTAATGCCGTAATCGTTGAACCGTCGCACGATGCCTATGGTCATCAGTAACAGCAGAGGCAGTATCAGTACGGGCATCCAGCGGGCAATCCAATTGTCAAACCGTTTGTTATTTTCAAGGCGTGCGGGATACAGACCGAATTGAATGGCGATGCACACCGTCATTAATGCTACGATGAGCCATGACACCCAGCCTGTGGGCAGTTCCCAACTGACAAGAATGCGGGCGGCATACATGTAAAGCACTGTCAGATATCCGGCTGTAAGCGGAAGGAACAGGTAGTGTATGATGCCGTTCAGGAATTCGGATGAGTGGGGTTCGCGGTTGTGTTTGTCCTCTCCCTGCGGCAACAATCCGAGAAACAGTATCAAGGCGAGCGTTATGCTGCACAGATAATAGATATAGGCATAGCACTTTCCGCTGAAATGGATGTCGAACAGCTGGTGCAGTGAGAACAACAGCAGACTGATGCCTGCCCATAGGATGAGGCCTATGATTTGTGTAACAGCGAACGAAGAAACAGCGTTCAGTGCAAAATTCCAACTGGCAATGTCATTCTTCTCGCGCAGGAACGAGAGGAAGAATGTGGAAAGCCTATGGTGAGAATGGCCGCCGTGTGGGCGATGCCGATTTCAATCCATGAACTCTCTGTACCGAGATAACGGTAGAGCAGGAAAGCATCGGCTATGAGCAGGGCGTGTGCGGCAAGTTGTATGCCTGTCTTCCACATCCGGCTTTTTACTTCTTCGCTCCACAGATGAAGCGTGAGCGAAAGCAGGATGCCTACCGACAGGTAGTAACCGGTTATAAACAGCAACCGTTCTTCGCCTGTCCAGCTTATTGATGTCAGATGAATGAGATAGGCTGTGAATGCAAAGATAAAGGCTACCGTAACCGGGAAGCGCTTCAGGCAGTTCTGAAACGCTTCGGTAACCGTGTGAAACGCTTTCTCTACTGATAGCCCTTTCATAACTACAATTCGCTTTCTTTCAGTCGCTCTGCATTTTCCGCAACAATCAGATGGTCGATGCAATCCTGAATATCACCGTCCATAAAGGCGGCAAGGTTATAAATGGTATAGTTGATGCGGTGGTCGGTAATACGTCCCTGCGGATAGTTGTAGGTACGTATCTTTGCCGAACGGTCACCGGTAGAGACCATTGTCTTGCGCTTGGAAGCGATATCGTCAATGTATTTCTGGTGCTCCTTGTCGTATATAAAGGTACGCAGCGCGACAGGGCGCGTTCTTTGTTCTTCGGCTGGTCGCGCGTTTCGGTACATTCGATGAGAATTTCCTCTACGACACCCGTATTCGGGTTCTTCCAGTTATAGCGCAGGCGTACGCCGGATTCTACCTTATTTACGTTCTGACCGCCCGCACCGCCGCTTCGGAAGGTATCCCATTTGATTTCTCCCTCGTTGATGACTACATCGAACTCTTCGGCTTCGGGCAGTACCGCCACGGATGCAGCGGATGTGTGTACACGTCCCTGCGTTTCGGTGGCAGGCACGCGTTGTACGCGATGTACGCCCGATTCATATTTCAGCGTGCCATATACGTTGTCTCCCGTTACGGAGCAGATGATTTCCTTGAAACCGCCGGCAGCGCCCTCGTTGGCGCTGGATATATCCAGTCTCCAGCCTTTAGCCTCACAATACTTGGTGTACATGCGGAAGAGGTCGCCTGCAAAAATGGCGGCTTCGTCTCCACCTGCACCACCGCGGATTTCGAGAATGGCGTTGCGGCTGTCCTGCGGGTCGGCGGGGACAAGCAGGAGCTTTATCTCTTCTTCCAGTTCAGGTTGGCGTGCCTGGCAGGCATCAAGTTCTTCGCGTGCCATTTCACGCATCTCGGCGTCGGTTTCGTTAGCATGATTTCTTTGGCTTCCTCGATGCCGTTCAGTACCTGCATGTACTCTTTGCGGGCATTCATCAGGTCGCCCAGTTCTTTGTACTCTTTGGTGAGTTTGACGTAGCGCTTCTGGTCGGCAATCACCGCCGGTCGGTAATCAGTGTGGACACTTCTTCGAAGCGGGCAACGAGGCCTTCCAGTTTCTCTAATATGGTGTTGTTATCTGCCATTTAATTAAAGTGGTAATGTTACGAGATGACAAGTCGGCATTAATATCTGAACTCTCCGAATTCACTCTTGATAATCAGTTCTTTCTTATCGCTCTCTTCGATACGTCCTACAATCTGTGCATCGATGTTGAAGCTTTTGCTGATGGCAATCACTTCTTCCGCATGCTCAGGAGAAAGATATACTTCCAGACGGTGTCCCATATTGAATACCTTGTACATTTCGCTCCAGTCCGTATCGCTTTGCTCCTTGATGGTCCTGAACAGCGGCGGAACGGGGAAAAGGTTGTCTTTGACAACGCGGCAGTTATCTCCGACAAAGTGCAGCACTTTGGTCTGCGCACCGCCGGAGCAGTGTACCATACCGTGAATTTCGGGACGGAGCGCATCGAGCAGTTTCTTAACCACCGGCGCATATGTACGGGTGGGAGAGAGCACCAGCTTTCCGGCATCCAGCGGACTGCCTTCCACGCTGTCTGTCAGTTTCAGCTTTCCGCTGTATACCAATTCGTCGGGTACGGCTTTGTCATAGCTTTCCGGATATTTCTCCGCCAGATATTTGGCGAATACATCGTGGCGGGCGCTGGTAAGTCCGTTGCTGCCCATACCGCCGTTATACTCTTTTTCGTAAGTGGCTTGTCCGCAAGAGGAGAGGCCTACAATCACGTCTCCCGGACGGATATTGGCATTGTCGATAACATCCGAACGCTTCATGCGGCAGGTTACCGTAGAGTCAACGATGATGGTACGCACCAGGTCGCCCACATCGGCGGTCTCGCCACCGGTGGCATATACGCCTACACCCATTTCGCGGAGTTCGGCAAGCAGTTCGTCCGTACCGTTGATGATGGCGGAAATCACTTCTCCGGGCACAAGCAGCTTGTTGCGTCCGATGGTGCTCGATACCAGGATATTGTCCACAGCACCTACACAGAGCAGGTCGTCGATGTTCATAATCAGCGCATCCTGTGCGATGCCTTTCCAGACGGAGAGGTCGCCTGTCTCTTTCCAGTACATGTAGGCCAGACTGGATTTTGTTCCTGCGCCGTCTGCGTGCATGATATTACAATACTCAGGGTCACCGCCCAGGATATCGGGGATGATTTTGCAGAAAGCCTGCGGGAATATACCTTTGTCGATGTTCTTAATGGCGTTGTGCACATCTTCTTTGGATGCGCTGACGCCTCTCATCATATATCGTTGATTACTCATGGGATAATAAGTTTGTTCAATTGAGCACAAAAGTAGTGATTATTTCGCTTATAGCCTTAGCTTTGCGTAAAAAATATCCCCTCATCGCATCGTACTTGCAAGTCTGTGCGGGTGCGACACCGGATGAGGGGATATTTGATATTCAATTCCGTCTCTTTAGAACTCCACCTTAGGTGCTTGTTCGCTTCCTTCGGCGGCTTCAAAGTAGGCACGCTTCTCAAAGCCGAAAAGACCGGCAAGAATGTTTTTGGGGAAGCGGCGGATTGCCGTATTAAAATTCTTCGCCGCATTGTTGAAGTTGGTACGTGCCACGTTGATGTCGGTTTTCCGTACCTTCCAACTGGGCTTGGAGCTCCAGGAAGTTCTGGTTGCTTTCAGGTCGGGATAGTTTTCGGTAATGGCGAGCAGCTTGCGAGAGCGGAAGTAACCGCGCCCTGTGCCTTTTGGTATTCGGCCAGCTTTTCCGGTGTCAGGTCGTTGGCGTCTACGGTCATCTGGGTGGCCTTGCTACGGGCTTCTACCACACCTTCCAGCGTTTCCTTTTCGTGAGAGGCATATCCTTTGACTGTGTTTACGAGATTCGGTATCAGGTCGGCACGACGTTGATATTGTGTTTCTACGTTAGACCATTGCCCGCTGACGTTTTCGTCCATGGTAACAAGTCCGTTATAACCGCTGACTCCCCAAATGGCGAGAAGGGCTACGACAACAATGATGATAATGGTTGATTTTTTCATACTTCTTTTTTTTGTTATTAATGATGCAATCTGAATTGGTTTGTTACAGGAGACGCCCGGCCGTTCCGCTCAGAACCGTGAACCGGCTCCGCCGCCACCGCCCATGCCACCTCCGAAGCTGCCGCCGCTGAATCCTCCGCCACTGCTGCCGAAGCCGCCGCCTCCGAAAATGACGGGACCGCCGCCACCTCCGCCCCGATAGTTCTCATCGTAAGACTGCTGGCGCGTACTACCTTATGTCCGCAATTGCGGCAGGTATAGGTGACATCTTCCGTCCGTACTCCGTTGCGGCGTGAGATAAGCACGCTGTTGCTCCGTTGCAGCTTATGCTGGCCGCATTGCGGGCATTTGCTTGCAGCGCGTGTTTTCAGTATTCCTGCCGCGATGGCGATGGCAAAGAACCCCGCAACGGCCAGAATCAATCCTATCGGAGAGCCGCCGTCACTTTCGTCCGGGTCGTTTGCCATACTTCCGTCAAGACGGGCGCATACGGCACGAACGCCGGCCACCATACCGGCATCCCAGTTACCGTCTTTCAGGTAAGGAATCATGTCCCGCGTTTGAATGCGTTTGCAAATGGCGTCGGGCAGGTCTCCTTCCAGTCCGTATCCGGTATAGAACTGAATACAGCGCTGGTCGGTTACCAGCAGGATAACCAGTCCGTTATTCTTTCCTTTCTTGCCAACGCCCCATTCGTTGAGCAACCGGTGCGAGAAGTCAAAACAGTCCTCACTGCCGATGGACGGGACAACCGCCACTACGGTTTCAATGCCGGTTTGCTGTTCCAGGGCATAGAGCATGCGGTCTATTTCGTCGCATGCCGAAGTGGAAAGGATACCGGCGGGGTTGCAAACGTAGCGTGTCTTATCCTGAAGATGTACTTTAGGAATGTTTCCGGTGGTGTAAATCTCTTGTGCCTGCAGGGAAACAAGCATGCACAAGAGGAATGTTATGGAGATAAATCGTTTCATACTTATTGTATTTGTAGGGGCTAAGGTAGGAAAAATCACGTCAACGTATGTATTTCCCTACGAATTTCTTTACATGCTCCGTATATTCCTGCGGATAGTCCTTGTAGGACATGGCATGTGCGGAACCCGGAACAATCCACAGCTCTTTCGGTTCCGGCTTGGCTTCGTAAAGAGGGTAGACCATCCATGTAGGCACATAGGAGTCCGCATCGCCGTGTATAAAGAGCATGGGCAAGGTACACTTTTTGACCTGCTCCAAAGTCGAAGCTTCACGGAAATCCCATCCGTACTCTTGCTTGCAAAGCCGGCTTGCCACATGCAGCAGCGGGAAAGCGGGCAAGCCGTATTGTGCTTTCAGTTCGCCCCGGAATTCATCCCATACGCTGGTATAGCCGCAGTCCTCGACGAAACATTTGATGAACGGCTGCTGGTGTATTCCATGTTCCACTTCACCGGACACCATCATGTGGTGGCGGCTCCCATCGAGATGCCGTGCACCACCATTTCCGTACCGCTGCTGCGCATACGGGTGCTGTCGCCTGCGGTCACCGTTTCATTGTTCCTGCCGAAAAGCTCGTCGGCGGTTGCGGTCCATTGCAGTACGTCGAGACGGTCGAGCCAGCCCATTTGTATCTCGGCACCCTCGCTTGCACCATGACCGTGCAGGTCGGGCAGAAGGATGTTATACTTCAGTTGCCGGTTGTACAGGTAGCCGATGTTGAGCATGCGGATGGAGTTGTCGGTATAGCCGTGCACAATGACGGCCGTTTTACGGGTGGGTTCGGCGGCGGCTACATACAGCGCATGCAGGGTTTCACCCCGGTCGTTCTTTATATAGAAGTCGCGCAGCGCCCCTGCCGTCTGCAGGCTGTCCACCCACGGCTTCAGCTCGGGATATTGCCCGAACATGTATTCGTAGGAAGCCTGGCTGTTGCGGGAGCGTGTAACCAGTTCATCCGGGTTCAGCGCATGCCCCAGCATATAGTATCCGCCGCACAACAGGGCGGTACAAAGCGCTGCGAGACCTATGAATGAATATTTCAGTATTTTTTTCATGTTACTTGTTCCAAATTTCCCATGCGGCAAAGGCTTGCAGCAGCAACATTTCAAGTCCGTTCTTGGTGACGGCTCCCTGCGCTTTGCCTTTCTTCATGAAGAGTGTTTCATTTGGATTATACAACAAATCGTAGAGCAAATGGTTGGGAGTAAGCAGTTCGTAGGGTATGTCCGGGCAGAAATCCACTTTGGGGAACATGCCCACGGGCGTACAGTTTACGATGACCGTATGTCCGGCCATGATTTCGGGAGTCAGCTCCCCGTAGGTCAGGAACTTGTCGTCCTTTTTGGTACGTGACACGAAAGTGCTTTCTATTCCTAAATTCTCCAGGCCGCGATATACGGCTTTGGATGCACCGCCTGTGCCCAGGATAAGCGCTTTCTTGTGCTGGGGTTGCAGCAGGGGTTCGATGGATTGCGTAAATCCGATGATGTCCGAGTTGCAGCCTATCAGCTTGATTTTGCCTTTGGGAAGGCGGACAATCTTGATAACGTTGACCGCACCAATCTTGGCGGTGTCCTTATCCAGTTCGTCGAGGTAGGGTATAACCTGTTCTTTATAGGGAATGGTTACATTGAGTCCACAGAGATTGGGGTTTTCTTCAATCACTTCCATGAAGTCTTCGATGCGGGGAATCTCGAAGTTCACATATTCGGCGTCAATGTTCTCTGCTTTAAATTTCTCGTTGAAGTAGCCGATGGAGAACGAATGTTTCAGCGGGTAACCGATTAAACCGTATTTCTGCATATCCAAAATGTGTTAAAGGGGGAATATAAGTGACTATTTCTTAGCAATGTATAAGGTGCATATTCCGAAAGTCAATCGCTTGAAGCGTACCTCGCTGAACCCTGCCTTGCGGATTACTCCCTGCATGATTTCGCCTTGCGGAAAGGCGCGGATGCTTTGGGGCAGATAGGTGTAGGCGCTGTTGTCTTTCGAAATGAACTTGCCGAGCAGCGGGATGACGGCTTTGGAGTAGACGGTAAAGAGTTGTTTCATCGGGAAGCGGTCCGGCGTGGAGAGCTCCAGTATGACGAGATGTCCGCCGGGTACGAGTACGCGGCACATTTCGGACAATCCTTTATCCAGTCCGTCAAAGTTACGGATGCCGAACGCCACGGTCACGGCATCGAAGCTTTCATCAGCAAACGAGAGAGAGGTGCAGTCCTCCCGGGCAAAGGAAATCCTGTCCGAGAGGTGCGCCTGTTTTACTTTTTCACGTCCCACATTCATCATGCCTTCGGATATGTCGGTCCCGATGAGCATATCGGGCTGCAATTCGCGGCAGGCAAGTATGGCAAAGTCTCCGGTTCCGGTCGCTACGTCCATGATGCGCCGGGGGCTGAAAGGGCGGAGCGTGTCAATCGCCTTCTTGCGCCAGCTGCGGTCTATGCCCATCGACAGGGTATGGTTCAGCTTGTCGTAAGCGGGGGCGATGTTGTCGAACATCTCTTCAACCTGTTCGCTCTTCTTGCCGTCGTTGCCGTAAGGCTTGATGTGTTCTTGGGGGTATTCCATCCGTCAATCGTTACTTTAAGTACTCCGTTACGTTCTTTTCAATACGTTCGGCGATGTTGCTTGTGTCCTCTTTAACAAACTTCTCGCCGGTGATGTGCTCGTACAGCTCGATGTAACGTTCGCTGATGGAAGTCACGATTTCGTCGGTCATTTCCGGAACCTGCTGTCCCTCTTTGCCCTGAAAACCGTTGTCCATTAGCCATTCGCGCACGAATTCCTTTGAAAGCTGCTTTTGCGGTTCGCCTTTGGCAAAGCGTTCTTCGTAGCCTTCGGAGTAGAAATAGCGGCTGGAGTCCGGTGTGTGGATTTCGTCCATCAGGTAGATAGTGCCGTTGTGCTTGCCGAATTCGTACTTGGTGTCGACGAGAATCAGGCCGCGTTCTGCAGCGATTTCCGTACCGCGTTTGAAGAGCGCCATTGTATATTTTTCCAGAATTGCATACTCTTCGGGAGTGGCCAGGCCTTTGGCAAGAATCTCCTCTTTGGAGATGTCGGCGTCATGCTCGCCGATTTCGGCTTTTGTGGTCGGGGTGATGATGGGTTCGGGGAATTTCTGGTTCTCCTTCATGCCTTCGGGCAGCTTTACGCCGCAGATTTCGCGGACACCGCTCTTGTAGGCGCGCCATGCACTGCCGCAGAGATAGCCGCGTACAATCATCTCAACCGGGAAGCCTTCGCACATTACGCCCACGGTTACCATAGGGTCGGGGGTGGCTGTTTTCCAGTTGGGGCAGATGTCGGTGGTGGCATCGAGGAACTTGGCTGCAATCTGGTTCAGCATCTGTCCTTTGAAAGGAATACCTTTCGGCAATACTACGTCGAAGGCTGAAATGCGGTCGGTAGCGACCATAACTAACTTTTCGCCATTGATGTTGTACACATCGCGCACTTTTCCATGATAGACACTTTGCTGTCCGGGAAAGTTGAAATCTGTTGCTGTTAATGCATTCATTTTAGTGATATTTATGAGTTGGATATTTACTGTCTATGCCGGGAGTTGCTGTCCGGCGGCTTGTTCTGCTTTCCGTTTCTCCCGTTCGGCTTTCGCTTCTTTGTCAAACTTTTCGTAGGCTTCCACAATCTGAGTAACCAGTTTGTGGCGTACAATGTCTTTTTTGTTCAGCTCGATGAAGCTGATTCCTTTCACGCCTTTCAGGATGCGGAGTGCTTGCACCAGTCCGGAAGTCTGTGACTGGGGAAGGTCGATTTGCGTCATATCCCCCGTTACAATCATTTTGGTATTCATGCCCATACGGGTGAGGAACATCTTTATCTGTTGGGTGGTGGTGTTCTGCGCTTCATCCAGAATCACTACGGCATCGTTCAGCGTGCGTCCGCGCATGAAAGCGAGGGGAGCAATCTGAATGATGTTCAGCTCCATGTACTCTTTCAGTTTGGCGGCGGGAACCATGTCCTGCAAGGCGTCGTAAAGCGGTTGCAGGTACGGGTCTATCTTGTCCTTCATGTCGCCGGGCAGGAAACCGAGTTTCTCTCCGGCCTCTACGGCGGGACGGCTGAGGATTATTTTCTTTATCTCCTTGTTCTTCAACGCGCGTACGGCAAGGGCGATGGCCGTATAGGTCTTGCCCGACCCGGCAGCCTATGGCAAATACCATGTCGTTCCTGCTAAATGCCTCTACCAGTTTCAACTGGTTTTCGCTGCGCGGAATAATGGGCTTTCCCGTTACGCTGAACACGATGACATTGTCCCGACTTTTCAGGCCTGTGGGGCGTTTCCTTTGACGATATCGATGATGACTTCCTCTTTCAGAGAATTATATTCGGCACAATATTTTTCGAGTTTGGTGATGTTTTCTTCAAACGCGCACATCTCCTCTTCATCTCCCAGCACTTTGATGACATTGCCGCGGGCAACGATGCGGAGTTTGGGATACAAAGCTTTTATCAGTTGCATATTGGCGTTGTTTACGCCGTAAAAGATAACCGGGTCGATATCCTCAAGAACAATCAGTTTTTCTATCATCGATATGTTTTAAAGTTCAATTCTTTTTTCAGGTAAAACGTTTTGCAAATGTAGTGAAACGTTTGAATACTTGGACGGTTCTGCGTGTTATTTTTTTGCACCGGCTTACATGGCGGCATCTCTTTGTTGTCATTGTTTATTCAAAATAGAGTATTGTTTCGCCGTCGGAGTCTGCGTATTTCCGCAGGAGTTCCTGTATCATTCCGGCGGCTTCCGCCAGCCCTTCGCGTCCGTTGTATCCGTTGACAATGGCAAGGATACGCCGGGTTTCGAGTCCCATTTTGGTACGTTCGTTGTCGCTGGTGGGAGTGCCTATGCCGCCTGCCCGGTCGCGGTAGACGGGAAGCCCCTCGATGTTCAGCGTTCCGCGCCCGATGCCTTCGAAGGGCTCTTCCGCACGTCCGATGCCGAGTTCAAGGCTGTCTCCCTGTATCTTGTCCGCATCGAAGCCGCCGATGGAATATCCGGTGCGGAGCGATACGAGGTTGATGAGGTCTACCAGCGTGTCGATTTGGTACAGTTCGAGTCCCCGCATAAGACGGCGGCGCAATGCTTCGGCGGAAGGACGGTAACGGCTGGGGTCTTTGCCGCAACGCTTGTAGGCTTCGCGGGTGGCGGCGATGGCGGGTTGCAGTTTGATGCTTTCCGCGGTTTCACCGGCTCTCAGTTCGCGGGTGAAAGCGTCGATTTCCCGCCACAGCTCTGCGTTGTGTGCGGAGTTGGTTACTTGCGCCATGACGGCAACGCCCTGAAAGGCGGGGCAGAGGCGCTTAATCTCTTCGGATAAGGTGATGTGGTACATGGGGCTTTTCATTGTGTATGGTTTACTGTCGGTTCGTCGTGGATAAACTTGGAATTTAACGGCGTTAAACTTCAGGTTTAATCCTAATGAACCCAGAGTTTAATAGGATTAAACTCGAAGTTTATTGTGGATAAATAAAAATAAACTAAGTGCGGGATAGGTCTGGCACAGGCAGGTTTGCAGTATCACCCGCCTGTACTTCTCCGGTCACCATTCGTATCTTTCCTCAAAGCTGTCGTATATGGGACGTAACTCCGGGCAAAGGGCACGGAAAACGGATGCAATCTCCGCCTGTTCTGCGGGTGAGATAAGTCTCTTGCCTTTGCGGCTGGCAAAGTAATAGCTGCGGCAGGTGAAGCAGTTCTGTACACATCTTCTGACTTCGCTTACGATTCTGCTGGGCACGGCATCGAACATCCGGGACATTCCGCAGGCATAACGCTTGAGGTCGGAGCTACGGTAGAAGGTACAGCTGCCCTTGCCATGCAGCGAAGCAATGTAGCGCGGGTCTATGGCGGTTATGATATTGCTTGCGTATTGCGATGTTTTCATCGGAAGCTCCGTTATTAGGGCATGCAGGCATCCCGAACGTTGCGGACACTGCCCGTCTGTGGCAAAACAATGCATATTCGAAAGGAATGTCTTCCCGGTTTTGTTTCATATCATTGGAGGTATTGGTTTGTTCGTATAATGTGAGTCGAGAATTAGAGTTGCTTCAACTTATCGGCACGGTACAAAAGTAGCCATAAACTGCAACTCTTTCAAATATAGGCGTTACTTTCTTTCTCCCTTTTCCTGTCCGTTCAACATAATTCCCGACAGGATACGTCCCGACTTGATGCCCAGACGCCGTGCCGAGAAGAAGTCCTCATGCTGCCGGTAGGTACAGATGCCTGCATTCTCTATCTGCCGGGGCGGCACTCCGAAGTCGGAGAGTTGCAAACGGTTGGCTGCCCACAAATCTATATGGTATTTGTGCGTTTCGGGCTTCCATACGGATATGTATTCCATCGGGAAATTTTCGGTGCGAAACGCTTCATATACCTCATCGCCCACCTCGAACGAGTCAAGGGAGATGCCCGGGCCTATGCAGGCAATGACATCCGTTCCTTCTGTTCCGTAGGCAGACTGCATCCGGTGAAGGGTTTTGGTAAGAATGCGGTTTACCGTTCCCCGCCAGCCTGCATGGACTGCGGCAACAATGCGGCGTTGCCTGTCATATAATAATACGGGAATGCAATCGGCAGTGGAGATGCAGATGCAGCAGCCGGGCATGCGGGTAATGAGTGCATCGATGCCTTGCAGCATGGCTTGCCGTTCGCTATGCGTTGCGTTCAGATAGGTATCGTCGATGATGAGGGAATCGGTGCCGTGGGTCTGAAAGGGGATGATAAGTTCCTGAGGGCGCACAGGCAAGGCGGCACATAACAGTTCCCGGTTTTGCGTACGCAATCCGCATCGTCTCCGGTATAAGGAGTGCAGTTGAAAGAAGCATAGTTGCCGGTGCTGCATCCGCCATGCCGGGTGGTTACAAAACAAGAAATGTCGGGATATGGGGCAAGTACCTCATATCCAACATTCTTTTATCTTTTGTGAGAGGAATCATTTTCTGTCATCCTCCCAATCCTCTTCCTCGTATTCAAAGTCTTCAAGGTCCTCGATGTCCTCGTCGTCAACGTATTCGTAGCTGAGGTCTTCGTCCTCGCCTTCGTCTTTCAGTTCTTCTTTCAGGTGGCTCATGTCTTTGGCGCGATGGGCAATGCTTTCAATCTTGCCTTCTATCTTGTTGCTTTCCTTGTTCAGCTCTTCCCACAGCATATCTTTCAGTGTGGAGATGCCCAGACCGGAAATGGCCGAAATGAATACGTGCGGAATGCTTTCGGGCAGTGTAGGCTCTATCTCGTCCATCAGCTCCTGATCCAGCATATCGCATTTCGTGATGGCAAGCACACGCTGCTTGTCCAGCATTTCGGGATTGAAAGTACGCAATTCGTTCAGCAGAATTTCATATTCCTTACGGATGTCGTCGCTGTCGGCAGGAACCATGAACAGCAACAGTGAGTTGCGTTCGATGTGGCGCAGAAAACGGAGTCCCAAACCTTTGCCCGCACTTGCCCCTTCGATGATGCCGGGAATGTCCGCCATAACGAATGACTTTCCGTCGCGATAGGACACGATACCCAGATTGGGCTCCAATGTTGTGAAGGGATAGTTGGCGATTTTCGGTTTTGCCGAAGACACAGCCGAGAGCAGTGTCGACTTTCCGGCATTGGGGAAGCCTACCAGACCGACGTCCGCCAGCAGTTTCAGCTCCATGATAACCGTCATTTCCTGCATCGGTTCGCCCGGCTGTGCGAAGCGGGGAGCCTGACGGGTGGCGGTTTTGAAGTGCCAGTTACCCAGTCCGCCGCGTCCGCCTTTCAGCAGAATGACTTCCTGACCGTGCTCGGTTACATCGCATATGTATTCACCGGTTTCGGCATTGTACACTACCGTGCCGCAGGGCACTTCGATGATTTTATCCTCTCCGTCCTTGCCGAAACTGCGGTTCTTGGAGCCCGACTCGCCGTGGCCTGCCATGATGTGGCGGTCGTAGCGCAGGTGCAGCAGGGTCCAGTAGTTGCGGTTGCCGCGGAGAATCACGTGGCCGCCTCGTCCTCCGTCACCTCCGTCGGGGCCGCCATTGGGAATGTATTTTTCACGTCTCATGTGCGTGGAGCCTCGACCGCCCTTACCGGAGCGGCAATAGATTTTTACGTAGTCAACAAAATTCGATTCAGCCATATTCTTTTTACTTTTTAGGTTTCTTTATTGTTACTGTCGGGATAATAGGCGCAAAATTAGTGATTTCAAGCGATATGCTCAAATTTGGGTTGTGATTTGTTAGGTTGGATGGATTGATAACGTTATTTTTGTTCATTGATTTACATCCTAATACAATAATCTTAATGAGTGAACTGAGAACGATTCCCAATATAGGTGCCTGCACGGAGCAGGACCTGATACTGATGGGGTATACCACTATCGCCTCATTGCGTGGCAAGAGCGCCGAAGAACTTTATGCCGAGGAGTGCCGGTTGCGCGGTTGCACTCTTGACCGCTGCCAGTTGTATCTTTATCGTGCCGTGGAATACTTTGTAAACACCGGGAATCCCGACCCGATGAAGTGCAAGTGGTGGTTCTGGAAAGATGACTTTGTTGAGCCTTCTCCCTGCGGTGCGGTTTGCGTGGAGTGTGCTTCTTTTCCGCTGGAATGCGGCGGATGCAGGAAAATAAAAGGAAAAGTATTCTGGTTGCGGTATACGGGTGATGATGTCTGCCGCATTTATGACTGTTGCCGCACCAAGAGGAAAAAGAATTGCGGTGATTGTCCGGACTTGCCTTGCGGGTATTTTGTAAAAGACCCCACTGTTTCGGATGAACAGAACGAGGCGAATCTGTGTAAAATGGTGGAACGGCTGAGAGCCGATGTAGGAAATAATATAAATTACGCAAACCGCACGGACGAGTAGTCATCCGTAGTGGTTCGCGTAATTTGCGTTAAAAACATCTGCTTTAGATATCAAATATTATTTCGCAGCGTCAATTGCTTTGCAAACATCTGCCGTAATAGTATCCAGTTCGCCTATACCTTTGATGTGTGCGTACAGCTTTTCATTCTTATACCAATCGATAAGCGGAGCTGTCTGTGAATGATATACGGTAAGACGTTTCTTGATAGTCTCTTCGTTGTCGTCGGCACGGCTGATTCCTGTCCGCGCTTGATGAGGCGTTTCATCAGTTCGTCTTCGGGAACGTCAAGGTCCAGCATAACGTTTACGCTTTGTCCGCGTTCGGCAAGCATCTTCTTCAATGCCTCTGCCTGTGCGATAGTACGGGGGAAGCCATCGAAAATAACGCCTTTGCTATCCTTGAAGCTGTCCAGTGTGCTTGCCAGGATGTCGATAATCAATTCGTCCGGCAACAGTTGTCCCTGGTCGATGTAGCCTTTGGCTGTCTTGCCCAGCTCAGTGCCGTTCTTGATTTCTGCGCGGAGCACGTCTCCGGTGGAAATGTGGTTGATACCGTACTTCTCTACAATTCTCTCGCTTTGTGTTCCCTTACCTGAACCGGGAGCACCGAAAATTACAATGTTCAACATTTGTTTAGCTATTATTTTTGATTTACAAATTAATACCTTTGCCTTGCTGCCTTTTCCCGGTTTCAGTCTACTACGGTATAGATGTCGGGATAGTTGCGTCCGAATCCGTCATAGTCCAGACCATAGCCACGATGAAGTCGTTGGGAATGTTCATGGCTACGTATTCGATGTTCAAGTCCACTTTCAACTTGTCGGGTTTCACCAGTAACGAGGCAATGTGAATTTCCTTGGGGCGCGTGTGCCGAGGGTTTCCAGCAGGCGTTGCATGGTGAGGCCGGTATCTACGATATCTTCGACAATGACAATGGTGCGTCCGGAGATGTCTTCGTTGATGCCGATCACTTCTTTGATTACTCCCGTAGAAGATACTCCCTGATAAGAGGCAAGTTTAACGAAAGAAATCTCACAAGGAATGGTGATGCGCTTCATCAGGTCGGAAGTAAACATGAACGAGCCGTTCAACACGCTTAGGAAAAGCGGATTCTTACCCGCCAAATCGCGGTTGATTTCGTTCGCTACACGGGTTACTTCTTTCAATATGTCCTGTTCCTTAATGGAAACAGTGAACATTTTGTCTTTTATTTGTATGGTATCCATAAATGGGAGTTTTTAGAAAGTTGGCGCAAAAATAGTGATTTTATTCCACTCCGTGCATCATCTTCTGCAATTTCTTTGAGAGTAGGAAAAGGATAAGCGATGCGGTGGCGGACATTACGACAAATACCATGAAGAAGTCGTACATCGTTTCTATGCGGTAGCCAAGCAGTGTCTTTACTTTTCCGGCTTCGGGATAGAGCCCACTCAGTGTACCCGCAAACTTGTTGGCTGTGGCCGTGGAGAGATACCATATACCCATCATCAGCGAAGCAAAGCGGATAGGAGTGAGCTTGTTCACCATGGACAATCCGATAGGCGAAAGGGCAATTTCGCCCATGGTGTGGATGAAATAAAGTCCTGTGAGCCAGATGAGGCTTACCTTGACGCCGGGTTGCACATCCTTTACAGCGAAGCAGATAACGAGATAACCCAAGGAGAGAAGCAGCAAGCCGATGGCCTGTTTGGTGGGAGAGGCGGGTTCCATGCCCCGTTTATTGAGGAAGCCCCATACTCCCGGCATGATGGCTGCCAGTATCACTACGAAGAATGGATTGAATGACTGTATCCAGGAAGCCGGCATTTCCCAGCCGAAGATAACGCGGTTGGTCTGTTCGGAAGCGAAAAGCGTCAGTGAAGCGCCTGCCTGTTCGTAGGCTGCCCAGAAGAAGATTACGAAGAAAGCGATGATATAGATGACAAAGATGCGGTCGCGTTCAATCTTCGTAAGCGAGCCTTCCAACAGGATGCTGACAGGAAAGACGATACAGGCGGTGAAGATGCCGATGCTGATCCAGTCGTTGCCGAAACACCAGTAGAAGAAAACGGCAAGCGCTATTGTCAATACTCCCAATAAGAGATAATTACGTTTTTTCTTGCTGTTGTGCGTAGTGGATTGGGCGGCTGTCTTTGTAGCTTGCGGTTGTTCCTTTTTAGCATCGGGAATGATGCCGAGCTGCTTGCCGTCGGGACCGATAAGGTATTTATTCTTCTGTGTCTCGAACAATATGACCGTAAAGACGGTGACAATTGCGGCAATCAGAAAGCCCCATTTGAAGTCGTTCGGATTACCGGTTTCGCCAAAATAGCCGCATACCAGCGGGGCAAGGAAAGAGCCTACGTTGACGCCCATATAGAATATGGTATAGGCGGAGTCCAACCGTCTGTCGCCCGGTTCGTACAATTGTCCCACGAGGGAAGATACCGTAGGTTTGAAACATCCGTTTCCCAATATAAGGAAGGTGAGTCCGCCATACATCAGCCAGTGCGACAGTTGGACAGCGTCCAGCATGGAAGCGCTGAAGAACATCAGAAACTGTCCCAATGCCATCATGATGGCTCCCCAGAAGACAGAACGGCGGATGCCCCAGTATTTGTCGGCAATATATCCGCCGATAAGCGGGGTGAGGTAGACCAGTCCGGTGTAGCTGCCGTAGATGGAGCGGCGTGTTCTTTGTCGAACAGCAAGGCCTGTGTCAGGAACAGAATGAAATAGCCCGCATGCCATAGTAGCTGAAACGTTCTGCGGTACTGGTGGCGAAAATCAGGTAAAGTCCTTTAGGGTGTTTGGATGTGCTCATTGGTTATGTGTTAATTGTCTTTATATGTTTTGAGCCGCAAAAGTAGTTATTATTTTTTGTACCTTTCCTCTATGAAAGATAAAGATTACCCCTGTCTTTATGGCTCCTTTACTTAGTTTATGGTGTTAATGAGCATGAATGTATTGACCGTTCTATCAAGAGCAGTCAGATATACAATATAAAAAGTATCATTTTCCTCTTCAGGCTTTATTTCCTAACACTGGCATTCTAAGCCGCTTAAAGCATCAGTCAATTTGCAAAACGGAGTCTATGCTACCACAAAGATACTGGCCTTACAATAAGCGGTATATTATGAGTTGCCTTCTGCAATAGCTTCAGGCTTCTTATAATCATTGTATGGAACACCATCACTCAACACGTGCCAAATGACAACAAGCATTTTCCGCGCTATGGCCACTTTCACTTTCATGGCATTCTTCCTTCTGACGACAGTTTGTGTGTAACTGAAATTCGAGTAAAAACAGTTTTGTGTCCGGCTGGCTCCCCATGCGCATTCAATCATAGTCTTTCTGATGTACTTGTTACCATGTGTGATTCTTCGTGATTTGATTTTTCCTGCGCTTTCTTCATTCCGTGGTTTGAGCCCGCACCACGACACCAATGCAGCCGCTGTAATAAACATCTTCATGTCGGCCCCTAATTCAGAGAGTATGGAGGTTGCCGAGCGTTCCTTTACACCGGGTATCGTCTGAAGATTATCGAACTCCCTGGGGAACTCTTTCCTGCAGATTTCCGTCAGTTTTTCCTGGCACTCTTTCAGATGCTTGTCATCCATAAGGATTTCCTCCCGGTACTGGCGTATCAGGTCTATGTCCACTTCATTGACAACTCCTGTCAGAGCGGCTGTAATTACTTCTTTTCCGACACGGTTCACCGTCCGTCCATGGATGGCCTCCGTCAGCTTTTCCGCATTGACAATTCCTTCGGAAAGCAATTTCACCACATCTTTGTAGCTCTTACTGTCTGTAGAAGATACGTAGTTGCTGATACGGATATTGCAACGTTGAAGCAAGGCATCCAGTTTGGTCAGTTTATAGACCTTCTCCTTGTTCAAGTCAAAAATGCGTCGGTTATACTGACGCATGCGCTGCACTATCTCATCCGGCACGAAACTGCCACGGATGAGATCCTTCATGGTACATTCGGCTATCCAGGCAGCGTCACGGACATCACTTTTTCTGCCGGGAAGCTGCTTGATGAAGTAGGGGTTGACCAACTTCAGACATTCTATGTCACTGAGAATGCGCCAGATGGGATACCAGTAAATACTGGTGCTTTCCATAGTAACTTCCTTAACTTCATGAGTAAGGAGAAGTTGATGCAGCTCTTCCAGTTCAGGTGTCAAAACACCGTACTTGGCTTCAAATTTCTCACCTTTTTCGTTGAGAATACAAACAAATACACTATCTTTGTGTACGTCAAGACCACATACTATCCGCATAGGCTATTACATTTTGAGACTAAGAGCTCGTGAAACATTTATTTTGAGGCTCACACACTGAGACCTCCACGCCATAAAGATAGGGGTGGTCTTGATTTTTTCATATCCCACTGGCATATAAATCGTGATTTATATCTAAATTTGCTCGTAACTTAAACGAATAAACTGCAATGATAAAAATATTTCCTACCATTCAGATAAAAGAACTGGATGCCTATACGATAGAGAATGAGCCGATTGCTTCCATAGACCTTATGGAGCGCGCTTCGCAGGCTCTGGCAAAAGCCATATCCGAGCGCTGGGGAGCGGAAACCCCTTTTACGGTATTTGCCGGCCCCGGCAACAATGGGGGAGACGCGCTGGCTGTTTCGCGTCTGCTGGCAGAGCAGGGATATCGGGTGGAGGTATATCTCTTTAATACGAAAGGTACTTTGTCTCCGGATTGCGAAACGAACAAGGAACGTTTGGCAAGGTTTCTGGAATTGATTTTCATGAGATAACCACGCAATTCGTGCCGCCAGTGCTGACAGCGGAGCATGTGGTTGTAGACGGACTGTTCGGCAGCGGACTGAACAAACCCTTGAGCGGTGGTTTCGCTGCGGTAGTGAAGTACATCAACTCCTCGCCGGCTACGGTAGTTGCCATTGATGTGCCTTCCGGTTTAATGGGAGAGGACAATACCTATAATATTCAGGCTAATATCATCCGTGCAGACCTGACGCTAAGCTTGCAACTGCCGAAACTGGCTTTTCTCTTTGCCGAGAACGAGCCGTTTGTGGGTGAGTGGCAGTTGCTGGATATCGGTTTGAGTGAGGAAGCCATTACAGAAAAGGAAACGGATTTTGCGTTGACGGAACACGAAGATATGGCATCGGTGCTGAAGCCACGCGGCAAGTTTGCACATAAAGGAAGCTTCGGACGCGCCTTGTTGATAGCAGGTTCGCAAGGAATGGCGGGAGCATCGGTGCTTGCGGCACGTGCTTGCCTGCGCTCCGGAGTGGGATTGCTTACGGTTCATATTCCTTTTTGCAATAACTTTATCGTGCAGACTGCCGTACCGGAGGCCATGACGGAAATAGATATAAACGATGTCCGTTTTTCTTGTGCCACTGATACTGACGACTATCAGGCGGTGGGTATCGGTCCGGGATTAGGCAGGGCGGAAGATACCGAAGCTGCTTTACTGGATCAGATAGATTCTTGCCAGACGCCCATGATAGTGGATGCCGATGCGTTGAACCTGTTGGGCGAACATCGCAGTTACATCGGCCGTTTGCCCAAAGGCAGCATTCTCACTCCGCATCCCAAAGAATTAGAACGGTTGGTTGGGAAATGTCAGAACTCGTACGAACGTTTGACAAAAGCCCGTGAACTGGCAAAAAGCGCCGGAGTATACATTATATTGAAAGGAGCTTATTCCGTTATTATTGCACCGTCGGGAAAGTGCTGGTTTAATCCTACCGGAAATCCCGGCATGGCGACAGGGGGGTAGCGGTGATGTGCTTACGGGGTGTCGTATTGGCCTTGCTGGCGCAAGGATACGATGCGGAAACTGCTGCACGTATGGCCGCTTATGTCCATGGACTGGCGGGAGATATTGCTTGCAAGAAGCATGGAGCAATGGGTATGACGGCAGGGGATATTGTTACTTGCTTACCGTTGGCATGGCGGATGCTGGAGGAGAAATTGTAAACTGCATGTTAATGTTGGTATTTCAATATTCTGATGTTTTAAAAACTAATAGATTCGTTTTTTTACATTCTTGTAGTAATATGGAAACAACCTTGCCTCAGTTCATATTTAATGTAGCACTTTTCTGCTCTCTTCAAGTCGCGCAATACCTCGGACAGCACCAGCTTCAATGTATCCGAACTGACATCCTGTAACGGACGTCCGTCTTCATCCTCTACTTTCTGGAAGCGTTCAACTGACATCGAATGTCGTGCCGTAGCAATGAGCGGAATTTTCGGATGCATTGCCGTTGCGACGGCGCAGACGCTTGACATCGTCTTTTGTACGCAGTACGGAAGTTACTGTAATCTTGTTCGGATTCAAGCCTTTGGCAGCCAGGGAATCGAGAAAGTTATAACCGATTGTATCGAGCAGGGCAGCCGCTCCCGGAATGAGATACGGGACGGAATGTGTCAAAGAATCAACCGCGTACAAATCATTTGTTGCGATATACTGCAACGTTTCTTTCATTTTTTCCGCTTCCTCGCGCGATGCTAACGGACGGATGCCGATAGCTTGCGCCACATTCAAATGCTTTTCATTCAAATCGCCGAAAGAACGTTTGTAACTGATAACACCCCGTATGTTGTGCGGTTCATTCAGCTTGAGGGACATGTCTTTTTTCTTACATCCAGCCAGGCAGCAAGTTATTGCCATGCCTGCCAATAAAAACAGGGAAATGAAACGGCTTTTATTATACATAATTAATTCTGAACTTTGTAGAATTGTGTAATTTGTGGTGAAAACTCCTGCAAAGATAGTGTAATCCTATAGAACAATTGGAAGAGTTTGCTGCTTTTTTCCCCTCTTTTTGTACCTTTGCAGCCAAATTCAGGAATAAAAAGAAACGTGCAGCGATATTTTATCTATTTGGCCTACGACGGCACTGCTTATCATGGCTGGCAGATTCAGCCCAACGGTGCAAGTGTGCAGGAGTGTTTGATGAAAGCACTCTCTACCTTGTTGCGGCGTGAAGTGGAGGTGGTGGGTGCCGGACGCACCGATGCCGGTGTACATGCTTCCCTAATGGTGGCGCATTTTGACAGTGAAACTCCGTTGGATGTGATATTCATGACGGATAAGCTGAACCGCCTGCTTCCCCCGGATATTTCCGTTTACCGTCTGCGTGCCGTACGTCCCGATGCTCATGCGCGCTTTGATGCCACGGCACGTACATACAAATACTATGTTACTACGGCCAAGATGCCTTTCAATCGTCAGTATCGTTGCCGTCTGTTCCAGACTCCGGACTTTGAACGGATGAACGAAGCTGCCCGGACTTTGTTTGAATATACGGATTTTACCAGTTTCAGCAAGTTGCATACCGATGTCAAAACCAATAATTGCAAGATAATGCACGCTGCCTGGACGCAGGTAGATGAAGTGACCTGGGTATTTACCATTCAGGCCGACCGTTTTCTGCGGAACATGGTACGTGCTGTAGTGGGTACATTGCTCGAAGTCGGCAGGGGTAAACTTACCATCGGGGCTTTCGCCGGGTTATCGAACAAAAAGACCGGTGCCGTGCAGGAACTTCCGTTCCCGGTAACGCTTTGTTCCTTGTAGATGTTGCCTATCCTGAAGAAACTTTTATTAGCGGTTAGTGGTTAGTGATAAGTGATTACTTTTACTCTTTCTCTTCTTGTAATATAGCTAATTCATAACTTATAACTCATAATTCATAGCTAAAATCAATGTGGTTATTATTAGCCTTTCTCTCGGCAGCCTTGTTGGGATTTTATGATGCTTTCAAGAAGCAGGCGCTCAAAGACAATGCCGTGCTTCCGGTTTTGTTTTTGAATACGGTATTTTCCAGTTTAATATTTCTTCCGTTTATTCTGGTATCGTGTTTTGCTCCTGCTGTGTTGGGAGGTACGATGTTTGATGTTCCTGTAGTGGGATGGGGTGTGCATAAATTTATCATCATCAAATCTTTCATCGTTCTTTCCTCGTGGATATTCGGATATTTCGGAATGAAGCACTTGCCGCTTACCATTGTAGGCCCGATTAATGCAACGCGTCCGGTAATGGTACTTGTGGGAGCCATGCTTGTATTCGGCGAGCGGCTCAATCTGTATCAATGGATAGGTGTGATGTTGGCAGTCCTGTCGTTCTTTATGTTAAGCGTTCCGGTAAGAAAGAGGGTATCGACTTCAAGCACAATAAATGGATTCTCTTTATTGTACTGGCGGCCGTGACGGGTGCTGTCAGCGGATTATACGACAAGTATCTGATGAAGCAGCTGCCGCCTATGGTGGTGCAGTCATGGTACAACATCTATCAGGTGTTTATCATGTGTCCCATTATCCTGTTGCTGTGGTATCCCAAGAGAAAGGAAAGTACACCGTTCCGTTGGGATTGGACTATCATCGGTATATCCGTCTTTCTTTGTGCAGCAGACTTTGTGTATTTCTATGCCTTGAGTTATGAGGATTCCATGATTTCTATCGTATCTATGGTACGACGTGGCAGTGTGGTTGTTTCTTTCCTGTTTGGCGCCCTTTTCTTCCGTGAAAAGAATTTAAAAAGCAAGGCGGTAGACCTCATTTTGGTGCTGATTGGAATGTTCTTCCTATATTTGGGGAGCAAATAGAATTTCAATAGCGCGTATGGCAGAAGATTTGTGTATCAGTAATGGCGGCAAAGAAGAGAAGTATCGTATGTTGCTTCCGCAAATTAAGTGTCTGATTGAAGGAGAGGATGACCTTATCGCCAATCTGGCTAATGTTGCGGCTGCACTGAAAGAGACTTTTCACTTTTTCTGGGTGGGATTTTATCTGGTGAAAGGTGAGGATCTGGTGCTTGCCCCTTTTCAGGGTCCGGTGGCTTGTACCAGAATAAAAGAAAGGGGGGCGTGGCGTTTGCGGAAAGGCCTGGAAGAGGGCTGAAATATTGGTTGTACCGGATGTAGATGCTTTTCCGGGTCATATAGCATGCAGTTCTTTGTCGCGTTCGGAAATAGTGCTTCCGCTTCTTCGTGCAAAGGGAGAAGTATGGGGTGTGCTGGATGTGGACAGTGAAAACTTGAATAGTTTTGATGAGGTGGATGCGCGTTTTTTGCAGGAGTTATGTTCTTATCTGTAAGGTGATTTTTATAATAATAAGATTTTAGTATTGATAAAATATTATAGGGATATGGTGAAGAAGTTGATAGTCTTTTTATTTGTAGTAGGTATGGGAATTGGTTCTTTGTCGGCGCAACTGGCAAAAACTTGCTTTACCAATATGCCCGATTCTCTGAGTCCGTTGCTTACGGCTGTAAATCGTGCCGACTTTATTGACTTCTTGGAGAGCAAGATGAAAGCGGAAGTAACCAATCGTTTTGGCGGTAAGTCGGAAATGACTGAGCTTACTCCCGATTATATCCGTGTGCAGGTAACACCTCAAAGTACCTGGCAGATGAAACTTTTGTCAGTGAACGACAGTACCCCGTCTTATCTGTACTGTTTCTACAGTTTGTGCTCCGGCTTGTGACAGTCATATCAAGTTTTTATACTACCGGTTGGGAAGAGTTGCCCGCTGCATCCTATTTGGCATCATTACCTAATATGAATGATTTTATTCTGCCTGCTTCCGATACGGTAGATGTGTACCGCTATCAGAATGCTCGCCTTCAGGCTGATATGCTTTTAATGAAAGCCGACCTTTCGGGCAAGGACGCTACGCTGACTTTTACTTTTACCACTCCCGACTATATGGAAAAAGAAGCAGCGGAAAAACTAAAACCGTTTCTCCGCGATCCTATAATCTATACGTGGAAAGAAGGGAAGTTCAATAATTAAGTATAAGGTATAAAATAATAAGGCTTATAGAAGCTAAGC
>ENA-OUNI01000238-OUNI01000238.1-human-gut-metagenome-genome-assembly--contig:-NODE-238-length-25344-cov-2.044652_pt1 | contig 25344 bp, 30 predicted proteins | sample MGYA00242499_ERZ504580 | MGnify/ENA primary metagenome ERZ504580 (study PRJEB26092, sample SAMD00036315) | human gut metagenome | host: Homo sapiens | study: EMG produced TPA metagenomics assembly of... | reverse complement strand
TTTTTTCCTTGTTATCTTATTGTTATCTTTACGGAACAAACTGGTGAAAAACGATATTTTTTATGAAAATGGGTTACTTTTATTCCATTCTTCTTGTTTAATATCAAATGGTTTTTCGTAATTTTGGCGTGAATCTAATAAGGACTGAAAAATCATGCAATTAATATTGTAATAAATCATATAATAACTCCTGTAAAATATGGAAAACAAGATTCAAGAGCTAACCGATAAGATTTACCGTGAAGGGGTGGAAAAAGGTAATGAAGAAGCCCAAAAACTTATCGTAAAAGCTCAGGAAGAAGCCCAAAAATAGTAGAGAATGCACAGAAAGAGGCAGACTCTATTGTGGCTGCTGCTCGTAAATCAGCCGATGAGCTGGCGGAGAATACCAAATCAGAGTTGAAACTGTTTGCCGGTCAGGCTGTGAACGCCTGAAATCTGAAATTGCCACTTTGGTAACGGATAAAATCGTAAACGCCGATGTGAAAGCTTTTGCCGCAAACAAAGATTTCCTTAACGCTTTCATCGTAGCGCTGGCATCCAAATGGAGTGTGGACGAACCTATCGTGATTTCCACATCGGATGCGGAAGGCTTGAAAAAGTATTTCACCGCTCAGGCAAAAGAATTATTGGATAAGGGCGTGAAGATTGAGCAGGTGAATGGAAACAAGACACTCTTCTCTGTTTCACCGGCCGACGGCTCTTACAAAGTGAACTTCGGCGAAGAGGAATTTATGAACTATTTCAAAGAATTCCTGCGTCCGCAATTAGTGGAAATGCTGTTTTAATTCCCCACAGGATTATGAGTAAATACTATTACTTGGTAGCCGGTTTGCCGGAACTCACTTTAGAGGATAGCAAACTGAGCTATACGGTAGCTGATTTCAGGACGGAATTGTATCCGGCTTTGTCTGAGGATGATAAAAGGCTGATAGACTTGTTTTATCTTCAGTTCGACAATGCGAATGTCTTGAAATTATTGAAAGACAAGGACGCTGCGATTGATCCGCGGGGAAACTACTCGGCGGAAGAACTGACCGAGTATATCTCGTTGCTGAAAGAAGGCGGCGAGGTATCGGATCGCGTGTTTCCCTCTTACCTTTCTGTCTTTATCTCCGAATATGTCAACTTGTCCGCAGAAGATGGCTTCTTGCATGAAGACCGTTTGGTTGCGCTTTATTATGCCTATGCCATGAAGTGCAAAAACAAGTTTGTATCTGCCTGGTTCGGTTTTAATCTTGTGATTAACAATGTGCTGGTTGCACTGACGGCGCGAAAGTTTAAAATGGACGTGGCTCCTCTGATAGTGGGAGATACGGAAGTTTGTGAGGCTTTGCGCACATCCGGGGCCAGGGACTTCGGACTGGGCGGTGAAGTGGAATGGCTGGAGCAACTGGTGAAAATCAGCGAGACGGAAGACTGGTGGAGCGGGAGAAAAAGATAGACCGGTTGCGGTGGAACTGGATGGAAGAGACTACTTTCTTCGACTATTTCACAGTGGAACGTCTGTTTGTGTTCCTGTTACAGCTCGAAATGATAGAACGTTGGATTTCGTTGGATAAAGAAAAGGGTAGCCAACTGTTCCGCAGCATAATTGCTGCGTTGAAGGATGAAGTACGGATACCCGCAGAATTCAGATAAAATAAATTACATAATTATATGGCAACAAAAGGAACTGTTAGTGGCGTAATAGCCAATATGGTGACCCTCGTAGTTGACGGCCCCGTGGCACAGAACGAGATTTGTTATATCTCGACCGGCGGAGACCGATTGATGGCGGAGGTTATTAAAGTGGTAGCACTCAGGTCTATGTACAGGTGTTTGAAAGCACCCGTGGACTGAAGGTGGGAGCCGAAGCTGAGTTTACCGGACACATGCTCGAAGTGACATTGGGTCCCGGTATGCTTTCTAAAAACTATGACGGTCTGCAAAACGACCTCGATAAAATGGATGGCGTTTTCCTGAAGCGCGGACAATATACGTATCCGTTGGATAAGGAAAGCAAATGGCATTTCGTGCCTTTGGCAAAGGCAGGCGACCAAGTGGAAGCCGCTGCATGGCTGGGGCAGGTGGATGAAACTTCCAGCCGTTGAAAATCATGGTTCCTTTCGGGCAGAAAGGTGTATGTACCGTGAAGTCCATCGTAAAGGAAGGCGATTACGGTATCGAGGATACCATTGCTGTCCTGACCGACGAAGAAGGTAACGATGTAAAAGTGAATATGATTCAGAAATGGCCCGTGAAGCGCGCCATGACGAACTATAAAGAGAAGCCGCGTCCTTTCAAATTGTTGGAAACGGGTGTGCGCGTAATCGATACCGTCAATCCGATTGTGGAGGGTGGTACAGGATTTATCCCCGGCCCGTTCGGTACGGGTAAGACAGTGCTCCAGCACGCCATTTCCAAACAGGCGGAAGCCGATATCGTAATTATCGCCGCCTGCGGTGAACGCGCCAACGAGGTTGTGGAAATCTTTACGGAATTCCCCGAACTGGTCGACCCGCATACAGGCCGTAAGCTGATGGAGCGTACCATTATCATCGCCAATACGTCCAACATGCCGGTGGCAGCCCGTGAAGCATCTGTGTACACGGCCATGACCATTGCGGAATATTATCGCAGCATGGGATTGAAGGTGTTGCTGATGGCCGACTCTACTTCCCGTTGGGCACAGGCATTGCGCGAAATGTCCAACCGTATGGAAGAGTTGCCCGGTCCGGACGCGTTCCCGATGGACTTGTCTTCTATCATTTCCAACTTCTACGGCCGTGCCGGATACGTGAAGCTGAACAACGGCGAAACGGGTTCCATTACCTTCATTGGTACTGTATCGCCTGCCGGCGGTAACTTGAAAGAACCCGTAACCGAAAATACCAAGAAGGTGGCCCGCTGCTTCTACGCCCTCGAACAAGACCGTGCGGATAAGAAGCGTTATCCTGCCGTAAACCCTATCGACTCATATTCCAAATATATCGAGTATCCCGAATTCGAGGATATATAACCAAGCGTATCAACGGCGAATGGATTGGCAAGGTAAACGAAGTCAAGACCCGTCTGCAACGCGGTAAGGAAATTGCGGAGCAAATCAACATTCTCGGCGATGACGGTGTACCCGTGGAATATCACGTAACCTTCTGGAAATCGGAACTGATTGACTTCGTTATCCTGCAACAGGATGCTTTCGACGAGATTGACGCCGTAACTCCCATGGAACGTCAGGAAGAAATCCTGAACATGGTTATCGACATCTGCCATACGGAATTTGAGTTCGACAACTTCAACGAAGTAATGGATTACTTCAAGAAAATGATTAACATCTGCAAGCAGATGAACTACTCGAAATTCAAATCGGAAGAGTATGACAATTTCTACAAACAGTTGCAGGAATTGATTGAAGAACGTAAAGCATAAATAATAAGATGGCAACAAAAGCATTTCAAAAAATATATACTAAGATTACTCAGATTACGAAAGCCACGTGCTCGCTGAAAGCTACGGGGGTAGGGTATGATGAGTTGGCAACCGTAAACGGCAAGCTGGCCCAGGTGGTGAAGATTGCCGGTGACGATGTGACTTTGCAGGTTTTCGAGGGTACTGAAGGTATCCCCACCAATGCAGAGGTGGTGTTTCTGGGCAAGGCTCCTACCATTAAAGTGAGCGACCAGCTTGCCGGACGTTTCTTCAACGCTTTCGGCGATCCTATCGACGGCGGTCCGTCCATCGAAGGTCAGGAAGTGGAAATCGGCGGTCCGTCCGTGAACCCGGTACGCCGTAAGCAACCGTCCGAACTGATTGCAACCGGTATCGCAGGTATCGACCTGAACAATACGTTGGTGTCCGGACAGAAGATTCCGTTCTTCGCAGACCCCGACCAGCCTTTCAACCAGGTGATGGCCAACGTAGCCCTGCGTGCGGAAACTGATAAGATTATCCTCGGTGGTATGGGTATGACGAACGACGACTACCTGTACTTCAAGAATGTATTCTCCAATGCCGGTGCGCTCGACCGTATCGTCAGCTTTATGAATACTACCGAGAATCCCCCCGTGGAACGTCTGCTGATTCCGGATATGGCGCTGACCGCTGCTGAATACTTTGCGGTGAACAACAATGAAAAGGTATTGGTATTGCTTACAGACATGACGTCCTATGCCGATGCGCTGGCCATCGTGTCCAACCGTATGGATCAGATTCCGTCCAAAGACTCCATGCCGGGTTCGCTTTATTCGGATTTGGCGAAGATTTACGAGAAGGCGGTGCAGTTCCCCAGCGGCGGTTCTATTACGATTATCGCCGTGACTACCTTGTCCGGCGGCGATATTACGCACGCTGTGCCCGATAATACGGGTTATATCACCGAGGGGCAGTTGTTCCTTCGCCGTGACAGTGACATCGGTAAGGTTATCGTCGACCCGTTCCGTTCATTGTCCCGTCTGAAACAGCTCGTTACCGGTAAGAAGACCCGTAAAGACCATCCGCAGGTGATGAATGCGCCGTACGTCTGTATGCCGATGCCGCCAATGCCAAGACGAAGCTGGAGAACGGTTTCGACCTGACAAACTACGACGAGCGTACGCTTGCCTTTGCCAAGGATTACTCCAACCAGTTGCTGGCTATCGACGTAAACCTCGACACCACGGAGATGCTCGACGTAGCCTGGAGCTTGTTCGGCAAGTATTTCCGTCCGGAAGAGTGAACATCAAGAAAGAACTTGTGGACGAATTCTGGCCCAAAGCAGAAAACTAATCACTTATAATTAACCATTAATCACTAACGAAGTGGACTATTAAGTTTCAATATTAATAAAACGTCGCTCCAGCAGTTGGAAAGACAACTGAAAGTACGTGTGCGCACGCTCCCCATCATTAAGAACAAGGAGAGCGCCCTGCGTATGGAAGTGAAGCGCTGCAAGGCCGATGCTGCCGCGCTGGACGCGAGGTTGGAAAAGGAAATCCAAGCTTATGAAGCCATGTTCGCCCTTTGGAATGAGTTCGACGCCTCATTGATAAAGGTTAGCGATGTTCATCTCGGTGTGAAGAAGATTGCCGGCGTAAGAGTGCCGTTGCTCGAGAATGTAGATTTCGAGATACGCCCTTACAGCTTGTTCAATGCGCCCAAATGGTATGCAGACGGGTTGCATTTGCTCAAGGAACTGGCACACACGGCCATTGAACGGGAGTTTACCGTGGCCAAGCTGAACTTGCTGGAACATGCGCGTAAAAAGACCACCCAAAAGGTGAATCTTTTTGAGAAAGTACAGATTCCGGGCTATCAGGATGCACTGCGCAAAATCAAGCGGTTTATGGAAGACGAGGAGAACCTCTCCAAGTCGTCGCAGAAAATCATGAAGTCCCACCAAGAGAAAAGGAAGGAGGCAGAAGCATGATTACGAAAATGAAGAAGCTCACGTTCCTTGTATATTATAAGGAGTACGAAGCATTCCTGAACGGTGTGCGCGACCTCGGTGTGGTGCATGTGGCCGAAAAGCAGCAAGGTGTTGCCGACAATACGGAGTTGCAGGACAGTATCCGTCTGTCTGCCCGTCTGCAGGCTACGGAAAAGCTGTTGCAGGCGTTTAAGCCCGCCAGACCGGCGGTGGAGGAAACACCCGCCTCGGCAGCCCGCGGACTGGAAGTGCTGAACGAAGTGGACGAGTTGCAAGCTGAAAAGAATAAGTTGCAACAGCAGTTGCAGACCTATCAGAAGGAAAAAGCTGCGCTGGAGCCATGGGGTAACTTTGAACCCGCAAGTCTGTCGCGTCTGCACGATGCCGGACTGACAGTAGGCTTTTACAGTTGCTCGGAAGGCAATTACGACGCAACCTGGGAAGATACCTATAATGCGATGGTTATCAGCCTCCAGGCCTCTCGCGTCTATTTCGTTACCGTAACCGGTAGTTCGGAAGAACCGGATTTGGATGCGGAGCAGGCCAAGCTGCCGCCTTACTCATTGGAGCGCGTACAAGTGCTTTGTGACGAGACGGAACAGGCTCTGGCGGATAACGAGGAAAAAATGAAAGTGCTTGCCGAGAGAGAAATCCCTTCGTTGCGTGCAGCCTTGAAAGAGGTGAACACCGACATGGAATTCTCCAAAGTAATGCTGAATACGGAAGCTACGGCAGGAGAGAAACTGATGCTGCTGCAAGGCTGGCGCCGGCATCCAGAGTCGGAGAAATCTCCGAATGGCTCGATGCGCAGCACGTGTACTACGAGGTAATCTCTCCCGTACCGGGCGACAACGTGCTATACAGTTGAACAACAAAGGTTTCTTTGCCTGGTTCGAGCCTATATGCAAGCTCTATATGCTGCCCAAGTATAACGAGCTGGACCTGACGCCGTTCTTTGCACCTTTCTTTATGGTGTTCTTCGGCTTGTGTCTGGGAGACTCCGGTTACGGACTGTTCCTGTTTCTCGGAGCAACCCTGTACCGTCTGTTTGCCAAGAACATCAGCGCTGCGATGAGACCTGTCCTCTCATTGGTGCAGGTATTGGCGGCATCCACTTTCTTCTGCGGATTGCTGACCGGCACGTTCTTCGGAGCGAACATTTACGATATCGACCTGCCTTTCTTCCAAAAAATGAAAGCGGCCTTGTTCATGGACAATAACGATATGTTCCAGTTGTCGTTGATACTCGGTGTGGTGCAGATATTGTTCGGTATGGTGCTGAAAGCGGTGAACCAGGGTATTCAGTTCGGGTTCAAGTATGCCGTGGCTACGATTGGCTGGATTATATTGCTGGTTTCCTGCGGAGTAGGAGCCTTGCTGCCGGAAGTCATGCCATTGGGCGGTACGGTGCATCTGTGCATCCTCGGTGTGGCGGCAGCCATGATATTTCTCTACAACAGTCCGGGAAAGAACATATTCCTCAATATCGGGCTCGGGCTTTGGGATTCCTACAATATGGCTACCGGATTGCTGGGCGATGTGCTGTCGTATGTACGTCTGTTTGCCCTCGGACTGTCGGGTGGTATCCTTGCAGGGGTGTTCAACAGCTTGGCGGTGGGCATGAGTCCTGACAATGTCATTGCAGGTCCCATCGTAATGGTACTGATATTCGTTATCGGCCATGCCATCAATATCTTTATGAACGTGCTCGGTGCAATGGTTCACCCCATGCGTCTGACCTTTGTGGAATTCTTCAAGAATTCGGATACGAAGGCGGCGGCAAGGAATACAAGCCGTTTAAGAATTGAAAGTTGAAAATTTAAATTGAGAAATAGAGAATAAAGGATTGATAAAAGAGGAAGATAGGAGTTGCGCAGAGATGGCGTGATCTTTTCTCCGAGAGTCTTCAGGAGAATTCTTCAAAAGAAATCTTTAAGAGAAACAAACAAAGAGAAACAAACAAGAGAAACAAACAAGAGAAACAAATAAAATATAAACAATAAAAAACGAATAAGATTATGGAAATGAATTTATTGATTGCCTATATTGGCATTGCAGTGATGATTGGTTTGTCGGGTGTCGGTAGTGCCTACGGTGTGACAATTGCCGGTAATGCGGCTATCGGTGCGCTGAAGAAGAACGACGGTGCTTTCGGTAACTTCCTTGTGCTGACCGCTCTTCCCGGTACTCAGGCTTGTACGGTTTTGCAGGCTACTTTATGTTCCAGACTATTTTCGGCATCCTTACTCCGGGCATGACTGCCATTCAGGCTGCTGCCATTCTGGGTGCAGGTATTGCTTTGGGATTGGTTGCCTTGTTCTCCGCTATTCGTCAGGGACAGGTTTGCGCCAACGGTATTGCCGCTATCGGCCAGGGACACGACGTATTCAGCAACACGCTGATTCTTGCCGTATTCCCCGAACTTATGCGATTGTAGCTTTGGCTGCCACTTTCTTGATTGGCAGTGCGCTGACCGCATAAACAGCAATTACCGACTGCACAAATAGCAGTTGAAATAACAGAAGAGGGTGTCAAAATATACTTGCTGATTTCTTTTAGTCACGGAATTATACGGAAAAAGAACAAAGAAAATCTGTGTTTTCCGTGTAATCCGTGCCTAAAAAGAAACAGACAGCAAGCGAGTTTAAGTTTTGATATACCCTCTTTTTCATATCTTTTTCTCTGTCTTTTCCTTCTATTCCGTACAAATTTCTGTTTTTTCTCTTTTCATCGGTAATCTTCGCTCTTCTCTGTATTGGTGGGCTTTTAGCGTTTGCCGGTAGTATTTATGCAAACGATTGTTTATGCACATTTAATCAGTTTTTTCGATTAAAAAGGCTATTTTTCAAAGAATAATGCGTACTTTTGCAGCCACAATTACGATAAAGAGATTATAACATATATGGTTAAAGAACTACTTACCCCCGATTACATCTTCGAAGCGAGCTGGGAAGTATGTAATAAAGTAGGCGGTATCTATACAGTTTTGTCTACCAGAGCAAACACTTTGCAGACAAAATTCCGCGATAAAGTATTTTTTGTAGGCCCGGACTTCTGGCAAGGTAAAGAGAACCCTTTATTTATCGAGTCCGATAACCTTTGTGCCGCATGGAAGAAATATGCTATTGAAAAGACAACCTCTCTGTCCGCGTAGGCCGCTGGAACATTCCGGGCGAACCTATTGTCATATTGGTTGACTTCCAACCTTTCTTTGCACAAAAGAATGAAATTTATGCGGAGATGTGGGAACACTATCAGGTGGATTCACTGCACGCATACGGTGACTACGATGAAGCCTCGATGTTTGCATACGCCACCGGAAAGGTGGTGGAGAGTTTCTACCGGTATAACCTGACGGAAACGGACAAGGTTGTATTTCAGGCACATGAGTGGATGACCGGTATGGCTGCGCTTTACTTGCAGACTGCCGTTCCTGAAATCGCTACGATATTCACCACCCATGCCACTTCGATAGGCCGTTCTATTGCGGGCAACAACAAACCGCTATACGATTATCTTTTTGCCTACAACGGCGACCAAATGGCGCAGGAGCTGAATATGGAGTCCAAACATTCCATCGAAAAGCAGACCGCCCATTACGTAGACTGTTTCACTACCGTAAGCGAAATCACCAACAACGAGTGCAAGGAACTGCTCGACAAGCCTGCCGATGTAGTCTGATGAACGGCTTTGAAGACGATTTCGTTCCGAAAGGCTCCACATTTACCGGTAAGCGCAAGCGGGCGCGTTCCACTATGTTGCGTGTGGCAAACAGCCTGTTGGGACAGGAATTTGATGATGATACGCTTATCATCGGAACCAGCGGCCGTTACGAGTTCAAGAACAAGGGCATCGATGTGTTCCTGGAATCATTGAACCGTTTGAACCGTGATAAGAATCTGAATAAGAAAGTGCTGGCTTTTGTCAACGTACCCGGTTGGGTGGGTGACCCCCGCGAAGACCTGCAGCAGCGTCTGAAAAAGAAAGACGAGCATTATACCACTCCTTTGGAAGTACCTTTCATCACGCACTGGCTGCACAACATGACGCACGACCAGGTGCTGGACATGCTGAAGTACCTCGGTATGGGCAACCGTCCCGAAGACAAGGTGAAGGTAATCTTCGTTCCCTGCTATCTGGACGGTAAGGATGGCATTCTCAACAAGCATTATTACGACCTGATACTGGGAGAGGACCTCAGCGTTTATCCCTCTTACTATGAGCCGTGGGGATATACCCCGTTGGAGAGCGTGGCTTTCCGCGTGCCCACCATTACGACCGACCTTGCCGGCTTCGGACTTTGGGTGAACAGCCTGAAGAATCAGCACGGTATCAACGATGGAGTAGAGGTGCTGCACCGTTCGGACTATAACTATTCCGAAGTGGCGGACGGTATCAAGGACACCATAACTTTGTTCTCTACAAAGACAGATGCGGAAATCAAAGAAATCCGTAAGCGTGCCGCCCAAGTGGCAGAGCAGGCCTTATGGAAGCATTTCATACAATATTATTATGAAGCCTACGACCTTGCGTTGCGCAATGCGATGAAGCGTCAGTTGGCTGATAAAAAGAATTATATTTATCAATCAAGTAATCATACAATGAAGATTAAAGTTAGTAATGTAACACTCCGAACTGGAAAGATGTGAACGTTAAATCTCACATCCCCGCTGAATTGGAGAAGTTATCCGAACTTGCACGTAACATTTGGTGGTCATGGAACTTTGAAGCCACCGAATTGTTTAGAGACCTTGACCCTGCTCTTTGGAAAGAAGTAGGACAGAACCCTGTTCTGCTGTTGGAACGTATGAGCTATGCCAAGCTTGAGGCGCTTGCTGAAGATAAGGTTATTTTGCGCAGAATGGAAGATGTATATTCCAAGTTCCGCAATTACATGGATGTAAAACCCGACAGCAATCGTCCTTCCGTTGCATATTTCAGTATGGAATACGGTTTGAATCATGTACTTAAGATATATTCCGGTGGTCTGGGCGTACTTGCCGGCGACTATTTGAAAGAGGCTTCCGACAGCAACGTAGACTTGTGTGCCGTAGGTTTCCTGTACCGTTACGGTTATTTCACCCAAACCTTGTCTATGGACGGACAGCAGATTGCCAACTACGAAGCCAGAACTTCGGCCAGTTGCCTCTCGACCGTGTATTGGACGAAAACGGAAAGCAGGTTGTAGTCGATGTTCCTTACCTGGATTACTACGTACATGCTTATCTTTGGAGAGTGAACGTAGGCCGTATTTCCCTTTATCTGCTCGATACGGACAACGAGATGAACAGCGAGTTCGACCGTTCCATCACTCACCAGCTTTACGGCGGCGATTGGGAGAACCGTTTGAAGCAGGAAATCCTGCTCGGTATTGGCGGTATCCTTACCCTGAAGAAGCTGGGTATCAAGAAAGACGTATATCACTGCAACGAAGGCCACGCAGCGTTGATTAACGTACAGCGCATCTGCGACTACGTAGCCGAAGGTCTGACCTACGACCAGGCCATCGAGTTGGTACGCGCCTCTTCTCTGTACACCGTACACACTCCGGTTCCTGCCGGTCACGACTACTTCGACGAAGGTCTCTTCGGCAAGTACATGGGCGGTTATCCCGCCCGTATGGGTATCACTTGGGACGACCTCATGGACCTCGGCCGCAACAACCCCGGCGACAAGGGCGAACGCTTCTGCATGTCCGTATTCGCCTGTAACACTTCTCAGGAAGTGAACGGTGTAAGCTGGTTGCACGGAAAGGTTTCCCAGGAGATGTTTGCTCCCATCTGGAAAGGTTACTTCCCGGAAGAAATGCACGTGGGCTACGTCACCAACGGTGTACACTTCCCCACATGGAGCGCAACGGAGTGGAAGCAGCTCTATGCCAAGCACTTCGATGAAAACTTCTGGTACGACCAGTCCAATCCTAAGATTTGGGAAGCTATCTACAGTGTACCCGACGAAGAGATCTGGAAGACGCGCATGGCCATGAAGAACAAACTGATTGACTACGTTCGTAAGGAATACCGCAAGACATGGCTGAACAACCAGGGAGACCCCTCACGTGTTGTGTCTCTGCTGGACAAGATTAACCCGAATGCACTGCTGATAGGTTTCGGACGCCGTTTTGCCACTTACAAGCGTGCACACCTGCTGTTCACCGACCTGGACCGTCTGTCCAAGATTGTGAACAACCCCGACTATCCGGTACAGTTCCTCTTTACGGGTAAGGCCCACCCGCACGACGGTGCAGGCCAGGGATTGATTAAGAGAATCATCGAAATCTCCCGCCGTCCCGAATTCCTGGGTAAGATTATCTTCCTCGAGAACTACGACATGCAGTTGGCACGCCGTCTTGTATCGGGTGTGGATATCTGGCTGAACACTCCGACACGTCCGCTCGAAGCATCCGGTACTTCCGGTGAGAAAGCTTGATGAACGGTGTGGTAAACTTCTCCGTGCTCGACGATGGTGGCTGGAAGGCTATCGTGAAGGTGCAGGCTGGGCGTTGACCGAAAAGCGTACTTACCAGAATCAGGAATACCAAGACCAGTTGGATGCCGCTACCATTTACAGCATCCTCGAACAGGAAATCCTGCCGTTGTACTATGCACGCAACAAGAAGGGATATTCCGAAGGCTGGATCAGAACTATCAAGAACTCCATCGCACAGATTGCGCCTCACTACACAATGAAGCGTCAGTTGGACGATTACTATAGCAAGTTCTACACCAAGGAAGCAAAACGCTTCAAGCATTGGCTGCCAACAACTATGCCAAAGCCAAGGAACTCGCAGCATGGAAGGAAGAAGTTGTGGCCAAGTGGGACAGCATCGAAGTCGTATCCTGCGAAAAGACGGAAGAACTGGTGAAAGGCTCTCTCGAAAGCGGTAAGGAATACACCATTACCTACGTTATCGACGAGAAGGGTCTGGACGATGCTATCGGTCTGGAACTGGTTACTACTTATACAGCTCAGGACGGCAAGCAGCACGTTTACTCCGTAGCACCGTTTGAAGTAGTGAAGAAAGAGGGCGACCTCTATACGTTCCAGGCAACACATAAGCTGGAGAACGCAGGCAGCTTCAAGGTAGCTTACCGTATGTTCCCGAAGAACGCAGAACTGCCTCACCGTCAGGACTTCTGCTATGTTCGCTGGTTCATCTAAGATAAGATAACAAAACAGATGATGCGTTGGTATGAAACGCATCATCCGTTTGATACAGACAGACCATCGTTTACCCGAAACGGATGGTCTGTTTTTTATAGGGTGTTATTATATGGCAAACGGTGATGAATACGTGTGCCGGTCCGTTTATTTTCCTACCTCTTGAAAGAGCGTGATGCTCAGGAATACCCCGATAACGATGCACATCAGAATCAGGAACCAGTTCATGAGGCGTGCGCTCAGTTTCGTTTCCTTGTGCAGGTTTTGGGCTATGTAATTCTTGAAGAACAGGTAGATGGCAGGTACGGTGGCGCTTGCCAGCAGGAGGTCTTCGGGAATCTTGTACACATACACTTTGGAGAAAGCGATGAGCGCCCAGTGGCAGAGGAAGAGGATAACGAGCAGATTGACTTTGCGCGAGAACGCCAACAGCAGTCCGATGGTAAATGCGGCTACCGAGCAGGGCATTACTGTGGTCGTCATCATCGGGAACTCCATGCCGCGCGCCCACGAAAGGAGCGGGTATAGGAAGGGCATCGCATAGAGCACTCCTGCCAGCATAGTACTTGGGGTTACGCTCGAACGGAGTGTAACCGGTAAATAAATCCCACAGCCAAATCAATGCGACGGTTCCCCAGAATGCGGAGAGAACGTAGTGATAGTTGCGCGTGTCGCAGTACATTGCGTAGTACACCAGCGCTATCCAGCCGTTGAGGAATACCATATATATTTTCATTGAGCGTTTTGTCCAGACGGTGGGACGACGGTATAGCAATGCAGTCAGCAGGATGCCCGCTGCGGTAATGAGAATCTGCGCCCACCAGGTGCTTTCATTATACTGTGCGATGGTGTTCCAAAATGTTTCCATATAAGTCAGCTTTTGTTTCCGGGAGATATGATGAACATTCGCTCTGCCCGTTTTCTTTTGTCCGAAAATGTGTGCAAAGGTATCGGTTTCCGATGAGATATGAAATTCTTTTCCCTATTTTGCCTTTCTTTCCTCTAAAGAAAAAATGATTTCTTTGTTATGCCGGTGTAGGAAACTCATGCTTTTTATGTACTTTTGTACTCCTTTTTGAAAATAGGTAAAAATCAGATATTAGTTAGTGGAAAGTTTGATGGATAAAACAATGGTCGAGCAAGAGATTATCTTGCGCAGGAAGCTTGATTTATTGCTTCGTACGGGGAAAATATTAGTGGAGAGTGCTGCCGATACCAATCGCATTGTACGCAATATGAATCGTGTGGCGGCTTATTTGGGACTACCTGAGGAGAATCTTCACATCGACGTGACTTATACAATGCTGGTGGTGAACCTGAGTGACGAATCGCACTCTTATTCCAAATTTCAGAAGTGCGAGAAACATGGTATCAACATGACGGCCATATCCGAAATCAGCAAGCTGTCCTGGCGTGCCATTGAGGAAGACTATTCGCTCGACCGCTACGAGGAAGAGCTGGAGAAGATAAAAAACAAGAAGCGGAACTACACCCCCTATCTTGTTGCCATCGGTGCGGGTTTTGCCTGTGGTGGCTTCTGCAAGCTGTTCGGCAGCGACTGGGTTGCCTTTCTGTTTGCCTCTATCGCCGCTTTTGCAGGTTTCCGTGTCCGTGCGCGCTGCATAGAGTTCGGTATCAATCTGTATATGAGCATCACCATTGCGGCGCTGGTGTCCACATGTCTGGCTTATATCACTACCTTTACAGGGCTTTCGGGCACGCCTTACCATCCGCTACTGGCGTGCGCGCTGTTCATTGTGCCGGGAGTTCCCATTATAAACTTTGTGGACGACATGATTGACAACTACATACAGGTGGGCATCGTGCGTGCCGTTAATACGGTACTCATGGTGTGTGCCATGGCGTTCGGCATTGTGATGGCCATGCGCCTGCTGGCTATGGAAGATGTGGTGATTGACAAGAAGTTCAGCGAACTGAGCATGGTTCCGCACGATCCTTATTATATATACGCCATTGCGGCAGCCATATCCGCGATGGGCTTCTCCATGATATTCAATATCCAGCGCCGTCTGCTGTGGGTGGTTGCGGTAGGGGGAATCCTTGCCGTGTGTACGCGTAATTTCGTCAACTTCGAGTTGGGGCTCGGTCCGGTCATCGGTTCTTTCATGGGAGCCATGGTGGTGAGTCTGGTGGCGGTGAAGGCAGTCCACTGGTTTCATGTGCCTAATCACGTGCTTACCATTCCTTCCGTCATTCCGATGATTCCGGGAGTGTTGATGTACCGTGCGCTGGTGGCGCTCATCAATATGCACGGAGTGGTGGGCGAGGTCACGGTGGCTGTGTCCAACGGTATCAACGCTTCGTTGATTATCCTTTGCATTGCGCTGGGGGTAGCCGTTCCCAACATCTTTGCCCGCCGTTATATAGCCAAAGACCGTCAGCGCTTCCTGAAAGAGGAGTTGCAGAAGCGCAGGGAGAGGGGAAAGTTCCTTGAGTGGTAAGAGTGGTATGTTTGATATAAAAGGGGCTGTCTCAATCGCTGAGGCAGCCCTTTTCCGTTTGTGTCTTTTCCCTTATGCGGCAGAAACAGGATGCTGCGAAAGAACGGGTGCGTTTACCGCAACCATTCGTTTAGCAGCTTCATCACTTCTTCTTTCTCCTTTTCGGGCAGTGTGGAGATGCGTGCCAGATGCTGCCGCCCGGCTGAATGAATACGTGAATATTCTTTTTCTCTTTGAGCCAGGTAACTCCGGCAGCCGTCCAGGGATCGTTTTCACCGTAGATGAATATCATTTTCGGGTCGTTCTTTTGCAAGAATCCCTTAATCTTCCTACTGAGTGTCTTGTCAAAAGGCATATCTTTCAGTTCCTCGGAAAGCATCAGGCGATGCAGGTAGCCTTTGCCGGACTTGATGGAGAGATACTTTTTGAAAGGACGGGTGTCGTAGCCGTAATAGCCCAATTCGCGTGCGGCCTGTACGAAGAAAGAGGCGTTGGTACTGTCGGTTGTGAAATAGGACGGGTCGCTGATGGCCAGCAGGTGGGCTATGAGTTCTGCGTCGGTGGCTGTGGGTAGCGGAATGCTGCCGACGGGAGTACCCCATTGCCAGAGCGCGAATGAATATTCCAGTACCGAATAGTCGTATATCTCTTCGATAGGAGCACGGAACTTATACTCTTGTTCGGTGCAGTATTTCTCGAAAAGGGGGAGTAAGGCCGCTTTGCGTTTCAGGATTTCCAGCTGGAAGTCGGTAATTCTTTTACGGTCTTCATCCGTAGACACTTTTTTGAGGAACGGTTCGTGACGGCCGTCCTCTGTTCCGTAGCAGAGGGGAGCCACGTAAGGAACGGATACATCCACATCGTCCGGATAGAATGTGCGGTAGAGCAGGGCGGTCTGTCCGCCTTTGCTGATACCGGTAGCAATCCATTTTCCGGGATATATGTTTTTGAATGCGGTTGTTACCGCGTGCAAATCATCGGCGGAACTTTCGGCTGTAAGGTATCGCCAGTCTTTGGGTTCGGGAGTGGATTCCAGGAAATAGCGGTATTCCACAAATACCATATTGGCATTGAGGAGCCTGGAAAGTTCCTCGCGATATTGGGGCTTGAGCGCGTAGGCGGCTCCATATCCTTCGGTTATAATGACCGTGGGACGATCGAAGCCGCATGCGCCACGATAACCCGCTGGCGGAAACTTCCTTTCTTGGGATGCCGGTGGTCGAGCGGCTGGGTGAAATAGGTTACATACTTCTCCGAAAACTCAGTAGATTCCAACGGTTGGGTTTCCGTTATGGCGGAAATCTCACTTAGTTTCTGCTGTAAGCCGGTCTGTGCGGATAAGGATACCGATGCCAGCAAGAATGTAAACAGCAGCAATGCTGTATGGCGTGTACGCAGGCCTTTCATAATGTGTTTATTTGTAATTGGGGACAAAGATAATCTGTTTTCCTCTTCAGGCTGCTGTCTGCCGGATAAAAAAGGGGAAAGAACTACCATCACGGCACTTCTTTCCCCTGCAAACTTAAAACAACCAACAAAAGAAATAGATAATTTCCGGTTTCAGAGTTTGTATGTCTGAAATAGCTCTTTATCTTATAAACAACAGTTCCCTGTATTTCGGTAATGTCCACATCTGGTTGTCAACGATGAGTTCCAACTTGTCGATGTGATAGCGGATTTCTTCCATCATCGGTACGATGTTGTCGTGATAAGCGATGGCTTTGTCGCGTTCACATTCAATCTTGTTGGCAACCTTGCGGGCTTCTATCATGGTATCTACATGTTCCTTGATGAAGGTGGTACGGTCGGCAATCTCTTCGATGAGTTCCAAATTCTTGGCAGACAGTTTTGCAGCTTTCTCTACCGGGAAGAGGTCTTTCATTTTGTAGACATTGTCTATCAAATCCGTCTGATATTGAGTGGCTACGGGAATGATGTGATTCATCGCCAAGTCACCGAGCACGCGGGCTTCAATCTGAATTTTCTTGGTATAGGTCTCCCACTTCACTTCGTTGCGGGCTTCCAGTTCCTTTTGCGTCATTACGCCTACAGACTCGAACATACGGATGCTTTCGGGCTTCAGATAGTTGTCGAAGATGAGGGGTACACTGGTTTCGCAGTCCAGACCGCGTTTTTTGGCCTCGGCTTTCCATTCGTCGCTGTAGCCGTTACCGTCGAAGTGAATGGGCTTGCATATCCTGATGTATTTGCGGATAACGTCGAGGATAGCCGAAATCTTCGGTTCACCCTTCCCGATAAGTTTGTCTACATCCTTCTTGAATTCTACCAGTTGCTCGGCAAGAGCGGAGTTCAGGGCAATCATGGCGCTGGCACAGTTGGCTTCCGAACCTACGGCACGAAACTCGAAGCGGTTGCCCGTAAAGGCAAACGGGCTGGTACGGTTACGGTCGGTGTTGTCTATCATTAGCTCGGGTATCTGCGGAATGTCCAGCTTCATGCCCTGTTTGCCGCTGAGGCTGATGAGGTTATCCTTAGTGCTTTCCTCAATATGTTCCAGAACCTGACTCAACTGCTTGCCGAGGAAGCTGGATATGATTGCAGGAGGCGCTTCATTCGCTCCCAGTCGGTGGGCGTTTGTGGCGCTGGAGATGCTGGCTTTCAGTAATCCGTTATGTTTGTAGACTGCCATTAAGGTATTTACTACGAAGGTGATGAAGCGTAGGTTGTCTTCGGGCAGTTTGCCGGGGGCATGGAGCAGGATGCCCGTGTCCGTACCCAACGACCAGTTGTTGTGCTTGCCGCTGCCGTTGACACCCTTGAATGGCTTTTCGTGCAACAGTACTCGGAAGCCGTGATTACGTGCCACCTTGCGCATCAGAGCCATGATGAGCATATTGTGGTCTACTGCAAGGTTACATTCCTCGAAGATAGGAGCCAACTCGAATTGGTTGGGAGCTACCTCGTTGTGGCGGGTCTTGACAGGGATTCCGAGTTTCAACGCTTCGATTTCCAACTCCTTCATAAAGCTGCCACACGCGGAGGGATGGCGCCGAAGTAGTGGTCTTCGAGTTGTTGGTTCTTGGCACTATCGTGTCCGGTCAGTGTGCGGCCGGTCATCAACAGGTCGGGGCGGGCGGCGTAAAGGCCTTCGTCAATCAGGAAGTATTCCTGTTCCCAGCCCAAGTACGCCACTACTTTCTTTACGTCCGGGTTGAAGTAGCGGCATACGTCTACCGCTGCTTTGTCCACTGCACGCAGTGCTTTGAGTAACGGCGCTTTGTAGTCAAGAGATTCACCCGTGTAGGCAATGAAGATGGTAGGAATGCAGAGCGTATCATCTACTATGAACGCGGGAGAAGAGGGGTCCCATGCTGAATATCCGCGTGCCTCGAACGTGTTGCGGATACCGCCGTTGGGGAAGCTGGATGCGTCCGGTTCCTGCTGCACAAGCAACTTGCCTGTGAATTCTTCCATCATGCCGCCCTTGCCGTCGTGTTCCACAAAAGCGTCGTGTTTTTCGGCAGTGCCTTCGGTGAGCGGATGAAACCAGTGCGTGTAGTGGGTGGCTCCCATCTCAAGCGCCCATTTCTTCATTCCCGCCGCCACTTCATCAGCAATACTGCGGTCCAGCGGCGCACCGTTGTCAATTACATCAATCAGTTTGGCATATACCTTGCTCGGCAGATACCTGAACATCTTTTCCTTGTTGAATACATACTTGGCGAAGTATTCCGACGGACGTTCCGCCGGGACTGCCACTGCAACGGGTTTCTTCTTGAACGCCGTCTCTACTACTCTGAATCTCAATTTTGACATAATACCTTAGAATTGTAATTGTTGGTTTATAAATATATGATAGAATAAAAAAACTTGTTTTAGTTGTAAGCGGACTCTCCGTGCTCGTAGATGTCAAGTCCTTCTTCCTCCACGCGAGCCGGAACACGCAAGCCGTGTATCTTGTCGAGTACTTTGAAGATGATGAAGCCCATACCTGCCGCCCAAAGTCCGACAATTACCGCACCGAATATCTGTGCTCCGAGGAAGCCCGCACCCGCACCGTAGAACAGACCTTCACTGGTAGAGAACAGTCCGGTAAGTACCGTTCCCGTGAAACCACATACGCCGTGTACGGAAGATGCGCCTATGGGGTCGTCAATTTTCAGTACTTTGTCAATGAATTCTACGGCATATATCATCAGTACGCCACAGATGGCGCCGATGATGACCGCACCCAGCGGAGCAACGGCGTCGCATCCTGCCGTAATGCCTACCAATCCCGCCAAAATACCGTTCAGCGTGAGTGACAGGGACGGTTTGCCGTATTTCAGCCAACTGACGGCCAGGGCAAAGAAACCACCAGCGCAAGCTGCCAAGTTAGTGTTGAGGAATACGAGCGAGACAGTTACCTGATCCTCGGTAGTGGCTGCCGCCAACTGAGAGCCGGGGTTGAAACCGAACCATCCGAACCATAGGATGAACACGCCCAGTGCCGCAATGGTGAGGTTGTGTCCGGGGATGGCTTTTGACCGGCCGTCTTTGCCGTACTTGCCGATGCGCGGACCGAGGATAGCTGCACCTACCAATGCAATCCAACCGCCTACGGAGTGTACAATGGTAGAACCTGCGAAATCGTGGAAGGTAGTTCCGAATGTTTCCGTCATGAAGGAACCTGCTTCACCGTTCATCAGCCATCCACCACCCCAAGTCCAGTGCCCGGAAACGGGATAAATCAGTACGCTGATGAAGATTGTGTAAACCAGATACATGGAAAACTTTGTACGCTCCGCTATAGCTCCCGAAACAATTGTGGCGGAAGTGGCGCAGAATACGGTTTGGAATACGAGGAAACCTTCGGTAGGCAATGAAGCGGGGTCGGGCAGGCCATTGCTATCGAACAACAGGCTCATGAGGTGAGGAGTTCCGAAGAAGTCGCCTAAACCGAACATGATGCCGAAACCTACCAGCCAGTAAAGAAGTGAGCCGAACATGAAGTCCACAAAGTTTTTCATCAGTATGTTGGCGGTGTTCTTGGTGCGGGTGAAACCGGCTTCCACCAATGCGAAGCCCGGTTGCATAAAGAATACCAACATGGCTGCAAGTAACATCCAGACGGTGTTGACACCGGAAACCAACTGGGCGACGGTATCGGTTGCCACACTATCCGCAGCTACGGCGGTTTGTGCATACATATCTGTTGTGAGGCAGCAAGCTATGAGTATAGCAAGGGCCGTACGCAGTTTTGTGAAACTGCGTTTCATATATTTGTCCATAATCTTTTGGGTTTTTAGTTGTACTTGTATTTTGTTTTTCACTGAGCACGCCGCTCAATGAAATCCTGTGGGTTGAGTGCTGCCGGTTATCTTTCCTGTTCGGCATTATAGAGGGCAATGTCACCCCGTTCTCCGGTGCGGATGCGGATAGCGTCTTCAATGGGGATGACGAAGATGCGGCCGTCGCCGATTTCGCCGGTTTGTGCGGCTTTGATGATAGCTTGTACTGTCTTTTCTGCGTTTTTATCGCGTACAACGATAGAGATGAGGATACGTTCGATGGAACTGGTGTCGTACAGTACACCACGGTAAATACGGGCTTGTCTGGATTTTCCGATACCTCTTACATCGTAATAAGAGAACCATTCGATATCTGCTTCGAGGAGTGAGTCTTTCACTTCCTCGAATTTGGTTTTGCGGATGATAGCTTCAATCTTTTTCATACCTTAAGTGTTTTATTGTTCTTAAAAACTTAATCCTACTACGAAGTATGCTCTTTCCGAACAGGGATTCCAAGTAGCTTTGGCAAAGAGTGGCAGGGAGAATGAATTGGTTATCCTGATATCCTTTGTAGCTCCGAGGCTGACGTCGCATACGGCAAATCCGCTTGCTCCGTAGAAGTCCGTTTCCCATGGAGTGGCGCCTACTTCGGCTGTCCAGTCAAGTCCGCCCAATTTGAACGGAGCGGCTATGGAAATATAGGATGAATAGGCTCTGTCACCATTCTCCTTGACACCGTCGTCTCCGGCAAAGTTGGTGTACCAGTTTACTGCTACCGGTCCGAAGTCGTAACCCACTTGGCTTCGTACAGGTGGGTTGTATTGTGGGCACCGTAGTGGAAGTAACCTGCTCCGGTATTATACCAATAATCAGTAATTGATACGCTAAAACCACCGGTGGAGTAGCCCAGTGTGAGGTCGAACTCTTTAGCATCGTAACCGTCGGCATCTGTCTTTTCAATACCTACCGATCCCCATGCTTCCAAAGACAAACCTTTATAGGCGATGGATGCGTTGTTGAAGGCTTACACCGCCCACGTCTTGTCCGCGCCAGATGTAGCCGCTTACGATGTCTGCGCCTACGGATGCTTTTACTTTGTCCTGTGCCTTTGCCGTGAAAGGCATTGCAACTGATAGTAACGTTATTGCTATTACTCCTAATTTTGTGTTTCTTGTTTTCATACCTTCTTACCTTTTTAGTTAGAAAAATTGCGGATGATCAGTCCGGTTCTGTTAGTATAGTATTGTGCTTGAACTATTAAATAGTAGGATGTTTATATTCTTCACTTTTATTTCAGCCAGTTGCGGATGCGTTTTATGGCTTCCACACAGTCTTCGTGTTTGCCGAAAGCGGTCAGGCGGATATATCCCTCACCGCTTGGCCCGAAGCCTACACCCGGAGTACCCACTACATTGGCTTCGTACAACATTTGTTCGAAGAATCGCCAAGAGCTTATGTCGTTCGGGGTTTTCAGCCAGATGTATGGAGCGTTCACACCGCCGTACACTTCCAGCCCGGATGTTTCCAGTCCTTCTTTCATGGTGCGGGCGTTGTTCATATAGTAGTCAATCGTTTCTTTTACCTGCCGTCTGCCTTCTGCGGTGTAGATGGCTTCGGCGGCACGCTGGGTAATGTAGCTTGTACCATTAAACTTGGTGCATTGGCGGCGGTTCCACAGTTTGTTGAGGGAGATACGTTCACCTTCCAGCGTAGCGGCGGTCAGTTCTTTCGGTACTACGGTGTAGCCGCAGCGTACGCCTGTAAATCCGGCTGTCTTTGAGAAACTGCGGAACTCGATGGCGCATTTTTTCGCCCCTTTTATTTCGTATATGGAGTGGGGCACATCGTCCTCTTGGATGAAAGCCTCGTAGGCGGCATCAAATAGGATAAGCGTGTCGTTGTCAAGGGCATAGTCCACCCACTTTTTCAGTTCGGGTTTGGTAAGGGTAGTACCGTAGGATTGTTGGGGTAACAGAGGTAGACGATGTCGATACGTTTGTCCGGTATTTCGGGGATAAAGTTGTTTTCGGCCGTACAGGACATATAGGTTACATTGCTCCATTTGCCGTCTTTTTCCAATATGCCGGCGCGTCCGCACATTACGTTGCTGTCAATGTAGACGGTAGATAGGGTCGGTTACTCCCACACTGTTGTCATGGCGGAGTATGTCGCCTATGTTTCCCGTATCGCTCTTGGCTCCGTCGTTGATGAAGATTTCTTGTGGGCTGAAATGAACGCCGCGTGTCGCGTAATCGTGTTTGATAACGGCATCAATCAGAAAGTCATAACCCTGTTCAGGACGTATCCGCGGAATGTCTTGGCATCAGCCATCTCATCCACTGCCTTGTGCATCGCTTCGATGCAAACTTGCGGCAGCGGACGGGTAACGTCTCCGATACCCAGACGGATGACTTCTTTTTTAGGGTGCGTTATCCTGAAAGTATTAATTTTTTTAGCTATGTCCGAAAATAAGTAACTTCCGGGCAGTTTCAAAAAATGTTCATTAACTAATGCCATATCTCTGTTGGTTTAATTATTTAATAATGATGAATTAATAATGAAGAATTGCCATGTGGCACAAAAGCGTATATTCATTCATAATTCTTCATCCGTCTCCATCTCTCCCTCGAACACCTTGGTTGCCTCTCCCGTCATAAAGACGTGCTTGGTGGCTATATCCCATTCAATGGTGAGTGTTCCTCCATCCATGCCGATGATTGATTTTCTTCCGGCACGTCCTGTGAGGAAAGCGGCTACGGCTGTGGCACAGGCTCCTGTTCCACAGGCTCGGGTGACGCCCGAACCCGTTCCCATACGCGCATCCTTATCTTCCCTCTTCCAATACTTGGGCAAACTCCACATTGGGTGCGGTCGGGGAAGAGAGGGTGATTCTCCAGTTTGGGGCCGATAGAGGAGAGGTCTACCTTCGTAATGTCGTTCACGAAGATTACCAGATGCGGGTTTCCCATGGATACGGTAGTACCCGTATAGCGTATGCCGTCTATTTCGATGGGATGTTCTGTCATCGGCTTGCTCCCCTTGCCGTCATAGTTCACGGGTTCGTCAGACGGAATACCCATGTCAACGGTTACAGTGTCTACTTTATCGCCTGTCGCGTGTAGTTTTAGAATCTTGATGCCGGACAGGGTATCGAGTGTGATTTCTGTTTTGGAAGTCAGCTTGTAGTCATAAAGGTATTTGCCGATGCACCGGCTGGCATTGCCGCACATCTTGGCTTCCGAACCGTCCGCATTGAAAATGCGCATGCTGAAATCGGCTTTGTCGGAGCGCCCTATAAGTACCAGACCGTCACTGCCGATTCCCGTATGCGGTGCGCTCCATTTCTTCGAGAGTTTCTCCGGGTTCTCGATAGGATAGCGGGTAGTGTCTACATATATGTAGTCGTTTCCTGCGCCATGCATCTTGGTAAACTTTATGCTTCTTGTCATTTTGTACTTACTTGGTTAGTTGACTATATCCTTTTGTCTTATTTCAATGCAAATATACGACGTTTTTGGATGATTTTTATCTATATTGATATCTGTTTTCTATTTATTTCTATTCCTGCTTTCATTCAGTGCAAATATATATGATTTCCCTTTCAATTTAAAAGTATATGATGCTATATTCGTAAAGATTGTAATATAATGCTCTTGCACTCTTGCGGGGAAATAATAAAAATGATTGTTTTATTCGCTTATTACTACCTTTTTGAAATATAAAAGCTGCTTCATTGTTTTCATAATGAAGCAGCTTGTCTGTAATAACTTTCTAAATGTATTGTAAGCTGATGCTTTTACTGTAATATTTCTTGCAGTTCTACGGGGACGTTGGTAGTGATGAAATCCACACCGTGGTCAATCAACCACTTCATGTCTTTGGCATCGTTTATGGTCCAAGCATTTACTTTCATGCCCAAGTCGTGGGACTCTTTAATCCATTCGGGATGTCTTTTGAATACGCTGAAGTGATAGTCGGGTCCGGCGCATCCCCATTCTTTCAGTTCTTTGGGAGAGAGGTCGCCTTCCAGATAATATACCGGAGTTCCTTTGGGGGTAAGACGGATAAATTCTTTGGTGGCGTGTCGCGAGAAAGCGATGTATTCCATGCGGTTCTCCAATCCCATGTCTTTCACCATCTTCACGATACTTTCTACGGCACGTGTTTCCTGTTCGGGTGTCTTGTGGGATTTCAGTTCCAGAATAAGGCGCGTTTTCAGTTGTCCAGCCTTCTCCAAGTATTGCCGCAGGGTGGGGAGTTGCTCTCCGTTGTCCAGTATGACGGCGGTACACTGTTGTGCGGTGGATTTCTGCATATTCACTCCCTTGAAAGTGCTATCGTGGTTTACTACAAGTTGGTTGTCGGCGGTGAGCCATACATCGAACTCGGAACCGTAACAATTTATGGAGTCGGCTTTCACCAGTGCGGCAATGGAATTCTGTGCCGAACCGTCTGTTTTCCAGAAGCCGCGGTGAGCAATGACTTGGGTGGACTGTGCCTGTGTATAGCCACAAGCGGCAAGTAGCAGGGCGGAAGTGATAATAAGGCTTTTCAGTTTCATGGGCTTTAGAATTAATTATTTTCATCGTTCTTTCGCAAAGGTAGCATAAGCTTACGAATATGAAACAGAAAGTATATTAAAAATCCGTTGCATTTGCCGTGTGGTTACTTTTTTTAAGGTTCAGTCCTTGTAGGCTTCTTCGTGCACACCGGCAACGGCGCGTCCGCTAGGGTCGTTTTTCCCTTGGAATGAGACGTCCCATGCCAATGCTTCGGCGGTGGAACAGGCTACACTCGGTACGCTGGGTACACTGCGGGCGCACTCTCGCTGGGGAAGTGCTCCTCGAAAATAGTGCGGTAGTAGTATTCCTCTTTGTTCATCGGTGTGTTTACGGGGAAGCGTTCGGAGGCTTTCCGCATCTGTTCATCACTGACGGCAGCGGCAGTGACGGCTTTCAGCGTATCAATCCAGCTGTAATGTAGATACTAATTGAAAAGTGCGCCGTATTCTAATTGAAAAGAGCTCCATCCATAACTGGTTACAAAATTACTATAAGTTTAAAATATTCATTTATCTTGTCTCATTTTTTGTGTTTCCTTAAGC
>ENA-OUNI01000237-OUNI01000237.1-human-gut-metagenome-genome-assembly--contig:-NODE-237-length-25363-cov-2.965684_pt1 | contig 25363 bp, 35 predicted proteins | sample MGYA00242499_ERZ504580 | MGnify/ENA primary metagenome ERZ504580 (study PRJEB26092, sample SAMD00036315) | human gut metagenome | host: Homo sapiens | study: EMG produced TPA metagenomics assembly of... | reverse complement strand
ACCCCCATCCATCATATGGAACGCAGGGTTAAGTCCGTCAATTCCATTCTCGGCAAACTGAAACGTAAGGAACTGCCGCTGACGGTGGAGTCGGTCAAAGATAATCTGTTTGACGTGGCCGGCATTCGTGTGATCTGCAATTATCGCGATGACGTGTATTCGGTGTCGAATTATCTGTCTGCCCAGAACGATATTCAGGTGTTGCGCGTGAAGGATTACATCAAGAATCCGAAGCAGAATGGTTACCGTTCGCTGCATGTGATTTACGCGGTGCCTGTTTTTCTATCTTCCGGACCGCATTACACGCCTGTGGAAGTGCAGTTCCGCACTATCGCTATGGATTATTGGGCGAGTTTGGAGCACGCGCTGCGCTATAAGACGGATCTGCCTGACACAAAGCTGTCTGAGCATTCGCAAACGCTGCTTGATTGCGCGAGGAGTCTGCAGAATATCGAAACGCAGATGCAGAACATTCATCGCGACATCAATGGCGCGCCTCAGGTTGGAGAGCTCCTAAGGCCGAGTGACGTTCGCCTGCCTGCGTTTGGCCGCGTGCAGAAGCTGGTCGATGGGCAGCTGGGCGAGTATGGTGCCGGCGAAGATGAGCGCGCAGCCGATGTAGGCTCGAGTGGTCATGATTTCGCCCAGCAGAAGCGCCCCTCCGACTGCGGAGAAGAACGACTCGAGCGACATGATCACGGACGCTCTGGTCGGAGGCACAAGTTGTTGGCCTATGACCTGAAGCGTATAGCTACGCCAGCGGAGCAGACGCCTGTGTAGACGATGGCGATCCAGCTTTGCGCGGCACCGGCCCAGTCGATGGATCCTTCGATGATAGAGCCAATCCAGCTGATGATCGCGGTGGTGGTGATCTGCCCGAATGAAAGCAGGATGGGTCCATGTCTCGCCCGAGGTGTCTATGACGAGGATGTGCCCCGCGAAGAGGACTGCGGTGAACAGCAGCACCATGTCCGCCAGGGTGATGGATCCGAATCCGTCGGTGACGCACAGCAGGTAGAAGCCGATAACGGAGATGGTGACGCTGATGATGACGCTGAGGTGCACTCGTCGACGCAATATGATGAAGGCCAGCAGTGGCGTCATGACGATGTATAGAGCGGTGATGAAGCCGGACCGTCCCGCCGATCCGGAGTAAAGGATGCCGTATTGTTGGACGGTGCTTGCGGTGAAAAGCACGATTCCGCAGATGATGCTGACCACGATGGGATTGCCGGCCCATTTCGGCATGGCGACGATTGCGCCGTTACCGAGGGTGATGGACGGTTTTCCCTGGGTTTCACGGCGTTTACGCTCTTGTTCCGCTATGGTGCTGCGGCGAAACCAAAGCAACGGTATCAGAGAAATGGATCCGAGGGTGAATCGGGTGGCTCCGAAGAACAGCGGTGTTGTGGAGTCCATGCCTTGCACTTGCGACACGAATGCGAATCCCCAAATGAGGCCGCCAGTACGAGGCATGCCATGCCGCCAATCTCTTTTCTCTGCATGAGCACCCACCGTAAAGCATGTCTTTGACCAACGGATAAAGCCTGGCCACATTCTGGTCAGGCTTTATCCGTTACGTTGACCGAGGAGCAATGCCAATAATGTCCCATCAAAGGCTGAAAGCCAAATGACGCGTGCGTCCCCAAAACGCACCGAGGGAAGGCGCACGAAGGTACGCCGACTGAGGAGCAATGCCGGGGACGCTCCGTCATTTGGATTTCAGTCGCGATTGCCGAGGAGTTGGAGAATATACATGAACATGTTCACGAAATCCAAATACAGATTCAGTGCGCAAAGGATGGAAACCTTCTTGACCATTTCGGGGCCTTGGGCGGAATACTGTTCAAGCATGGCGCGGGTGGCTTGGGCGTCGTAGACGGTCATGCCGGCGAAGAGCAGAAGTCCGATGGCAGAGACGATCATGAGGGTGGTGTTGCCGGGGGCGAAGATCATGAGAATCACTTCGGCGATGATAAGCACGATGAGGCCGACGAAAAGGATGGGGCCGGCCTTGAGCATGTTGATCTTGGTGGTGCGTCCGAACATGGTGAGCGCGAAGAAGAAGCGGCGCACAATGCGAGGGAAATGCCGATGGTGCCAAGATCGTAGGCCATGAAGATGGTGCTGAGGGTGAAGCCCATGAGCGCCGCATACACGTAGAACATGACGTATGCGGTGGAGACCTTCATTGTATGGATGCGCGCGCCAAGGTAGATGGCAAGCACGATTTCAATGACGGCGGGGGCGAAGATGCCGATGATGCCCGTGGTTTGGATGAGTGCCAGGTACGCGCCGCTCATTTGGGTGATGATGGCGACCACGGCAGTGACGATCAAACCAAGGGTCATGTGCGTGTATGCGCTGTTGACGGAACTGCGTTCGGCCTGCTCGTAGGAATAGGTGGCCTGCACGTTGACTGCGGCGGTACCGTTGCGCGTAGGCGTACTGTGGCTGCGCATTGTACTGGTTGTACTGTTGGTTGTACTGGTATTGATTGTTGAAGCCGTTATTCTGGGCGTTGTTACCCTGGGGCTGTTGACCGAATGCCATAATCGCTCCTTTTTGCTCGATTGCGCATCACGATACGGCATTTTCCTGACGATTTCATGAATATTGGCTTAATCTCATGCTTTCTTCAAAGCCCGCATAGGTTTCGCGTTCGACACGGGGAGTGTGCCGGACGCGAAAGACTGGGACATGCCATGTCAGATGGCGAACTTGTACGTCACTTTGGCGGTGTCGCTGAAATCGAGAAGGTTCGTCACGTCGACGGTGATTTCGGAATCGTCTTTAAGCACATATCCGAGGGTTACCGTGCCGGTTGCTCCTGGCTGCAGTTCGGACAGATAGGAGCCGGAATCGTAGCCTTCCGGATTGTCCAAGTACATGGCGGTGTCGAGTTCCTGACCGTTTTGGAACACTTTCGGATTAGCCAGCACGGCGAAGGAGTTGTTCTTATCGGTAGTGTTGGTCCACTCGTAGGTGACGAGCACGGTCGGCTGATTGTTGTAGTCGTTGCCGGAACGCACTGCGGATACGATTTTGACGTGCATATCGGTGAGATCGCCTTCCATGTCTTGCTCGCCTTTCGCCTTGGTGTCGGTTTTGGTGGAATCATCGGTTTTGGCGTCCTTATCGGCGTCCGCCGACGAGGATTGCGACGTGCTTGTGCCCGTGATGTCGTCAAGTGCCTTGCTGGCGGCCGATTGCATGGCCAAGGTGATGACGATGGCCAACACCGACAGCACCGCCGCGACTATGGACAGGCTTTGCCACGCTTTTTGCCTCGGAACGTGCCCACGATGGCCACGATCGCCAATACCGCGCCGACGAGTCCGAAGATCGCCGCGATGTTGTTGATGATTGGAATGAAGCTCAGCACCAAGCCGAGCGCGCCGAACACCACTCCCACGATGCCACATACCGTCGTGCCTTGCGGAGCCGGGGACGGCATGATCGGCGCGGGTCTCATACCGTTCGGCGCTGCCGGGCCGTCGTTGGGAATCGGAGCATTGTTGAACTCACTCATGATCTTTTTCTTTCTTCTCGAAGTGGTCGGAACACTTTCGAGCCTACGGGATCGGCTTCGTTCCCGGTATTGGACGAAGTCCATTCCTGCCTGCACTTTGGGGCGCGCGGCTTGCGCCATCATGCCCGATAGCTCAATGGCATGTTTCCATGAGTATGCCGATAATGGGAGTCATGAGCGTGATCACAAACCTTCCACCGCCGAAGTGCCAGTGCGCACCAGAATCTGGTGCACGGTGCCGATGGTGGTGTGCGCGAGTTTCGCCTGTCTGGCGCAGGTGTCTTTCGCATCCCAACAGTATGCGCAGGATAGTGCCCCCTACTTGTGGATGATCGCGTGCGTGCTCGTTGCGATCCCTTCGGGTTTGATTCTTCTGGCTCGCAACAGTTACCCGCAAGCCGTGTTCTGGACCGCATGCCTACTGGTGGTGGCGCTCCCCTACGATTCGCTGATCGCGCTTATGGCGTTGACTTCTCTGCTTGCGCGGAGACAGGGAACCAAAGTGACGCTTCGATCAGTGCTTGCCGCGGCGACAACGACGATCTGGTCCCAGGTGCGAGACGCTTTGCATCCTGCCGAGGCTTCGATCTGGCATGCGATCTTCTCCAAACCATATACCGGAGTTCGGTATGGCAATACCATGGTGATGCTTGTCGACGAAAGAACGATCATCGCGAGCGCCGTTGTGGTTGCCCTGATTGCGGTGGCGATCGCCACATTGGCCGGATTGCATATTCGCTCGCGCGCCCTTGCGCGCGTGGCCGAAGCGAAGGCTCAGTCGGCCAACGAGCAGGTGAGCAGGTTGCGGACCACGCTTGACAATCAGCAGCTTGCCGATGCGATAGCCGCGGAAGCGCATGATACGTTGGCTCATTCGCTGTCGTTGCTTGCATTGAATGCGAGCGCTTTGCAGGCCGAGTCTAGGAAATTGAAGGCTGAGGCCGAGCAGTTGGGCAATGCCAATGTGGCTGGTATGGCTGGAAAGATCGCCGGCACTACCGAGGATATTCGCAGGCAGGCCTCCGGCGCGTTGGATGAGGCGCATAGTGTGATTGACATGCTTCGTCATCCGGAGGATGCTCGCCTGCAGTTGGCTGCGAATGATGCCGAAGCGTCGTTGACCCGTGACTCATTGCTGCAGTTGATTGGCGACGCCCGTGCCGCGAATATGCGGATTGATACGTGGATCGACGTTCAACAGCTGGGGCAGTTAGATGAGTCCATCGGCGTGATTGCGTATCACGTGGTACAGGAGGGATTGACCAATGTGCGCAGGCATGCGCCTGGCGCTCCGGTGTCGTTGCAGGTCGATGCGAACCCCCCGCAAGGGTGCATGTGCACGTCAGCAATCCGACGATGCCGCAATCCCCCTCGCATATGGCAGACACCAGGAAGGGGGCCGGTCTTCCTGGTTTGGCCAAACGCATACAGCAGGCTGGCGGAACATGCCAATACGGTTTTGACCAACATAACGTCTTCCACCTTGATGTACGACTACCATGGGTTGGGTGAGCACCGAACGCAACCATGACGAGCAGCCGATCACCGTCGGCGTGATTGATGATGATCCGATGATCTGCCAGATGATGCGTCTGATTTTGGAGGATTATTCCTCCGGACGCATCAGCGTTGCCTTCGCCTGCACCAACGCAGCAGACGCCATCGAACATGCGTCGCACAATCCTCCTGATGTCGTGCTGGCTGATATCGCCATGCCCGGCATGGATGGCATTGAAGCCACTCGTCAGCTCCGCATGCTTCCCGATCCTCCGCATGTGCTTATTCTGACGTCGCTGAGTCCAAACAACACGGTGAACGCGCCATCGAAGCGGGCGCGGAAGGATTCGTATCGAAAACGGATGCTCCGGAAGATATCATCCGCCGTGTGGCCGACGTGTGCGAAGGGGAGCCACAGTTCAATCCGGCAAGTCAACGGCAGCTCATCGGCGATTTGCATCAGCACCAGCCTCAGTCGCGGCGCGATGAGGCCCGTGCCATGCTCGACGCCTTGCCGGAACGCGAACGCGAAGCGGTGATTCTCGCGGCCGAGGCTTCACCAATGCGGAAATCAGCGAGAAAATGTTCATTTCAGAACGCACGGTCAAAGCGCATATTTCATCCGCCGCAGATAAACTCTGCATGGGCCACGTGCAGATGGCCCGTTTGGTAGAACGAGCCGACCTGCCGCCACGACTATGACATCATGCATCGTACACTTGAACACAGAGCAACGCAATGAGGGGAACGCCATGTCAATCAGTGCAACGGAAAAGCCTTTAGGCAAAATCTTCACTTCGGATTACCGGTTCGTAATCCCATCATTCCAACGCGCATATACTTGGCAAACGGAAAACATCGCGCAACTGGTCACCGATCTGCAGGACGCATGCCACGACCCAGACACGCCGTATTTCCTTGGATCGCTGATCCTCGTCCATGATGGACAGACCAAATACCAAGTCATCGATGGACAGCAACGCCTCATCTCACTTTCCATCATCATTTCCGTGCTCCGCGATCTGGAAGACGACCCCGAACTCGTGGAAAGCCTCAACGACCTCATTGTCGAGCCAGGAGACAAACTACGCGGCATCAAAGCCGAACCACGTCTCAAACTCCGCGAACGCGACACCAACTTCTTCCGCATGTACGTGCAGGAAGGCGATCTGGAGGACTGTTCGATCTGCGCGACAACGATATCGAATCGCACGCGCAACGCAACATCGCCATCAACACCAGACAAGTGTTCGACGAACTCGCGAAAATGCCCACACAAGACCGCCGCGCATTCGCATCATACCTCGTCAACGAAGTCACCCTCGTCATCGTAACCACCGACGATCTCGCCGGCGCACACCGTATTTTCGATGTCATGAACATGCGCGGAGTTCCCCTCACCGCATCCGACGTGTTCAAAGCAAGAACCATCGCCGAAATCTCCCCCGCCGCACGCAACGCCTACGCTTCACGCTGGGACGACATCATGGATCCACTCGGCGACGACGCACAGACGCTCGAAGAATTCTTCAGCGACATCCATCTCATCATCTCGCACAAAGCCGTCTGCACACAACTACTTGAGGAATTCCGCAAGGACGTGCTCAAACCATTCGTCAAAAAGCAGAACGTCATCTCCTTCATCGACGACCTGCTCGCACCCTACGCCAACGCATGGCGCATCATCGAACACCCGACCGACGCCAACCTGCCAGACGATATCATTGGCCAACTCGTATCCCTCAACGACTACCAAACCACCGACTGGAAACCAGTAGCCATGTGGCGCTCGTCAACTCCATACGCAACCTCGGCAATCCCGACACACGCATATTCTCCACGCCGGGCACACACACTGCCGCAGCCTCGCGCACGTCGAACAAAAACCTCGAGGAACTTCAACTCCACGACCTTGAACGACTTCACGACGTACTCGCGGCCCTAGAACGCGTAACCGGCGTGGACAGTCTCAACAGGCAAACCCCGCTCAACCGACGCACACGCGCAGCCAGCACCATTCGCGACCTCGATAAAAACCACACCATCCAACAAATCCGAGGATTACTCATCACCGACGAAGACCGCCGCAACGCGCTCGCGCATCTGCGTGGCGACCTGCAGACCAGTCCCGCCATGAAGAAACTGCTTCTGGTTCGGGCCAACGAGCAGCGGGCCGGGCATCGTATCACCCGACCACGCAGCCTCAACGCGCTGCCGATCATGCCGGAACAGGTCGCCTCCGACTCATCGTTTGCATCATGGTCTGAGGCGACACGCGACCATTGGGTCAACCGCATCGGCAATCTTGCGCTCAGTCAGGCTAATGACAAGCAGATCGCGGGATTGGCATCCTATACGGACCGTCGTGACCGTATGCTGCTGTCGGCGAGTTCCAAACGCTTCCCGCTCACCGCCGAGCTTGCCGACATTGCGGACTGTACGCCACAAACCTTGCAATACCGCCAGGATGAAACCATTCGTCTGATCGCCGATTATTGGAATATCCGTTACGATGCCGAGCGCAATGACCTATCCACGCTCAGTGAGGAGTCGTTGCGAGTCACGGACACGTCCACCTCCCCAACATCCAAACGCGTGTCCATCGCGCAGGTGCTCGCCGCTGGTCTGCTCATTCCCGGTGAGACGCTGGTATGGGACCGACCGCGCAAGGGCGAACGTGGGTGCTACCGTCACCGCCGAAGGCAAGCTTCGACTGGATGACGGCAGCGAGTACTCCACACCAACCGCAGCGGCCCGTGCCGTCGGTGGCGGTTCGGCGGGATTGACCGTGTGGAAGCGCACGTCGAACGGTCAGAAGCTTAGCGACGTGTGGAAGGCCTATCGCTACGCAAGCGCTGAAAACGTTGTTCGTTTTGATGAGTTTGCCGTTTATCGACGGTTTCCTATTGGCATGCGAGCCATTCGACCGCAAGTTTCGTACGATTCGTAACGTTCGTTTTCGCGAGAATATCGCTGATACGATTGCGAACCGTGCCTTCGCTTAAAAACAGTTTCGCAGCGATCTCACGATTGTCGTACCCCTCGGCGACCAGTTGCATCACGTCCCGCTCGCGCTCAGTGAGATTCGCGAAACGACCGGAAAAACGATTTTCCCCGTTATCGCCAGCTTGCGAAACGTGACGCTGCGTCTGACTCGCTTTATTGACATGCAGTTTCCGCAACACCTGCGCTCCCATAACCACCTGTCCGGCCATCACCGACTGCACTGCGGGAATCACCGATGAGACATCCTGTTTGATCAGATAGCCTTTGGTGCCGATTTCCAACGCCTCGGCGATGTACGATTCGTCCGCGAATGTGGTAAGTATCAGGATTTTCGCATTCGGATGGCGTCGATGATCTTTCGCGACGCGGCAAGACCGTCCATAACCGGCATTTGCACGTCGATCAGCAGCACGTCCGGATTATCTTCTTCATACTGGCCTACCGCGGTTTCGCCATCATAGGCCGTCCATGCAATATCGGCCGTGCCTGTCGCTTTGAGAATCGTGGACAGCGACGAGCATACGATTGGATCATCATCGACGATTGCGACTCGCATCATACGTTCTCCTTCGTTGTTGCGGACGCTGCCGCATCATCGTCCGTTTTGGGAATGGACACGAACACCCGCCACCCCTCATGATACGGGCCGCACACCGCGGTACCGCCGAGCGCCCGCGCACGCTCCTCGATATCCGCCAATCCAATGCCTGAAGCATCACGCATCGTCGCCGTACGCGCGGCATCATGGAACTGACGAAAACGAGCGGAAGACTCCCCCATCATACCGTTGATGTTTCCTTGGGAGCCATCGTTCCACAGGCGCCATCATCCTGTATGCGCAGCTGCCATAACGCAGGAAAATCACGCAAGGTGATATCGACATTGCGCGCCATGCTATGGCGAATCGTATTGTTCAACGCCTCGCGAATCGTCGTGGCGAAACAGCGTGACACCGCGGCCGGAGCCGCATCGATGCCGTTGCTCAAGGTGACGTTCACTGTACTGGAATCGTCCAAACCATGCGCGGATGCCTCAATCTGCGCCACGAAATCCGTGCCTTCGTCTTTCAGATCATGCACCGCGCCCCGCACCAATGTCATCGCCTCGCCCACCGTGTCGTGAATCTGCGCGAACCTTGAGCCGCCTGCTCCTGACCAGAAACCTGAGCCACCACTTGGGCCGCTTCGGACTGCATGATGGCCCGGGTAAGCATATGGCCGACATTGTCATGAATCTCGCGCGCTATGCGTGTACGCTCCGCGAGCGTGGCCACACGAACCGACGCGGCGCGATCTTCCTCGCTTTCCGCCAATTGCGAGCGCAGCCGGCGGATCTGGTCACGTTTGGAATCCTGAAGCCGCCTGTTCTGCCGGGTGAGCGTGACATTGCGCGCGCACAACAGGCCAACCATGAATCCCAACACTACATGCAATGCCAGCAGTACGGCGATGAGTGCAGCTCCCATATCATCCGCATGCGCGCCTGCATTACGGCAACGGACCAAGGTCGCCACTACGGGAATGATCCACACCCATCGTGCGATGACCGTCGTGATTTGCATCGCATCGTATTGCGGCATGTTCGGCAATTGCGAACGCAAGCGGCATGGTTCCGTCCCGCACGGGGTTGTTCGACGTTCTGTGATATGGCGGGCAGCATGGCCGCGTTGTATGCGGCGACCGGCATCATCGCGCACCATGATGGCGTGAAGCATGCGCCGCAATCCAACATCAACAGTATGGCGATGGTCCATGCCGACGAGCGCGCGTATTCCCCCACCGCGGCACAGCATATGGCCAGCAACGCGCCGCATACCAGTTCAGCCGATACGTCTCCGACGATATACAGGTTTGCGATCAGCCCGAACGTGAGGAATATGGCCTGAAGCAATAATCGCCGCATGCCTTCCTCCATCGTCGCCGCTTCTTGTGGTTATGTCTTCCCAGCGTAGTGTACGTTGCCGCCGTTGCGGGCCATCTTTGCCACGAAGGTGACATTTGTCATCTTCCATATGGCTGTGTTGCGCCAGGTTTATGACCTCAGACACCATGTCGTCGCCGTTTGGTCGGAGACAATGGAATCATATCGTAAACGGCGGTTATCGCTGTTGGAACATGTGAGGTAAGGAGAGCCGATGAGCGAGCGTATGGAAAGGCAAACAGGTGAGAGCTCCAGCAGCGCGGTCAAGGTGTCGAAGCTGGTCAAACGGTATGGGGATATGCTGGCGCTTGACTATTTCGATCTTGACGTGCATCAAGGTGAGATTTTCGGTTTGCTTGGACCGAACGGTTCCGGCAAGACCACGGCGATTAACTGCATTCTCGCATTGTTGACGTTCGATGAGGCACGGTACGTGTGTTTGACGAACCGATTGGCCCGACCAGTTATGCGCTGAAACGCCGCATCGGCATCGTACCGCAGAATGTGGCTGTGTTCAATGAATTGACGGTTGAGGAGAATATCGATTATTTCTGCTCGCTGTATGTGCCTGACAGGGCACGCCGTCATGCGCTGGTTGAGGATGCGCTGGATTTTGTGGGCTTGCGCGATTACCGCAGGTCCGTCCGTCGAAATTGTCGGGAGGTTTGCTTCGTCGATTGAACATCGCATGCGGTGTGTCGCATAAGCCGGATCTGATTTTCTTCGATGAGCCGACCGTCGCCGTCGATCCGCAAAGCCGCAATGCGATTCTGGGAGGCATTCAGCGTCTTAACCACGAAGGCGCGACGGTGATTTACACGAGCATTACATGGAGGAGGTCGAGCAGATCTGCGACCGCATTCTCATCATGGATCATGGCAGGCATTTGGCCTTGGGCACCGCCGACGAGTTGAAGGCGATGATCGACACCGGCGAACGCATCAGTGTGGAAACCGACGATCTGGGTGGCTTGCATCATGAGGCGGGAACGCAGCAGGCATTGGAACAGTTACGTGCGCTGCCATGTGTGATGAGCGCCGATTATGACGGTCATGAGTTGACGGTACGTTGCCGTAGGGGCGATCACAATCTTCTTGACGTGTTGACGTTGCTGAAATCCAATGGCACGAATATCGGGCATCTTTCCTCCCGGCAGCCGACGCTGAACGATGTGTTCCTTGAACTGACCGGCACGGCGTTGCGTGACTGACGGAATCATGGTTCGAAAGGTTTGACATTATGTTGCAGACATTGCTGGTCAATCTGAAATTGCATTTCAGGGAGAAAGCGCAGCTGTTCTGGCTGTTTGCCTTTCCCATCATTCTGGCGACCATGTTCAATGGCATGTTCGGCAATATCGCGGAAAGTTACGCATTGCACACGGTTGACGTCGTCGTGGTCAATAACGACGATTGGCGCGCCTCTCCGGCGCGCAGATGCTGGTCGACGGCATTTCGTCCGATACTGGCGCGACCGGTGCCGATGGCGATCATGCGAAGGTCGATGATGACGGTGACGCCATGCCGAAACTCATCACCGTCACGGAAGCCGCATCTATGGAAGCGCGGATCGAGCGCTGCTTGACGCCAAGCGCAGGGCAGACTGTCCGTCGACGGTAGTGGGAAACTGCAGCTGGCCATTTCCCAAGCCACGCAAACATCCGCCACGGATGTGATGGCGTCGAGCAGTGGTCTGGATATTTCCCTGACGGTGTTGGGCAATATCGTGGACTTGTACAATCGCAACACCGCCGTGGTGATCAATACCGCGCAGCACAATCCGTCCGCGTTGTTGGATGACGCGTTCACCGGCAGCATCGGCTCGTCGAGTGGGTTCACGAAGGAAGTGCAGCTGACGAATTTCAAGCCAAGCGGCACCGCACGCTACTATTACGCGTTGCTCGGCATGGCCGCGATGATGGCCATGAGTTTCGCGGTGAACGCGGTATCGTTGGCCCAGGCAAACCTGTCGGCACTTGGCATTCGCCGTTCCGTCGCTCCCCTGCCGAAACTGCAACAGCTGCTGGCAGGTTTTCTTTCCAGTTGGATCTGCTCGTTCCTAAGTCTGACCGTGGCCATGCTGTACATTCGTTTCGGCTGCCAGATTTCTCTCGGCGGTCGTGAATGGGCCGGCTTGGGCGCGTGCTTGATGGCGTCATTCGCCACAAGCGCGTTCGGCACGTTGATCGGCGCAATACAGGGTGTTTCCACGAGTGCCAAGCAGGGATTGTGCACGGCCTTGGCATGCACGCTGTCGCTGTTTTCCGGTTTGTATGGCTCGTTCGCCATGGATTTAAGCGATCAGATAGCGCAGCATGCGCCCCTGTTGAGCATGTTGAATCCGGCGCAACAGATTACGAATCTGTTCTACGACATTCTGTATTACGACAGTTTCCGCCCGTTCTTTGCCACGGTGGGCGTATTGGCTGCGATGAGCTTGGTCTGTCTTGGTATGGCGACCGTTCTGTTGAGGAGGCAACGCTATGAACACTTGTAAAGCAGCACTGCGCATTCTCAAAGCGCGCAAATTGTATGTGATTATCTACTTGGTGCTGATCGGCACGATGATGTTTTCCATCAGCTGGCAGATCATGCGTGGCTCCACAGCTGCCAGAGCGACGACGTATGAGCCGGAATCCGCCCGTATTGCGGTAATCGACCGTGATGACGACGCCGAGCATGTGGCTCAATCGTTGCGTTCCTACCTCGCTTTGGACGGTGAGATGGTCACCATTGATGACGATTCCATATCGTTGCAGCAGGCTGTCGCATCGAATTATGTTGATTTGATTGCGATTGTGCCACAAGGTTTCGCCGAGCGTTATCTGCAGTATGCGGATACGCCACGGCTACGCAACCGACCATAGATACCGTCGTCAGTTATGCTTCCGGAGCCGGATCGCTCGCACAGCTGAAAGTCAACGAGTTTCTTTCGCTGACGCGTACCGCCTATCTCGGCATGCCGCAGGCACAGCGCACGCTCGACGCCGCCATGGCAACGACGTTGGATGCTGCCACCGCCGATATGAAACAGTCGCATATCGCCGTGGTGTCCTCGGACTCTGAAGACGACGGCACCACACCGGGCTCATCGGCATTCGCGGGCACGCTCAAAACCGGCTTGTATCCACTGTTGCTGGTCATGCCGGTATGCACGTTCCTCGTGGTCAGCACATTCAACGACAACGAAATCCGCCGCAGGCTCTACTCGTCCCCCGCGCGTCTGGTGTCGTTGGAAGCGCAGCAAATGCTGACATGCGGGACGTTCGGTCTGCTGGTATGTGCTGCGTATACCGCGGTGACATTCCTGTTGATGCGCTGGCCGGAGTGTCCTTTACCGGCCGAATGCCGTGAACGTAGGCTTGTCGTTCGTGTCGCTGATGGTCTACACGCTTATGGCGATCGCTTGCGGATTCCTGTTGGGGTCATCCGGTTTCAATGAAATGGCAACGAACGGTTTCGTCAATGTGTTCGCTCTGCTGGTCATGTTCACTTCCGGTATGGCGTTCCCCGTGGATATGATGCCAGATCCCATGATCATCATCGGAAAACTGCTGCCTGGATGGTGGCTCTGCTCATCGATAGACCACGTATTCGGACTGGGTACGGCCTCCTCGAGCGGCGTGGACTACGGCGCGTGGGCGTCATCAACCGGATTGGTGGCAATGTTCGCGGTAGCGTTCATCTGTCTGGGCTTGGCCTTGGGACGCATTCGGCGAGCCCGCCCGACGTTGGCCTCCCCCGCCACAACGCAGTTGGCCAAGTAGTCGACGCCAACACTGTGGCAGCCGCATGACGATCGCATACGACGTCCACGGTCTACTTGAGCATATTCCTCCGGTAGGCTGTGGGCGTCGTATGCATGTACTGCTTGAACGTGCGCGTGAAGAATGTCGATGATGAGAAACCAAGTTTTTTGGCGATGTCGGAAACCGGCATCGATGTGGTGTCCAGCATTTCCGCTCCAGCTCTCATACGCACGTCATTGACGAATTCAATCGGCGTCTGATCGACCATCTCATGGAAGATCTGCGCGCATTTCGTACGGCCGACGGACCCTGCTGAAGCAATCTCCTCCAGGGTGATCTGTCGAACGTAATTGTGCTGCACGTAATCAATCATCTTGCTCAAAATAGCAATCTTCGGATTCTTCCTGTCGTATTTGGAAGAACCATTCTTGCCATGTTCGCCCGCTATGGCCGTCAGTTCACGCACCATCGTATAAAAACAGCTGAGCACGGTCAACGATGCCGTATCATCCTTTAATTTCATATTGTCAACGGTGGCGGGATGCATGGTCTGGGCAGCCGGCATCTGACCGAATTTCGCATCATGCAGCCGCATCATGCATTCCAGCAACGCGGATCCATGCTCATCTTCAGGATCACACACCATGTACGGGAGCCGTTCGTCCGCCATCAACGGAGCCACAAAGCGTTCATAAACCATGTTCGGCATGCACATGCATGAAGGGTTCAGCAGAGTGCAGGAAAATTCGCAATCGGTGCCGTCCTCGGTGAAACCGTAATGCAATTGGCGCGAATTCACGAAAATGCCTTGGCCTTCTTCGAGACGAATGCTTTCGCCGTTCACGAAATACCACATGTGTCCACGGATGATGTGGGTGAATTCGAAGTCGATATGCCAATGGCATTCCGCGCGCATGTTCGGATACTGATGCAGCAGCGAATGTTCGGTGAATGAGAAGAACATCGGCGCATCATATTGCACCATTTCCGCGCCGTTGGGCTTGCGTCCCCAGTTGGTGACCGGCATGAACTCATATGGAAGACGACCGTCTTGCGCAAGTTCAGGCTGTTCCGTTTGTTCGTTTTGTCCGACCTGCACGTCACGAACGTCTAATCCCATCTGTCCCATGCAATACCCCATCAGTGGATACGGTAAATAATACGAAAATCAAGAACGATAATACAACGAAATACAGTGTCAACGAATAATGATGCCGTTGAATGGAACATGATATGTCACGTCAATCGATTGACGTAATACAGCAGAGGAGGCAGCATGGTGGAACCCACCAATCATCCGGCACGCGACGAATGGGAGCGTATGCTCTCCGGCGAACTGTATGTGGCCGATAGTCCGCAACAGCAGGAAGCGAATATGCGCAAGCGTCGCTTGGTGCAGGCCATCAACACGTCCGAATATGACGCGTTCAAAGAACGTGACGAACTGTTTCACGAACTGTTCGGCGCATTTGGAGAGGGTGGATTCGTGGAACCCCCATTCAACTGCGATTATGGATGCAACACGTTCATCGGCAAGAATTTCTATGCCAACATGGATTGCATTTTCCTTGACGTGGCACGCATCACCATCGGCGACCGCGTGTTCTTCGGCCCCCGAGTGGGCCTGTACACGCCGTATCATCCGATCGATGCGACGGTGCGTTCCTCCGGCCCTGAAGGCGCTCGTCCGATCACCATTGGCAACGATGTCTGGTTCGGCGGCAATGTGGTGGTCGGCCCTGGCGTCACCATCGGCGATGATGTGGTGATCGGTGCCGGATCAGTGGTGGTCAAGGACATTCCTTCGCATTCGGTGGCAGTCGGCAATCCATGCCATGTGATCCGTGAGATCACGACGCGACCGCGAATATTGGGAAGGCAAGGCAGCGGAATATCACGCTTGGAAGGATTCGATTCAGTAAAACGCACCGCACCATCCTCACATCATCATGCAATCTTCCATCACTTGGCGCGAGTTTCTTCGACAGACGTTGACACTCGCCCTGCCCATCGCGTTTCAACAACTGATGCTGGCGCTGTCATCGTGCGCCGACACTCTTATGCTGACGAACGTCGGTCAAAACGAGCTGTCGGCAGTGTCTCTTGCCACGCAGTTCCAGTTCATTTTCAGTTTGTGTCTTGCCGCGCTCACGCTTGGCATGAGTATTCTGGTGGCCCAGTATTGGGGTGCGGGCAACACGAATGCCGTCGAACGTGTCTTGGCGTTCATCATGCTGTATGCCGGCGGATTGTCGCTGGTGTTTTTCGCATTGACGCTACTCATTCCGGAAACGTTGATGTCGATTATGACGAACGATGCGACGCTGATTGCCATCGGCTCACAGTATTTGCGGGTTTCGTCGGTTTCGTACCTGTTCATCGGTTTGTCGCAAATGTATTTGTGTCTGATGAAGAATGTGGGTGCGGCGGTTACCGGAATGACGGTAAGCACGGTTGGCGTGATCGTGCATGTTGCGCTGAACGCGGTGCTGATCTATGGTTGGTTCGGTTTACCCGCATTGGGTATTTTCGGCGCGGCGATTTCCACGGTGATTTCCCGAGCCATCGAACTGGTGTGGTCTGTGCTTGTAGCCAGCCGCAATGGCCGCCCACGTTTGCGGTTGTCGATGATGCTGCATCCGGATGTGGCGTTGCAGAAGGATTTTTGGAAGTATAGTCTGCCCGTGCTTGGCAATGAGCTGGTTTGGGGCTGCGGTTTCACCATGTACACCGTGATTATGGGTCATCTTGGTACGGATGCGGTGGCGGCCAATTCCATTGCGAATATCGTCAAGGATCTGTTGGTCTGTTTGAGTCTTGGCCTTGGCAATGCGGGCGGCATTCTTGTCGGTAATCTGCTTGGCCGCAATGCTTTCGATCAGGCGAAGGTTATGGGCGACAGGCTCTGTGTACTGGTGGCGGCAGTTGGCGTTGGAACCGGCCTGTTGATTATCGCGGCACGTCCTTTGGCGTTGCAGTGGGCGGGATTGACGCCGCAGGCCACGCGTTATCTGTCGGTTATGCTGTTTATCTGCGCCTATTATGCGGCATGCGGGTGCATGGCCAATCTGACTATCGCCGGTATTTTCCCTGCCGGAGGCGATTCCCGGTTCGGACTTGTCTGCGATGCGAGCGTTATGTGGCTTGTCGTCGTACCGGTCGGTCTGTTGGCGGCTTTCGTGTGGAAGTTGCCGGTATTGGCGGTCTATGCTTTGCTGAATACCGACGAATGCATCAAGATGATTCCTGCTTTGCTGCATTATCGAAAGTATCGTTGGGTCAACAATGTGACGAGACAGACCGATTCCGCCGTAGTATCAAACGCATGAAAAACCGGTATCGACAAAGCCCGTGTCATACTGCATTGCGCAGTGCGACACGGGCTTTGTCACTTGCCGATCTCAATCATGTGATTATTTATTTCATGAGATTGCGCAGCACATACTGGAGGATGCCCCCGTTGCGGTAGTAGTCGGCCTCGCCTGGGGTGTCGATGCGTACGACCGCGTCGAATTCGGTTGTGGAACCGTCGCTATGGGTGGCGGTGACACGCACGGTCTTCGGGGTGATGCCATTGTTGAATTCTTCAACGCCGGCGATATCGTACGTTTCGGTGCCATCAAGGCCGAGGCTCTCATAGGACTCGCCTGCGGGGAACTGCAACGGCAGCACACCCATGCCGATCAGGTTCGAACGGTGGATACGTTCGAAGCTTTCGGTGATAACGGCTTTGACGCCCAGCATGACGGTTCCCTTGGCAGCCCAGTCGCGGGAGGAACCGGTGCCGTATTCTTTGCCTGCGAGCACCACCAGCGGAACATCATGTTCGATGTAGTCGTGGGATGCTTCGAAGATCGTGGTCGGCTTCTGGTCGAGGAAATCGTAGGTGAAACCGCCCGGAGTGACCTCTTCTCCTACGGACGCGAGCAACTGGTTGCGCAGTCGGATATTGCCGAACGTGCCACGTACCATGACCTCATGATTGCCTCGACGGGAACCATAGGAGTTGAAGTTCTTCGGTTCGACGCCACGGTCGGTCAGGTACTTGCCAGCAGGACTGGATGCCTTGAACGCGCCGGCTGGAGAAATATGGTCGGTGGTCACGGAATCACCGAGCAGTGCGAGCACGCGGGCGCATGAATGTCTTCGACGGGATCCGGTGTGGCCTTCATGCCATCGAAGAACGTCTGCTTACGCACGTAGGTGGAATCCTCATTCCATGCGAACAGTTCGCCTTCTGGAACGTCAAGTCCTTTCCAACGACGGTCGCCTTCGAATACGGAAGCGTAATCCTTCAGGAACATCTCACGGCTGACGGTACCGTCCACCACGGCGGCAACCTCGCCATTGGTGGGCCAGATATCCTTCAGATACACATCATTGCCGTCCGGATCCTTGCCAAGCGGCTGGGTTTCAAAATCGAAATCCATGGTGCCAGCGAGCGCATAGGCGATGACGAGCGGCGGTGATGCCAGGTAGTTCATCTTGACGTCCGGGCTGATGCGGCCTTCGAAGTTGCGGTTGCCCGACAGCACTGAGGTGACGGTCAGATCGTTGGCGTTGATGGCTTCGGAGATTTCCGGCAGCAACGGGCCGGAGTTGCCGATGCAGGTGGCGCAGCCGAAACCGACCAGCTGGTAACCGAGCGCGTCGAGATCGTCCTGCAAGCCAGCCGCCTTAAGATAGTCGGCCACAACCTGGGAACGGTGCGAGCGAGGTCTTGACCCACGGCTTGGGCTTCAAACCCTTGGCATGCGCGTTGCGTGCAATCAAACCGGCTGCGATCATCACGGACGGATTGGATGTGTTTGTGCACGAGGTGATGGATGCGATCGCCACATCACCGTTGGTGATGTCGAAGTCACCGCGGAAGTCGGTGGAAACGGCAACCGGCTCCTGCACGGTCTTGTCCGTTTCGTACGCGGGCAAGGTTTCGACGAATTTCGCTTTGGATTCAGACAGTTTGATGCGATCCTGCGGGCGCTTCGGGCCAGCGATCGACGGTACGACAGTACCGAGGTCGAGTTCCAGGTATTCGGAATACTGCGGTTCGACGTAGTTTGGATCGGTGGTGTCGCCCCACAGCTTGTTCGCCTTGGCATACGCTTCGACCAATGCGATCTGTTCTTCGGAACGGCCAGTCAAGCGCAGATAGTCGAGAGTGACGCCGTCGATTGGGAAAATGCCGCAGGTGGAGCCGAATTCCGGACCATGTTGCCGATGGTGGCACGGTTGGCCAGCGGCACCGAGCGATGCCATCACCGTAGAATTCCACGAATTTGCCGACCACACCATGCTGGCGAAGCATATCGGTGATGGTCAGCACCACGTCGGTGGCGGTGACGCCTTCAGGAATGGAACCGGTAAGCTTGAAACCGACAACACGCGGCACCAGCATGGAGATCGGCTGTCCAAGCATGGCCGCTTCGGCTTCAATGCCGCCAACGCCCCAACCGAGCACGCCCAAGCCATTGACGGTGGTGGTGTGCGAGTCGGTGCCCACGCAGGAATCAAGATAGGCAAGAGTCTTGCCACCGTTTTCTTCGACCTTGGTCATGATGACCTTGGCGAGATATTCGATATTGACCTGGTGGATGATGCCCGTTCCCGGCGGTACCACGCGGAAGTTCTTGAATGCCTGCTGACCCCAACGCAGGAACTGGTAACGTTCGCCGTTGCGCTGGTATTCGATGTCCATGTTCTGTTCGACCGCGTCGGCGATGCCGTACTTGTCGATCTGTACGGAATGGTCGATGACCATGTCGGACTGCACCTGCGGTTGATGACCTCAGGATCTCCCCCAAGATCCTTGACCGCATCACGCATGGTGGCAAGATCCACAATGCAGGGCACGCCGGTGAAATCCTGCATGACCACGCGGGACGGGGTGAACTGGATCTCATGACTCGGCTGTGCAGCCGGATCCCAATCCAACAGTGCCTTGACATGATCATCCGTGATGTTGGCGCCATCGATGTTACGTACCAGGTTCTCGACGAGAACCTTCAACGAATACGGCAGATGATCGATGCCCGGCAGATCTGCGATGCGGTAATATTCATAATCCTTGCCGTCCACCTTCAGGGTGTCGAGCTGGTCGTCGCGCACAGACATGCTACCTCCGAGCTTTTTGGCTGTATAACACAGCTGATTATTCGTCGCCTACGATACAGCCAAGTTAATTCAGCTCTGGCGTGTCTTCTTAAAGTATGGGACAATACTCGGAATTTTCGGCACCAAACGCAAACACACCAAGAACACGAGTGCCGAAAGCACCATTGCCACCGCCGTCGCAGCCAGCATCTGCCCGGTCGGCACCACCAGCGCGAAGAAATTCGCCACCGGTTTTACGAGCATGCCCCCGAATCCAATTGCGGCAAAGGCCAATACCAATATGCCACGCCACGAATGCAACGGCTTTGCCACCCGCGCAAGCACGAACACTCCCATCATGAGCAGAATAATCGCGTTGACGCCACGCAGCATCGCCAACTGCGCACCCGAATCCTGCACATTCCACTTCATGAATATCGGCAGCAGCCACGACGTGGACAAAATCGACAATCCGACCGCCACACCGCAGGGCACAGCAAAATGCAGCACGCGTTTCAGGAATCCTGGAATATAACGACGCGTGTTCGGAGCCAACGCAAGAATGAATGCCGGCATGCCAATAGTCAATCCGCCCACATATGTGATGTGGCGAGGCAGATATGGGAATGGTATCTGCGTCAGCACCACACCCAACGAAATCAGTGCGGAATACACGGTTTTCACGAGGAATAGGCTTGCCACACGTTCCATATTGGCCATAACCTGACGCCCTCGCGCCACCACATCGGGCAGATGTGAGAACTTCGAATCGACAAGCACCACCTGTGCCACGGCCTTGGTGGCGGGCGCAGCATTGCCCATCGCAATACCCAGATCGGCCTCTTTGATGGCGAGCGCGTCGTTCACGCCGTCGCCGGTCATCGCCACCACATGCTCACCTGCATGCAATGCCTCCACGATCGCCTTTTTCTGATCGGGCAGCACACGCCCAAGCACATCCACGTTTTCCAGTACTTGCGCCAGCTCCGTAATGTCAGCGGGCAGCTCACGCGCGTCCATGAATCGTGGTTCATGTTCGCCGGTCAGATGCACTTTTCTTGCGATCGCGCCGACGGTTACGGGATTGTCACCAGAGATGATGCGGCAACGCACGCCTTGTTCACGGAACCATGCAAGCGTTTCTTCGGCGTCGGCGCGAATATGTTCGGAACAGCACACCAATGCGACAGGGCACGATGCCGGATTGAGTTTTGGATCGGTTTCGTAATCGTCGGGCGCTGCACCGTAGATTCGCGCGACCAGCAGCACACGGTTGCCGTCATTGGCGAGATCATTGACTTGTTTGAGTATATCGGCATGGTCGCCGTTGATTTGGGAAAGAATGACTTCCGGCGCACCCATCGTCCACACTGCATTGCCGTCATAGATCGAACTCCACTTGCGCGCCGACGAGAACGGTACTCGTGCCTCGACAGTGCCGTCCGCAAATCCCTGTTCCCGTAGTCCAGACAGAATCGCTTGCCCTGTACCGTTGGGCTGTCCTTCGTTCGATAGGTCGAATAGAGCCTGTCTGACGTCATGCTCGTTCACGGTGCCTCGCATGTCGTCGGGGCCACGAACACCCAGCAATTCCAACGAATCGAGTCGGATGGTGCCGTCGGTGACAGTACCGGTTTTGTCAAGGTTCAGGCAATCCACACGAGCGAGAGTCTCCACGGATTCCAGCTCCTGCACCAGCGTGTTCTTACGTGCCAAACGAATGGCTGCGAGCGCGAAATTCAGCGAGGTGAGCAGCACCAGGCCTTCAGGATCATACCGACCACACCGGCCACTGCGGAAATGACCGCGGAACGCCATTCGCCGGTCGAAATGGCCACATTCCAGCCGCCAACAGTGCGTACCTGCGACCAGATGAGCAGTACGCAGAGCGGCACCACCAGGAAGGTCATGAATTTCAGAATCGTGTTGATGCCCTTGTTTAGGTCGGATACGGTTTTCCTGTAAACCTTCGCCCGTGCGGTAAGTTTGGCCGCGTAACTGTGCTCTCCTACGGCGGTGACTTTCACCAACGCCATGCCGGAGATGGCGGTGGATCCAGAGAAAATATCGCAGCCTTCGCCCTTGCGTACGGTCCGTGATTCGCCGGTAAGCATGGATTCGTCCAGCTCCAGTCCCCAAGTGTGCACGATCTGCGCGTCCGCGGGCACCTGTTCGCCGGAACGGATCCACATGAAATCACCGAGCACGATATCGTTGTGCGGTATTTCAACGTCTTTGCCGTCGCGGTGCACAAGATAGTCGGAAGCCACCAGAATCGACAGTTTGTCAAGAGTACGCTTGGCTTTCAATTCGGTGCAGATGCCTATGCCGGTATTGATGATGATGATCATGCCGAACACCGCGTCTCTCCACGATCCAGTGATCAATACCATAACCATGGCCGCAAAGATGATGCCGTTGAACAAGGTGAACACGTTGGCTCGCACGATATCGATAAGCGAACGTGAGGTCGATGCCTTGACCACATTGTCCAATCCGCTTTCCCTGAGGCGATCACTTCGCCTTGTGTCAGCCCCGTCTCTTCGATGAGGGGCATTGTTCGACTTTCGCTCATGATTGCCAGCCTACCGTCACACTCCCGTTTTCCGGTCAACTTCTTGTGAAACACAGGTAAAAATCAGGGAATTTTCAGGGTATTTCATCAAAAGACGAACTGCTGGTCATTCATACCGACATGGTGCAAAACCATATCAGTGGGTAATCGTGGTTACCAGCATTTCCCGGTCGTGAGGATCATTATTAGCCACGGCCACAGCAGCATCGTCGAGCGGTATCGCGTCGGTCATACGATCGTTGACCGTCATGGTAGCCGCATACAGTTTGTTGTCTTTCGGCACGGCGATAGGATTGAGAAGCACCACTGGAACGCCCGCTGTTCTTGCGGTTTCCAAAGCATCATTCCAGTTTTCGGCATTGGCTTCGTTCGCGTCGATTCCTGCGATGATAATGAGGTCGGCCTTGCGTTGCGCCATGTCACGCACGCCTTGCTGCGCGGTGGATTGCGCGTCCACAGTGCCCGAGACGGTAATGTACACCGGCTTGAGTTTACCGGCTTCCATGGCATCCATTGCCATGGAATCGGCGGTGACATCATCCGATCCAATCATGGCGATGGACAGGCTGTCACGATCCTCCGTGGAGTGCGCCACCGCAGTATTGGGAGATTGCGTATCCCCCACCGCGGCATTCGACGGCACGCAACCAGATAGCGCCGCGCAAGACAACGCAATCGCAGTCATTCCAAAAAACGCACGACTTGCGAATAACGGCATGCTCACTGTTCGTGCTTTCTGAACAGCGCCACAGTCTCCACATGATGGGTCATGGGATAAATGTCGAACGCGCGGATATCCGCCAATTCGTAGCCAAGTAACACGAGCGTGGCGGTATCTCTGGCAAGGCTTGCCGGATCGCATGCGATATAGACCACGCTTTTCGCTTCGGCTTCGGCAATCTGCCTGCACACTTTCGCACGAGCGCCGGCACGCGGCGGATCAAGCACCACCACATCGGGTTTGGCGAGATCATTGCGCACGTTGGCAAGTGTTTTCGCCACGTCGCCCACACGCGCCATCGACATTACCCAGATGAATGTGCCTCAAATTACGTTGCGCGTTCCTTACCGCAGTTTTGCCGCCTTCGACGCTCAACATGCGAGTGCGCTCCGCCGTCAGCGTGGCCAACGGCAGCGTGAACAGACCCGAACCGGAATACAAATCCCACAGACATGCGGATTTGGCACCGTCAAGCTCGCCGCGTACCAAATCGATCACATGGTTGGTCAAAGCGATCGGCGCATGCCTATGCATCTGCCAGAAACCGCCTGCATCCACGTTGTATTCGAATTCACGGCCGGCGACAATCACCTTTTCCGTAAGCTCACGGCTTCCAGCAACCACCTCGCCGTTCACAAGCACGGCGTAATTGTCTGAAATCGGCGCATTATCGCGAGGTTCCGGAACGGATAGACGAATCTGGGAACCCGGTTCGAAGCTCCCTTCCCACACATGCTCACGTTCGGCCACTTCCAGCAACGTACGGCTGGCCAACGGCATGGTATCAATCGGAACGCGCACATGCGTGCCTCGACGGTGCATCGACGGACGCCCATCAGCATCAGCAATCATCTCGATGCGAGTACGCCAATGCAAACCTCGCTCCGCATCGTCTTCCGACATACGCTCAATGGGCACTTCCACGTCGACGTGGCCGAGTCTTGCCATCTGTTCGGCCACCGACGTGACTTTCCATTTCAGTTGCCCTGCAAGCGACACATGCACCAAGTCAGCGCCGCCGACACCACCGCCCATGGCAAGGGGTCCAGCTAACGACCATATTGGATCAGTACGGTCTTCGCTCGCTTCGAGTACTTCCACCACTTCGCCTGTCCAGAAGCGATCCTCACGATCATGCGGCTCGTCCAATGCGACACGGACCAGTTCGCCCGGCAATGCGAATCGCACGAACACAACACGTCCGTCAATATGACCGACGCAACGACCCTGGTCGGCGTACCGTTCAATGCGGATGGTCGATTCCATCAGTGCTCTTCCCTCATTTCGGTAGTTTGTGCTGCCTCAGCATCGTCTTCAGAAACTTCCTGCATCATCTTATGTCGGTGCATTGGCGTCGCCACGATCAGATACGAGACCCAAATCGCGAGCGCCCAGAACGGAATGCCCATCAGCAGACGCGCCGTTCCCAGCCAGCCGACGTGATTGCCGAGATAGAGCGGCACCTGCACGATCAGACGCAGCGCGAACACCCCAACCCACATTGCGGTGATGATGGTATAGGCGCGATTGAGCGCCTTGTCACCTCGCCAATCGGCAAGCCAGGCACGAAAATGTTCAGTCGGTAACGTTCGGATGAACTCGATGACCAATCCTAAGCCAGGCACCCGGACCAGCAGTGAGATCGTCAGCAAAACAACGTAAAAGGCGTTGGTGAGAAATCCGAACATGTAATAGTTACGTGCCTCGTGACTGTTCCATGCCCAGATCAGGCAGATACCTACTGCCAGCAAGCCTGATACCGCTCCCATGACGGACTGTCGTTGGCACAGGCGCACGATCACCTGCAGCACGGCCAACGCAGCGGACACGCCGATGGTCAGTTGCAAATTGGACGTGATGACGAACAGTGCCACGAACACGACGCCCGGCAGCATCGATTCGATAACGCCTCTCGGACCGCCGATGGCGTCGATCACGGAAAAATCGTCAGTATTACCGGCGTCGGCAAGCGCACCAAGACCAGTTCGTTTTCTCGCTTCGGTTTCAGCCATACGTATTAGCTATCGGTTCAAGCGGCTCAACGCACTTCGGAGAACATCGGTCCACGAGACAGCGTGGTCTTGACCTCAACCTGCTGGTCGGAGTCGAATGGACCCTTCGGTTTGCCGGGAATCTCAGTCTTCTGCTCAGCCTCTTCCGCAGCTGCCTTCGCAGCCTTGCGTTCGGCCGGAGCGACCGGCGGATGCATGGGAATAAGGTCGCGTGGCGCCAACGGATCATCGCCTCGTTCCACCACAATATCAGCGAAGA